>Ga0315295_10000958_pt1 | contig 24678 bp, 20 predicted proteins | sample YL17G14_0_MG_FD_204453 | JGI IMG/M metagenome (GOLD analysis project Ga0315295, IMG submission 204453) | Sediment microbial communities from Yellowstone Lake, YNP, Wyoming, USA - YL17G14_0 | ecosystem: Environmental > Aquatic > Freshwater > Lake > Sediment | place: USA: Wyoming | collected... | reverse complement strand
GCCCTCCGAAAGTACTTTCGCGTCCCCTGGGGGCCGGGCGCCAACTGTTGGCCGTCAGCCTTCGCCAGGCATGGAAGTCAACCTGCGCGGCAAGCTCGTGGAAGATGGTCTGGACGAACTCGATCGGTACCTTGAGAAGGCTTATGGCGCTGGGCTGCCGTTTGTGCGCATCATCCATGGTAAGGGGACGGGCAAAATGCGCGATGCGGTGCGTGCCGCCCTGAAAGAAAGCCCGTATGTGTCGTCCTTCGAGGAAGCTCATGATAATGAGGGCGGTTCCGGTGTGACCGTAGCCAAGCTCGCGCGTGGCTAGTGGCCCCATGGAGAAGTAGGGGCGACCATGCAGGTCGCCCCTTTCGATTCTTGCTAGTAACCCGGCGGTGCCTGCCTCGCAGGGATCGGAATGGGGGAGAAGCCCTGCCGCTACGCCGCTTCCTGCGCGACTGATTTGGCCTCGCTTCCCCAGATATGCGCAAACTCAATGATCCGCGGCCGAATATGAAATGCCTCGGGATCCGCCTCCGGTCGTCGCTCTTTGATCAATTGCATGGCCGCCTCAGGAGTGAGCCCTTGTGCGATCAGAATGGCCGCGCCCATGGCCACGCTGCGATGCCGGCCCCGCGCACAATGGGTGTAAACGCTTCCTCCGCCCTCGATGACCTGCAGCGCCGCGCGGGCACCCCGGACGAGGGCTTCCGCCGGAATGGGCGCGAGCGGGCTGTCAATCGTCCGCAGCCTCAGGTACCGCACAGATTGCAGTGCATTACCCGGCGGACGACCCCGCAAAAGGCGCATGTTGATTACCAGCCGCACGCCCATTTCATGTAGACGGTCGTAATCGCTCAGTCTGGGCGTGGTGCCTACAAAGACGTTGTCTGTGATGCGTGAGAAGTTCATTGTGTCACTACGGCGCCTTCGGTCGCAATTGATAGACGCTACCTGCATCGCTGGTGAAGAGTGGTACTACATCCGCGATCGCCTGCACCTCATCCGGTCTGTAGTAGTAGTCCTGAGGGCTTGGTTCGATCCACAGCAGGTACGCGTCGGTGCCAGCTCCGAATAGCTTGGACATGTAGTCACTGAGGGGGATCTCCTCCGTCCCGTACGGCCCTGTTCTCTTGCGGGGAGCAGGACGCGTCGCGTGCTGTGTGTTGAAAGCAACGCCATCAGGTTCATTGCTGAACAGCAGGTAGTTGCCGTCCGGCTTGTGGGCCAACCAGAATCGCATCGCCGCGTTATCACGCCATTTCCGGTTGTTGAAGGCATTCTCGCCTCCCGTCGCCCCGTTGGCATGCGATTCGATGACCAAGGGACATGTCGTTCGCAGCAATACAACCGCCAGCCCGGCCAAAACCAGACAGCACGCTATCCTTGCGAGTGCCTGCAGGACGCGGGAACCTGCCCTTCTCGCCGTGCGAAGGATGCCATCTGAAGCCACAACGGGTAGGGTGATCAATGGTAGATAGAGGGGCAGCAGGAATCGGCCGCCAAGCTTATTGAAATAGGCGACCGAGGCTGAGCCGAACAGGGCAAGGCTATAGCAGGATCCATATAGAAGGAGGGGCAGGAGATAGGGCAGTCGATCCGGCTTCGGCGTCTCGCCCTCCGCCTGCCGCGCGCGGGTCGTTCCGCCAGGCAAGCATGCAAACACAATCACCATGACCACCAGCAGGAGGAGCACGACCCAGAGCAGCGGGATGTATTCCTCCAAACCTTGTTTCGTGGAACTCGGGCCAAAGAACCATTCCAGGATCGATTTCGAGAACCAGCTGAAGTTCTCGGCCAGGCTTATTGGATCGCGTCGTGTGTACAGTTGGGAAGTGATCGCGAGCCAGATCGCCATTGGCACTGCGGTACTGCACAGGACCATGCTGCGCCCCAGTCGCTGTCTGAGGCTTCCCCGGGCAAGGAGCACAATCGTCAGAACGCTGGTTGCAACCGCGGCCACGCCCAGATAGCGTTGCATCGTTGCCAGCAGGGCCACCGCGGCTAGTGCCACGAACGTCCGTCCCGAGCCCGATTCGACATACCGTCCGGTGAGAACCAGTAAAAGCACAACCAGGAAGAGGTGTACGTAGTCCGGGCCGACCATCCCGAAAGCGATTAACACCACCGATCCGGCCTGTGCCAACACGGTCGCGGCGATGGCTAGGCCGAAGTTCGCATCGAAGATCCTCAGGAATAGGACTGCCGAACAGAAAGAGAGCCCAAGAAATGCGAGTACCTGGATAAGGGCAGCCGCTCCAAGCATCTCCATTCCGGTCACCATGCGCACGAACGTGAGCAGCACCGGATAGAGTGGCGGCCACAGGCTCAAGAACGTGCCGTCATACGATGTCAGGCCGTTGCCGGACGCGAGATTGAGCCCTCCAAAGAGCAAATGCACCGCGTCTGTGGATACCCCGAGTCCGTATTTTGATATACTGAACCACAAGACCAGTCCCCATAGCAGTTGGAGAGCCATCAGTACAAGCAGCTTGTTGCGTTCCTTCCATCGCATTGGACGGCATTGTATCACTCGGGTTTGTATCAAAGGCGCCCTTGGTCATTGGCATGCGTCCCCCGGCGTGTCCGATCGCGCTCCGTGTACCTATTGAGCAAGCATGTCACTCGATTCTCTGATCAATCTCTGGCGAACTGATCCGTTGACGGCACCCAATTTCACGGTTTGGCGGGCGCTGCCGGCACGGCTCTCGCAGACGGCTGAATTGCCAGACGATCTCCCTGCTGGCCTCCGGACCGCCCTAGCCGAGTCTGGCATCAGTTCCCTCTACAGCCATCAGGCAGAAGCTTGGCGGCTCGCCCGCTTGGGCAAGAACATTGTCTTGGCAACTGGCACAGCCAGCGGCAAGACACTTGCCTTCAACCTCCCGGTATTGTCGACTCTGCTCGAAAGTGGTCAGGCGCGGGCCTTGTACCTCTTTCCTACGAAAGCCCTTGCCCAGGATCAGTTGACAGCGCTTCGCAGGCTGCTCAAGGCTCAGGATGATGACAGTGCTGCCCTGCCTTTCACGGCTGCCATCTATGATGGCGATACGCCTCAGGCCCAACGCCAGTCGATTCGGAGAAATGCCCGGTTGATCATCTCGAATCCCGACATGCTCCACGTCGGCATCCTGCCTCACCACACGAACTGGGATGAGTTCTTCAGAGGCCTTCGCTTCGTTGTCATCGACGAGATGCACACCTATCGTGGGATCTTCGGATCCCATGTTGCCAATGTCATCCGCAGGCTCAGGCGGGTTGCAGGGTTCCATGGCGCGCAGCTGCAATTCATACTCAGTTCAGCCACCATCGGCAATCCCCGGGAGCTTGCGCAGCGCTTGATCGAAGGTGATGTCGAGCTCATAGACCAGGATGGCTCCGCTCGCGGTCCGCGCGAGTTTCTGCTCTACAATCCGCCTGTTGTCGACCAGGCATTGGGCTTGCGCAAGAGCGCCATGCTTGAGAGTGTCCGGCTTGCGCAAGACCTGCACGCGAACCATGTGCAATCCGTGGTCTTTGCGCGCTCGCGGCGCAGCGTGGAACTGATGCTCTCCTACCTTCAGTTGGGTGAAGGAGACGTATCCGCTGCTTCCGCCGCACTTCCCCATGACGCCCGCAAATCCGCTTCACCAAGACCCGGCAGGTCCTCCATTCGAGGCTATCGCTCTGGGTATCTTCCTTCCGAGCGCCGCGAGATCGAGCAAGGCTTGCGGGATGGCAGTGTGACGACGGTTGTCGCCACGAACGCCCTGGAGCTCGGAATTGACATCGGCGGCCTGGGCGCTGCGATCCTCGCCGGCTATCCCGGATCCATTGCCAGCGTCTACCAACAAGCAGGACGGGCAGGTCGTGGATCCGATCCTGCCCTTGCCGTGCTTGTTGCCTCAGCCAATCCGCTGGATCAGTTTCTTGCGCACCACCCAGACTACTTCTTCGGCCAATCACCTGAGCAGGCGTTGATCAACCCGGACCATCTCCTCATTCTTCTCAGCCACTTGCGTTGTGCCATGTTTGAACTTCCATTCGAGAAAGACGAGGGCTTCGGCGCCCTTTCGGCTGATAAGCTCCTGGAATTCCTTGATTTTCTGGTCGCCAGTAGGGAAGCTCACACCTCACGCGAAAAGTACTTCTGGATGTCGGATGCCTATCCGGCGGCCAACATTTCGCTTCGCTCGGCATCAGCGGAGAACGTCGTCCTGCAGAAGGTGGGTGAGGAGCGCCCGTCGACGGTGGGCGAGGTCGATCTGACCAGCGCACTCTGGATGGTGCATCCAAAAGCGGTGTATCTGCATGAAGGGCAGCAGTACTTCGTTCAGGAGCTGGATCTCGATAGGCACACCGCGGTCTTGATCCCTGTCGCTCTGGACTACTACACCGAACCGCAGCGCGAGACTGAGATCCAAATCCTAAAGGAGTCGGCCCGAGCCGATGTGCCCGGCGGCGAAAAGGGGTGGGGCGAGGTCCAGGTCACAACGAAGGTCGTGGGATTTAAGAAACTCCGCTGGCTCACGCAGGAAAACCTTGGCATCGAGCCGCTTGACCTTCCTCCGACTGAGTTGCAGACGACTGGCTACTGGCTGTCGCTGTTGGAGGCGGACATCGAAACGCTGCGTCTCTCTGGCGCTTGGACCAATGATCCCAACGACTACGGCCAGGATTGGCTTGCCATCAGCCTCGCTGTGCGCAGCCGGGATGGCTTTCGCTGCCAGGTTTGTGGCGCGCCGGAAACGGGCCGCGAGCATGATGTACATCACAAGATCCCGTTCCGGGCCTTCTCCTCGGCCTCAGAGGCCAATCGCTTGGAGAACCTCATTACGCTCTGCCGCGTTGACCATCGCAGGGCTGAACAGAACGTCCGCATCCGCTCGGGTCTGGCAGGTGTGGCCTATGTACTGAGCCAACTTGCCCCGCTGTTCCTGATGTGTGATCCGGGCGACCTCGGCGTGCATACGGACGCCGCCGGCTCAATTCGCGGGGGGAAGCCCTCGGTCGTGCTCTATGATGAGGTCCCGGCTGGCATCGGCTTCAGCCAGAGACTGTTCGAACTGCATGCCGACCTGATCGCCCGCGCTTCCGAGATCGTCAAGCAGTGCATCTGCCAGGATGGCTGCCCCTCCTGTGTTGGCCCGGGGGGTGAGAATGGCATGGGCGGCAGATCCGCCGCCCTCGGAATATTGGACACTCTCCTATCTTGAACCCGGCCGCAAGACTGGATATGGAACTCACATGCTGTCGCCAGCAATTGCGGCCACGCAGCATCTTCAGACATGCCGGAAGATGCTGAGACTGTGACCTGCGCTCACCCGCACTGACGTTTGATGATTCCAGAAGCCAAGAGCATCTGCACGCACAAAGATTCGTCGCACAAGCCCATGAAACCTCCAGTTTTCACCAATGTGATCGTAACGTACAACAGTAGTGTGGATATTCCCGCTCTTCTTGCCGACCTGGGCGCGCATGCCCCTGCAAGCCGGACGATCGTGGTTGACAATGCCTCACCGGACGGCACGGCCGACCTGGTGCAGGCAGCGTTTCCTGATGTGCACCTTGTTCGCAACGCCGTCAATGTTGGGTACGCCAGGGCGGTGAATCAAGGTGTCGGTCTGTCGGATTCTCCGCATGTGTTCTTGTTGAACCCCGATATTCGTATCCACTCGGGTGCTGTCTTCGAGGCGCTTCAGCAGTGTCTTGAGCGTGAGCCTCGCGTCGCAGTCGCCGGCCCGCTGCAATTCAAGGACGACGGAAAACGCCTTCAACTCAATTTCACGTGGTCCTATTGGACACCGCCGGCTTTCAGGCTCTATCTCCGATACCTTAAGGGGAGGGAGTTGCCCTCATCCGGTCCCCTAAAAGTCGCATTTCTCAATGCAGGCTGTCTGTTCATTCGCCGCTCTACCTTCGATGCTGTTGGACAGCTGAACGAAAAGTACTTTCTCTATGGTGAAGAACCTGATCTATTCCTCAAAGTGATGCGGTATGGATTCGAGTGCCGGCTCGTTCCTGGCGTCTCGGTAAGCCATGCCCGCGAACAAAGCTTGCGTACCCTCCCGTTGCTCCGGCGGTTGCAGTTTAAACTGAGAGGTGGACTGAATATTGCCGATGCAGTGATTCGGGGAGTTGGGAACATCATGCTCGACAGGCTGACGGGGCGCATGCCGGGCCGGACTTCGTGAAACTACCCTCCGATCAATGGGCACACGCCCCCGTCCCGACGCCTCGCAGTATTGGGCGCCGCGTTTACGGATCTGTTTCTCATCATGCGCCGCGCATCTGCACGTGCCGTTCCAGTGACCCGGCTTTTTCCCGAAGAAGTAAGAGTTCCATTTGATGCGCGCTTTCCTGCTTGTGTCCCAGGCCCAAACGGCATAGAATGCATTTGCGATGGACTATAAGGATTACTACAAGATTCTGGGAGTGCAACGCTCCGCCGGTGGCGATGAGGTCCGGAAGGCCTATCGCAAGCTTGCCATGCAATTCCATCCCGATCGCAATCCGGGCGACAAGCAGGCTGAGGAGCGATTCAAAGAGATCAATGAGGCCTACCAGGTTCTGAGCGATCCACAGAAACGCGCTCGCTACGATCAGCTTGGCAGCGCATACTCGAACTGGCAGCAGCGCGGCGGCACACCGGGGGATTTCGATTGGACCCAATGGTTCAGTGGTCAACCCGGGGGCACGCGCGTGGAGTACGGTGACATCAATGACCTCTTCGGCCAGGACGTATTCTCGGATTTCTTCCGCTCGATCTTCGGGGGTACAGGTGGCGCCCGCACATCCACTCGTGCTCGCCGTGCACCTGCGTACCAGCAGCCGATCACCATCAGTCTGGAGGAAGCTTACCGCGGGACCACGCGTATGTTCCAGAGCGATGGACGCCAGCTCACGGTAAAGATCCCGGCCGGCGTGAAGACGGGCTCGAAGGTACGCGCGGCAGGCGCGGCGCCGGATGGTCAGGACTTGTACCTCATTATCGAGGTGGCGGACGACCCGCGCTTCGAGCGCCAGGGTGATGACTTGCGCACCTCAGCCACCATCGATGTCTTCACTGCCACCCTGGGTGGCGAGGCCGCGGTGCAGACCGTGGACGGCGAAGTCACACTAAAGATCCCTGCTGGGACGCAACCAGAGCAAGTTTTCCGCCTGGCCGGCCGCGGCATTCCTCGGCTGAAGAGCACCCACGCTCGCGGTGACCTCTTCGTCCGCGTCAAGGTGCGCATCCCCAGGGAACTGACCCCCACGCAAACGGACCTCTTGCAGCAAGCTGCGCGCCTTAAACCGAAGGCGTGACCCACGGGTACCTGCCCGCCTGATGGACCGGGACCGTCTGTGACCGGCGGACGGAGGCGCGCTCTTTAGGGCTCTGCCGCAAGGATTGAAATCAAGGAGATTTTATGAAGATCAATCGAACTTTACTCGTAGTCCTCGTCCTGGCACTGACAACTCTCGCGTGCCAACTGGGAGGCGCAGTGCCGGGAACTGGTCTCTCGCAGCCATCGGCCCCAGCGACAGGGCAACCGCCAATCTTGGTCAATGCGCCTGTCAATCCGCTCGCCGCCCAGGACTCATTTGTGGCTCTTTATCAGCGCCTCAGCCCGGGGGTCGTGATCATCAAGGTCACAGGCCGTGATGGACAGGCGCTGGGAGCGGGCTTCGTCTACGATTCCACGGGTCACGTGGTTACAAATTATCATGTCGTACAGGATGCCGTCAACGACAAAGTTGAAGTCGATTTCCTGTCCGGGTTCAAGGCCTATGGCACGGTGATCGGCACGGATCTTGATTCCGACCTGGCGGTTGTCAAGGCAGACGCACCCGCCTCCGAACTCCATCCTTTGACCTTGGGCGACTCTGACGCGATGAGCATCGGCCAGACAGTGATCGCCATCGGCAACCCCTTCCAGTATTTTGGCTCCATGAGCGTCGGGATCGTGTCGGCCCTGCACCGAACCCTGGACTCACAGCACCTCATCGCCGATAGTGGCCGGCCGTTCACCGCCGGAGACCTGATCCAGACCGACGCGGCCATCAATCCCGGAAATTCCGGAGGCCCGTTGTTCAACATGAACGGCGAGGTGATCGGCGTGAACCGCGCCATCGAAACAGCCAACTTCTCCGCCAACGGCCAGCCGCTGAATTCCGGAGTGGGCTTCGCGGTTTCATCCAACATCATTCGCCGCGTGGTCCCCGTCATCATCAAAGACGGCAAGTACGACTATCCTTATCTTGGGATCAGTTCGTACAGCCTTGGTAATCCGTCGCGCGGGGGCATGAGCCTTGATGAGATCGAGGCGCTTGGCCTCAAGCAATTCACGGGAACGTACATCACCGGCCTAGCTGACGGTGGACCTGCACAAAAGGCAGGCTTGAAAGCAGGCACGCAGCCGACCAGCATCCCGGGATTGAGCGCGGGTGGCGACCTCGTCGTGGCAATCGACGGTCGTTCCGTCCTGCAGTATGACGACCTCATTGCCTACCTGATCACCCAGAAGGCGCCAGGCGAAGACGTGGTGCTGACCGTGGTTCGCGGCGATGAGACCTTGGATATCACCGTCACACTCGGGGTTCGTCCCTAGTCAGACTTGATTCCATTCTGAGCGTTTCTGGTGCCGTACATGAATGCGAGCGACGCACATGCGCTCGCATTCATTTTCCCGGTGCTGCGTGACCTTGGATGCTCCAAGTGGGGCAGCCGGTGCATCACGCTGTTCTCGAACGATTAGAAAAGGCAGCCCGTATTGCGGGCTGCCCTGCTGCATCGCTTTCCCTGAGACTTCTGGGGTTTGTGTCGTCGGCATGCGCAGTGTGCCTGCCTACCCAAACCTCTCCTCTTTCCACACATCCGCACGGTTGTGATAGCCCGCCTGCTCCCAAAACCCGCGTCGGTCCTGCGGCATGAACTCCAGCGCTCGCAGCCACTTCGCGCCCTTCCAGAAGTAGGGAGTGACGAGGTCCTCCCTCCCGGGAATGAATCCGACGACACCGCGAAGCGGATACCCGTGATCGGGAGTGATCGGCTTGCCGTTGAGGTGGGTGGCCATCAGGAAATTGTCCTGCAGCACGACCTCCAGCGGTAGGTTGACGGTGAACCCGTATTCCGCGTGCTGCATCACGTGAGTTGCGGTTGGCTTGATATTGATCAAGCCCTCGTCAACCAGCCGCTTCACTGACACGCCTTCCCACAGGGTGCCAAACTTGCTCCAGCGCGTTACGCAGTGGATGTCCATCTGGATCCTTGATCGTGGCAATCGGTTGAACTCGTCCCAGGTCCACTGCCTGTCTTCTTCAACCTCACCCCAAACGCGAAAATCCCACGTAGCTGGCTTGAAGGGCGGTACTGGCCCGTAATGGAGCACAGGAAACTTCAACGTCAGGGACTGCCCCGGCGGGAGCCGTCCCTCGCTGCGCGCACGGTCTTCTTCCTTTCGTCGATCAACATCCGCTGAATCCAACATGTGCTGCTATCCTCTGGAGCGATTATAAATGATGCCACCGCATAGACTCGCTGAGCCTTCTAGTCGTTACCCCGCGCGTCTGATAGACGCGTTAGAGAATCACGCCAGCGAGGGCACATGCCCGGGCGGATCCCACGACTGCCATCGGCGCTGCACAGATGCCTGGCACGCCTCCGAGGCGGTCGGTTGAATATGTCAGCATGTGCCGCTTTCCTTCGTCCGCCGGAGCTGCAAGACTGGTTAGAATTGAGCTGGCACCAGAACCCAGCCCCGCCGCTAGGCGAAAACCGTGTCATCAGTGCATAGGTCCCTGTCCGTGCCCGAAAAGTTCGTCATCTCGGTCCTCGTGGCCTTCGGCGTGATTGCGTGCCTCGCGACGCCGCTTAGCGCCGGCTACGATGAGGAGACACACTTCATCCGCGCTTGGGAGATGGCACACTTGTACTTTGTGCCGAACGAGCAGCTTGGCGCCAGGCTTCCCTTCCCTGCCCTCTACTGGGACCTCTCCTATCGCCGCCAGCCGATCGTTGAAGCAGTTGAACCCGACTTCTGGAGCAAGTACGCCGCGTTGCGCATGGACGCCCTGGACTACGTCTATGCCAATGTCGAAACCCGCTCGGTCTATTCGCCTGTGCTATTGCTGCCGCAAGCGCTCACGCTTCGGTATCTTGGCCTCAGTCTGCAATTTCCCGCGCTGGCTGTCTACTATGGCTGCCGCCTCGCCGGCTTGCTTTCCTATTTACTACTCTGTTGGCTTGCGGTGCGATGGATACCGTATGGCAAGTGGCCCCTGGCAATTCTGATCGTTTCGCCCATGGCCGTTTTCCAGGCATCGACCATCAGCGCAGACACTATCTCCAACGGCATAGGGTTCTTCTTCGTGAGTGCCTCGCTGGCCATCGCTGGCATAAGGGCGATCGGCTGGAAACAATGGCTCCTGTTGCTCGCCCTGTTCGCTTTGCTGTTCGTCGGCAAGGTCAATCTGATCTTTCTTGTCCTGCTGCCTTTTCTTCTCATTCCCCCGTCGAGATTCCGGATGAGATATGGCTATGTGCTGCTGGCTGCTGCCGCCCTCGCGTTGCTGCTGATCGAGGTCCTCGGCTGGAACGTCGTTGCCTATTCCAGGTTCACGCGCGCCCTGGAGGGGGCCAACCCGAGGGAACAGTTGCTATTCATCCTGGCCAACCCGCTTCTCTTTTTGAAGATCATTGCCCGCGATATTTGGACCAACATGCCCGCATATATGCAGGGCTGGGTCGGGGTCTATGGATACAACTACTGGCCGGTGCCCGCGCTGACCTACGTTCTCTATCCGCTGGCAGTTGTGGTCAGCTTGTGGGATCGGGACGGTGAGCCGGTCCCCAATAGGCGCACGAGAATCGTCCTCGCCAGTCTATTCCTCGTGGGCTTTCTACTCACCATCGTTTCCCTGTACGTGGCGTTCACACGAGCGCGCAGCCTGCTTGTCGCCGGCGTCCAGGGACGCTACTTCATCGTCGTCATGCCGCTTCTTTTTCTGGCGCTCCTCGCCCCTTGGGGCATGCGTAAGGGTGAATCAGCGGGTCGTCCGTCGGAAACCGCGTCGTTGCAAAGAGGGCGGAACCCGACGAGGGAATTCCCTCGCGTGCTGGGCAACGCCGCACCCATTCTTGCATCCTGTGCCCTTCTCCTCTACACCATTGGCCTCATTCTCTCTTACCACGTCCCGTGCGGCTCGGAATACTACCGCTGGTCCCTGTGCTATCAACCTCAATACAAGAATTGGGCGCCCGAGTCCGTGTCATCTCCGCCCATCTCATCCTCGCTCACCCTTACTCAGGAGATCGTGCCTGCCTGCAGCGGCATGACGGAGCTCAGCGTGTGGGTCAACTCCAATGGCGTCGATCCTGCCGGCACAACAACACTCACGCTCCGTGCCCCAACTCAAGAGAGGGACTTGATTCAGGATACGTTTGGGAACGCCGACATCGTCGAACGTGGTTGGCTGACTGTGACGTTCCCGCCTGAATGGAGCTCGGAAGATCAGCTCTATCTGCTCAGGCTGACCGGCTCATCCTCGGACGGAATTCGGGTTGGATTTTCCGAGAAGCCGGAGTATCTCAGGGGAAAACTACTGGAGAACGACACTGCCCTTGGCCAGGACATCCTCTTCCAATACGGGTGCATTGCCGGCCAGCAGCGCTTGGCTGGAATTGGACGCTGAGGCCGCACTCCACTAGCTGCCAGCGTTACGATGCTTGAGATCCGATGCCGGGTCTCCGCGTGCCTGGCCGCAGCAAGGTCAGCACTAGGATCGCGCCGATGATCAGCATGACCCCATTCAAGTAAAAGGGGACAGCACGCCCGATGGTGTCATAGACCAGCCCGCCCAAGACAGGCCCGATCGTAAAACCCAGATTCTCCATGAAGTCGTACAGGCCATAAGCGAGCCCCCGTCTCTGCCGGCCCGTGAGATCTGCCACCAACGCGGTCTCTGCAGGCTCCGAGACTGCCCACATCACCGTCGCAAGCGCGTACAACACCGCCAGCCAGATGAGGGAAGGCAGTAGCGGCATCAGCAAGGAGATCAAACCCGCGCCCACAAGCCCCAGTGCCATCATTGGCACGCGGCCGAACCGATCGCTGAGCGAGCCGAGGCGCGCAGAGAGCAAAGCGGCGACCACACCGCCTGGAAAGAAGGCCCAGGCCAGCGTCATCAGGCTGGCTGTAAACTTGTCCTGCAGGTACGTGAGGTATATGGGGCTCAACATGGCTTCCGGAACGCCCATGATGAGCACAATGAACAGTAGCCTCACAAGTTGCCCTGAGATTGCCGGGCTGCCCTCGGCCTGTTGGTGCGTGGTCTGCAGGGTGGGCACGGTCTTCCACGCGACGACAGCACCGAACAACGTCAAGACGCTAAACCCTGTGAACGCCACCTTCCAACCAACGTCTTCGGGCAGTGTGGACATCAGAAAGAACGCGGCGAAGATTCCCACTAGGCCGCCGCGTGTGGTGATTTCATTCAATCGTCCCATGGCCTTCCCCCTCGCTCCGGGAGCCGTCAGGCCCGAGACGATCGTGTATGCCGCCGTCCAAAGGAACGATGAGCCAATCCCTTGGATGATCCTTGCCGCATTAGCCACCTCAAGGTTTCGGCATAGGCGAATACCCCCATCGCCACTCCGTAGAAGCACAGGGCAACAACCAGGAAGAGCTTGGTGCTCAAACGATCCAGTGCCCAACCCACGACCGGGCGCAGGAGTAGCGTTGTTGCCGTGAACACGGAGAACAGGCCGCCAATCTCCACTGCGCTTGCCCCAAAACCTTTGCTGATGACGGGTAGCCCGAAGTACAGGAATGTGAACGGCAGGGACCTCAAGAACAGCGGCCGGTGCAACGCTTGGGCAGATTACTTCATATCAGAGGCCGTCATTGCTCATACTCCCCGCAGTCTGGACTGGGCGCCCATCATGATGCGAATGCCTTCCGTCCGCCCTGCAGACACATGCAGCCTCTATCTCGCCCGTCCGCTCCCCTGCCTTCTCATGTCTTGAATACGGTGATGCTCTCGATGTGATAGGTCTGTGGGAACATGTCGAACGGCGTGACGCTCTCCATGCGGTAGCCTGCCTTGTCAAGCCGTGCTGCATCGCGCGCCAGGGTCGCGGGATCACACGAAACGTAGACAATGGTCTTTGGTGCCAGCTTCACAAGCGCATCCAGGGCGCCCCGCTCGAGGCCGGCTCGGGGCGGATCCACCAGAACCGCATCGGGCTTGATATCCAGCGCCGGCAGGACGCGTTCAGCCGCGTCCTCGTACAGTTCCACGTTGTCGAACTCGTCCAGGTTGGCCGCGAAGTCCTCGCAGGCTGGCGCAGAAGCCTCGATGCCGATGAGCCTCGAGAATCGAGGCGCCAGGAAGGCGCTGAACAAACCTACGCCGCAGTACACGTCGATCAGCGTTTCGATGGCTGCAGGTACGGAGTCGAGCACGTGTTCGACCATCTTCTCGGCAACGGCCTGGTTCACCTGGAAGAACGAGGTCGGCGACACGCGGAAATTGCGTCCACTCACCTGTAGTCTGATATGGTCCTCTCCGGCCTGCACCACGACGTCGTCTGCAAACACGTGCGCAATGGAGATTGGGGCCTCGATCTCCAGTTCGGGCACAGAGGGGGAATCGGACTGCAGCACCAGCATCAGGTCGCCATCGCTGCCCGCCCGGATCGCCACCCGATCGATTGTTGTCTGGGGCTCGAATTCCAGCTCCGGCCACAGGGAGTTGATGGCTTCTTCGGGGAGGTGGCACTCCTCAATGGCGATGACTTCGCCGGCATCTCGGACGCTGTTGGCGCCCACAAAACCAAGCTTGCCCGTTGCGGTCAACTGGAACTGGATGTGATTGCGGTAGTTCCATGGGCTTGTTCTGCCGATCGCCGGCGCCACCGGCGGATTCTGCAGGTGCCCAATGCGCACCAGCTGATCGCGTAGGATCTCGGTCTTTGCCCTCAGCTGACCTGCGTAAGATAGGTGTTGGTAATGACAACCTCCGCAGACCTCGAAGTGCTTGCAGCGGGGCGCGACGCGCTCCGGCGAGGCCTCGAGCACCTGCACTACTCTCCCCCGCGCAAAGTGTTCCTTGTCTTCGACAAGCCGGATCCGTACTCGCTCCCCCGGCAGGCAAAATGGCACGAACACCGCGCGCCCATCGTCCAGCCGACCCAATGCATCGCCGCCATAAGCGAGTGCGGTCAGAGTGACCTCGAGATCGCCGGAAGACACTAACATTCCTTAAGCCGATCGGTGCGCGGCACGCACCTGTGGAAAGGTACGGCGGCGCACCGATTCTAGATCGCTGCTATTGCTTGCCCGGTAGGCGCTTGCCCGTCGCAGCCGTGCCTATCAGCGGAAAAAGAATGACAGCACCACAAGGATCAACGTGAAGCTGCCGGCCAGGAGGCCTATACGGCGCAGGTCGCGCTTGACGTGGGTGTAGTCTGGATTGAACTCGGTGGTGCGCGGCGCCTGCATGAAGGCCGCTGTTCTGCTTACTTGTCGTCTGTTTCTTCGTGACATGCGAGTCTCCTAGTTCTGTAGTCGAGCGAATACGACAATGCGCTGCGAGTCGACCAGGTACGGATAGCACGATATCAACGTCACCGTGGGTGCCCCCGTGGAGGCCATCACCTCCACGGTGGTTGGCTCCACGATTTGCGTGCGGTCCACGAGATATTCATACGCCTGCTGCTGGGTGTACAGCTTCACAAGGTCGCCGGGCTGCAGTCGATCCAGGTGTCGGAAGAGCTCCCCATACACATCGTTATGCGCCGAGAGCACGATGTTTCCGTTCTGGCCCGGATTGGCCGAGCTAATGTGCTGCGCCACGCCTTTCTTCAACTGTTCCCAGCCATCGCCCTGGACCACGGGCGCGTCCAGTTTTATGGCAGGGATCTCGATGCGCACAGCCTGCTCGATGCTGGGTTTGGGCACCGGCAGGTTGGCCAGTGACTGCACCAATGGTCGCAGGTGCTCCGGTATCTCGGCCTCGTTGGGGCGCGTATTCCCCTGAGCATCCGGCGGCATGTGCCCGGACGGGAGAACCACTGCCATCACCAGCGGCGTGGGCTCCGCTGTTGCCGGGTTCAGCGCGGCGGCCACCTCACGATTGAGATCTCGCAGCATCCCGAGTCCGCTTAGCAGCACGCCGATCAGGCCAGTGATGGCCAGCAGCTCTACGGCCAGCAGGATGCCATCCAGCACTCGACGGCGCTTTTTGGCTGGCACCTCGCGGCGTTCGCCGGCTGCTTCGATGTCCCCCTCTGCCTCAAGAGGGGGTACAGGTTCGACAACGCGTCCTGTGCGCCGAAAGTGGTCCAGGCGTTCGCTGCGTCTGCCGCGTCGTTTGTCGATCAGGAGCCGTCGCAACTCCTCGACAGACAGGTCTTCGGGTGCCTTGCGTCTGGGCATCGCACGGGCGATTATAACGCCCGTTTCATGCATCGCTTTGCTCAACAGCGCCTTCTCAGGGCTCTCTTCTTCCTCGTTCCTCTTCCCTCTTTCCTCTTGTCCCGACTCGGTACGATTCGCGGATGCCGAATACCGGTTCTTTTATCCCAACAGCACGCGCTGTCCGGCGCATCCGATATCCGTCTGGAAGATGCTGCCCATGTCCGTGCGGAGCTTGCCAAAGGGGAGGTGACATCGCTGGCAAGATCAAAAAGGTCCTCCGCGACAGGCAGGGGGTGATCAGCCCGGTTGAGCTGAAGGCACTCGAATCGGAGCTTGGCGGTGTATTGTGGTATCTGGCACAGGTTGCCACGGAACTGGGCCTTTCACTCGATGCAATTGCGTCGCACAACATCGCAAAGTTGCTCGATCGCAGTCACGTGGCAGGATTCGCGGCGATGGGGACGATCGCTAAGTGCCATCCTCACGCTGCTGAAACAGCCGGACTCCAAGAAACGCATCTGCAAGCGAGTTCCATCCGCGTCTGCAGCAAACTCTAATCTTTCTCCTACACGGTCAATCATTGCTTTTTGGTAGAATCTTTACCGACCCAATCCGATTATTTTGGGTCTAGGAGCAATGTACAACATGGCTGGTATGGAACGCTTCACCCAGAGAGCACGGCGGGTGCTGAGCCTGGCCCACCAGGAGGCAGAGCGGGGTCATCAGGGCAGTATTGGAACCGAGCATCTGCTTCTCGGCTTAATGGAAGAGGATGGCGGCGTGGCAGGGCGGGTGCTGCGTGAGCTTGGATTGGAATCAGGCCGCGTGCGCGAGATTATTGAGCGTGTGGGGACCGAAACGCCCTCCAATGAGATCAAGATCGAGCTTGCACCGGAAACACAGCAGGTCCTTGAGCACGCTGTTGACGAAGCACGGCGGCTCGGCCACCACTATATTGGCACCGAGCACATCTTGCTTGGCCTTGTGCGCGTGGATGGCACTGCCATGGAAGTCCTGCGGCGCTTGGGCGTGACTGCTGACCAGGTTCGTCGGCAGACCCGCCGGGTTCTGAACGAGACCGCCGCCGCCCCTGCAGCCGCGGGCAGCGAACAGCCGGCTCGCACGCCCACCACCGGCCCAAAGACGCCGCTCGTGGATCAGCTGGCCGTGGATCTGACCACCATGGCTGAAGAAAAGAAGCTGGATCCGGTGATCGGTCGGCAGATGGAGATCGAACGCGTCATCCAGATACTGGCGCGGCGAACGAAGAACAATCCGGCTCTCATCGGTGAGCCGGGGGTGGGCAAGACCGCCATTGTGGAGGGCCTGGCCCAACGCATTGTCGAGGGTGATGTCCCCGCCCCGCTCATGAACAAACGCGTGCTGCAGCTCGACGTGGGTTCGCTTGTTGCCGGCACCATGTACCGGGGCCAGTTCGAGGAGCGGCTGAAGAGGGTGATCGAAGAGCTGAAGCAGGCCGGTTCCATCCTGTTCATTGACGAGGTCCACATGCTTGTGGGGGCCGGCGCTGCGGGATCGTCCGTCGATGCGGCCAACATCCTCAAGCCCGCCTTATCGCGCGGCGAGCTGCAGGTGATTGGCGCCACGACGCTTGATGAGTATCGCAAGCATATCGAATCGGACGCGGCCCTTGAGCGGCGCTTCCAGCCCGTGCAAGTGGATGAGCCTTCCGAGACTGAGACCATCGAGATCCTCAAGGGAGTCCGCTCCGCATATGAAGAGCATCATCACTTGGTGATCTCCGACGCGGCCCTCGAGGCCGCCACGCATCTTTCCTCACGCTATGTTACCGAGCGTTTCCTTCCTGACAAGGCCATCGATTTGATCGATGAATCGGCTTCGCGCGTGCGCATGTATAAGAGCCCTGCGGCCCGGCAGGCCAAGGACCTGTACGGCAGGTTGCGTCAGGCCCGGCAGAATCGAACTCTTGCACAGGAGGAAGGTAACGGCGAGGATGTCCGTGAGTGGCAGGAGCGCGAGACGGATCTGGGAGAGCAGATCGAGCGGTTGCGCTCGGGATGGGATCGGGCCAGCAGTCCGGTTGTCTCCGCCGATGACATCGCTGAGGTGGTCTCGATGTGGACCGGCGTGCCTCTGATGCAGCTGGCGGAGGCGGAATCCCAGCGCCTGCTCAAGATGGAGGATGAGTTGCGCAAGTCCATCATCGGGCAGGAGGATGCCATCGTCGCCATCTCGCGCGCCGTCCGCCGCGCCCGCGCCGGCCTGAAGGATCCCCGTCGCCCCATTGGTTCATTCATGTTCCTCGGCCCGACCGGCGTGGGAAAGACCGAGCTGACCAAGGCCCTGGCTAAGTTCATGTTTGGCAGCGAAGATGCGTCCATCCAGTTGGACATGTCGGAGTTTGTGGAACGTCACACGACATCGCGCCTGGTCGGTGCCCCTCCCGGATATATTGGCTACGAGGATGCCGGCCAGCTGACTGAAGCCCTCAGGCGCCGCCCGTACTCGATTGTGGTCTTCGACGAGGTCGAAAAGGCGCACCCCGAGGTTCACAACATGCTGCTCCAGATCATGGAAGAGGGCCACCTGTCTGATGCCAAGGGGCGCAAGGTCGATTTCCGCAACGCGATCATCGTCATGACCTCGAATATCGGCGCCGACATGATCAAGAAGCAGACCTCCCTCGGCTTCCAATTGAAGCGCGACGAGGCCCTGGATGAGCAGCTGTCGTATGACGACATGCGCAAGAAGCTGAACGATTCCCTCAAACGCGCCTTTCGGCCGGAATTCATCAATCGGCTGGACAGCGTTGTCATCTTTCGGTCGCTTAACAAGGAAGATATCGAGAAGATCGTGTCTCTCGAGCTGGACAAGGTCGCCGACCGTCTCAAGGAACACAGCCTGACGCTCACGGCGAGCACCGCCGCACTCTCGGCTCTTGCCGATCAGGGCTACGACCCGGATTTCGGCGCGCGGCCCCTGCGCCGTGTGATCCAGCAGAGAGTCGAAGATCCGCTTTCCGATCGCTTGCTCGCAGGCGAATTCGTTGATGGTGACATGATTGACGTCGATACGACCCCTGATGGCGATATTGAGCTCCGGCGGGCCATGTCGCAGCCTGAGCCCATCATGTAAGCCCAGCGCCGCCCGCGTGCGGAGCCGCACGCCCTCTGTTTACACCTCTTCGCCCGGCGGTATGAACGCTGGGCGAAGTGCTTCTGATGCCCCCTCGGTACTTCGCTCGAATGCCGCGCTCGACCGCGTTCGACACGGCTTGGTCAACGCCAATGATCAGGATCAGCGGAGGCGACACGACTCCCTCGCGTGCCTTGTTGAGATGGTTTCCACTCTATCTGGCGTTGTGAGTACAGCACAAGGGTGTCGTTCATCTCAACGGTATAATGTCTTCGGCAATTGACGCGCACGCAAATTCGTGAAGACTATCCCAATGTTGTCTCTCCAGTCTCCAGGGTCCTCGCAGCCCGCATTCTGGGTCCGTGATGTTCCGGTCTATGGCGACGCGATCCTGGCCCCCATGGATGGCTACTCGGACTGGCCGTTTCGTTCGTTGTGCCGCATGCTGGGCTCGGCCATGAGCTACAGCGAGTTTGTGCAGGCTGAACACATCCTTCGCAGCGAACGATACATGCGCGCCAAACTGTACTTCGAGCCGGCCGAGCGGCCGGTGGTCTTTCAGCTCTATGGCGACGACCCGGATGCCATTCTGCGTGCAGCGCTCGCTGTCCAGGAACTGGGGCCTGATGCGATTGATATCAACATGGGTTGCCCCGCCAAGAGCGTTGCTTGCCGCGGTGCCGGCGTCGGACTGATGCGCACACCTCTGAAGGTGGCTCGGTTGTTTCGGCGGCTCGCCCAGAACCTCAAAGTGCCCATCACCTGCAAGATGCGCATGGGGTGGGATAACGCCCGGACCTACAAACTCATCGCCAGGATCGTGGAGCAGAATGGGTGCTCCCTCATCGCCATCCATGCTCGCACGCGTGAGCAGAACTACACTGGCGAGGCCGACTGGGATGTAATTGCCGAACTGAAAGCCTGTGTGCATATCCCGGTCATCGGCAACGGGGATGTCAAGACGCCCGCCGACATCAAGCGCATGAAGGAACACACGGGCTGCGATGCTGTCATGGTTGGCCGTGCCGCCATCGCCAATCCTTGGATCTTTTCCGGACTGGAACGCCAGCAGGTTGCACCGGAGCAGGTGCGCAAGCTGGTTGCCTTGCACCTCCAACGCAATATTGAATTCTATGGAGCCGATGACGGCCCGCGACTGTTCCGCAAGCACGCGGTGCAATACCTGCTGCTCCGGCAACTATCGAGGGAGGATCGCAAGGATCTCCTACGTCGGCGACCATCGGAAGAGTTCCTCGCCCTCCTGAACGATATTCATACAGCCGTCTGACCCGGCACCCTCTGGGTGCAGGCTGGCACGATAATTCCGTTATACTCGCGGCATGCCAAAGACCCACACGCGCTTCGTCTGTCAGCAGTGCGGACGCGTCTCTGCCAGCTACATGGGCAAGTGTCCGCAGTGCGGATCCTTCAACAGCATGCTCGAGGAGTTCGTGCGTGAAGAGCCATCCGCGCAGGGCCCGCTTGCCGTCCGCGGGTTGACTGGCCGGTCGCAGCCGCGGCCGATCGCCGAGGTTGGCGGGGATGCCGAGGACCGCATTCCCTTGCCGATTGGCGAGTTTGCCCGGGTCCTCGGTGGGGGAATTGTCCCTGGTTCGATCGTGCTGGTCGGCGGTGATCCTGGCATCGGTAAGTCCACCCTCGTGCTGCAGATGGGCATCGAGATGGCGGGCCGTCAGCGCGTGTTGTACGTCTCAGGCGAAGAGTCAGAGCGGCAGATCAAGATGCGTGCCGCCCGCCTGACGGGGGGAGGGAAAGAATTGCCGCCCGATCTCCTGCTGGTCACCGAGACCAATCTGGAGGTTATTCTGGGTCATGTTGCGGAGATTAAACCTTCCCTTCTGATAGTTGACTCCATCCAGACCGTCTACCTATCGGAGATGGACTCATCTGCTGGGTCCGTCTCACAGGTTCGTGAATGCGCCTCCCAACTGCGCGAGCTGGCCAAGACCAGCGGCGTGACCGTGTTTCTTGTCGGCCATGTGACCAAGGACGGCACCATTGCCGGCCCCAGGGTTCTCGAGCACATTGTGGATACGGTCCTGTACCTTGAAGGCGATCGTTTCCAGGCCTATCGGTTGTTGCGTTCGGTGAAGAATCGCTATGGTGCCACCTCCGAGGTTGGCGTTTTTGAGATGCGTGAGCGCGGCCTGGCAGAGGTTCCCAATCCATCCGAGGTTTTCCTGGCTGAACGCATGATCAATGCGCCGGGATCTGCCATAGCGGTCATCATGGAGGGTACTCGCCCGATTCTGGTCGAAGTCCAGGGCCTCACCTCCCCGACGCAATTCGGTAATGCGAGGCGCACACCCAACGGCGTTGATTTCAACCGCCTGCTGCTCATTGCAGCCGTTCTGACTCGCCGCGCTGGACTGAGGCTTGCTGAGCAGGACCTGTTTGTTAACGTCGTGGGTGGCATCCAGGTCGATGAACCTGCGGCCGACCTGGCCATTGCCGCCGCCATCACTTCCTCGTGGAAGGATGTGGCTGTTCGCGCCGGTGCCGTGCTCATTGGCGAGATCGGTCTGGCGGGCGAACTACGTATGCCAGGGCAGATGCCGGCACGCCTGCGCGAAGCTTCCAAGCTCGGCTTCAAGAGCGCCGTGATCCCGAAAGCCCTCCGCGGTCCTCACACGACCGGACTCGAGGACGGCTGGCCGAAGGACCTGGAGATCATCGAGGCCAGATCGATCCAGCAAGCCTTGGAGGCAGCGCTGGTGGTTGAGTCAAAGGCTGCGCCTAAGGGCAGGAAGATTTCGTGAAGCCAGCAACCCGATTGAAGATTCGTCGTATTACTGGGTGAAGGAGATACCGAATGGCTCATAGACTGCTGGTTGCTGTCCTGGTTATTGCCCTGGCTAACTTGGCCTGCGGTGGCACTATCGCGCTGCCGGAGGTCCCCACCGCGGGTCCTGAGACCGTTGACAAGATCAGTATCCCTGTACCTGCGGCAGGCGCGGTGCGATTGACGATCTCATTCGGTGCCGGCGAACTCAAGCTGGCCCCCGGGGCATCGAATCTTGTCGATGGCACGGCCACGTATAACGTGGAGAACCTCAAGCCAGAGATCATCACGAACGGCGCCAACGTGGAGATCAAGCAGGGAGATCTTCTGACTCTGGTAGAGCCCCGCGGCGTCAAGAGCATCTGGGACTTCGAGCTGGGCAGCAGCCCCTTGGATCTGAGTATCAATGCCGGAGCATACAAGGGCGATTTCGAGCTGGGCGGCCTGTCGCTCACTGGCCTGACCGTCAAAGATGGTGCCGCTACCGTGGATCTGTCATTCAATGAACCCAATGCGTCTGCCATGACGGTCTTCCGGTATGAGACCGGCGCGTCAAAGGTCGACCTTACCGGCCTTGCCAATGCGAATTTCAGCACCATGATGTTCAACAGTGGAGCCGGGGACTACAAGCTGGATTTCTCCGGGGATCTCCAGCGTGATGCCACGATCACAATTTCCACCGGTTTGAGCAACCTCCGCTTGGTTGTCCCGGAGGGCGTCTCCGCCACCGTCACCACTGAAACTGGCCTATCGAACATCAACGCAAGCCCTTCGTGGGCTCAGGATGGCAATCGGTATGTCCAATCGGGCTCCAGCCCGGCGCTGACATTCATCATCAAGGCTGGCGCGGGCAACCTGACACTGACCCACTAGGTCGATCATCCTGCCGGATTACGCGGAAGAGCGGTGCTTTCCCCGTTGAAATGAGGGCAAAGCACCGCGGGCTTTAATATCGGAGTAAAAGGTCATATTTCATCTGTGACCTCTATCACTTGCTTGTGCCTTGACGTGGACATAAAATCTCGATAACGGACAATCATTATCGGTTTTCCGTGGGAGAGGAAGGACACCGTGCAGATCACCCGTCAGGCCGACTATGCAGTCCGTGCGGTTTTGTATCTTGCCCGCCTGGGTGGCGGTGAGCGCGCGGCCACCAGCACCGTGGCAGAGGAACAGCGCATACCGCCATCATTCCTGGCCAAGATCATCTCGCAGTTATCGATTGCCGGATTGCTGCACACCTCGCGCGGGGCGCGCGGTGGTGTGACTCTGGCCCATCCCCCGAAAGAGATATCCCTCCTCGATGTGATCGAAGCCATTGATGGCCCGATCATGCTCAATGAGTGCGTTGGCGAGGATGGTGACTGCTCGTTCGAGGAGGACTGCCCCCTGCGCTCAGTGTGGCGCGATTCGCAGGAGGCTCTCGTCAAGCGCTTGAAGGGCACCAACTTTCAGCATTTGCTCGAACGCAGTAAGGTTGCGGCATAATTCGTCGATCGGTCTCTTGGTCCCTCTCGGCTATAATCGCTGAGAGGGATTTTTGTTTCTTTCAGGAGGCACTCCATGACCGGACCCCGGACGGTTCACGCTCCGCGTGGCACACAACTCACCTGCAAGTCTTGGCTGACAGAGGCCGCGTATCGAATGATTCAGAACAACCTTGACCCGGACGTCGCCGAACGCCCGCAGGATCTGGTGGTCTACGGTGGGCGCGGCCAGGCTGCACGTTCGTGGGAGGCCTTTGACGCCATCCTGGACTCACTCAAGAACCTGGAAGATGACGAGACTCTTCTTGTGCAATCCGGCAAGCCCGTAGCGATCTTCCGCACGCATGCCGACGCGCCCCGCGTCTTGATTGCCAACTCGAACCTGGTGCCGCACTGGGCCACCTGGGAGCACTTTGATGAATTGGCGCGCAAAGGCCTGATTATGTACGGCCAGATGACCGCGGGATCCTGGATCTATATCGGCACGCAGGGCATCCTGCAGGGCACGTACGAGACCTTCGGTGCGCTGGCCAAGCTCAAGGATTGGCCGTCGCTGAAGGGCAAATTTGTCCTCACCGCAGGCCTGGGAGGAATGGGCGGTGCCCAGCCCATGGCCATTACCATGAATGAGGGAGTGGGGTTGATCGTTGAGGTCGACCGCCTCCGCGCTGAGCGCCGTCGCGCCATGGGGTACGTGGACACCGTCGTGGACACCCTCGAAGAGGCAATGACCCTGGTGGAAGAGAGCAAGGCTGCAGGCAGACCGCTGTCTGTGGGGCTCATCGGGAATGCCTCCGATATCTATGCTGAGCTCGTTGTCCGGGGAGTGACCCCCGACGTTGTGACCGATCAGACGCCGGCTCATGAGGCCCTCATGTACGTGCCCTCAGGCCTGTCAGTCGCTGCGGCTGACGAATTGCGCAAGTCCGATCCCGATGGGTATCGTCATATGGCCATGGACTCCATGTCGTCCCATGTGCAGGCCATGCTGGCTTTCCAGCGCCGCGGCGCCGAGGTGTTCGACTATGGCAATAACCTTCGTCAGCAGGCCTACAACCATGGCGTTTCCGATGCCTTTGAGTTCCCCGGATTTGTGCCCGCGTACATTCGTCCTCTGTTCTGTGAAGGCAAAGGACCGTTTCGCTGGGTCGCCCTGTCGGGCGATCCAGAGGACATATATCGAACCGATGAGGCTGTGATCGACCTTTTTCCGGAAGACATGCACCTCAGGCGCTGGCTGAAGATGGCAAGGGAACGCGTCCCCTTCCAGGGCTTGCCCGCGCGCATCTGCTGGCTTGGTTACGGCGAGCGCGCCAAGGCCGGCCTCAAGTTCAACGAACTGGTTGCACAGGGTGTCGTGAAGGCGCCCATCGTCATCGGCCGTGACCATCTCGATGCCGGCTCGGTTGCCAGTCCCAACCGTGAGACGGAAGGTATGCGCGATGGATCGGACGCGATCTCCGATTGGCCCATCCTTAATGCGATGATCAACGCTGTTGGCGGTGCCACGTGGGTCTCGTTCCATCACGGTGGTGGCGTCGGCATTGGATACAGCCAGCATGCAGGGCAGGTCATCGTCGCCGACGGCACTCCGGAGGCGGCCCGTCGCCTCGAGCGGGTCCTTACGACCGATCCGGGCATGGGCGTGGTGCGGCACGCAGACGCAGGATATGAACAGGCCATTACCGCCGCCAGGCGGCACGGCATTAAGATGCCCATGCTCGGACGGGGAATGGTTCGAGAGACGTGCGCGAGGACATGAGGATCCAGCGACAACCGATCTGCATCCTGGTTGCGGCCACTATGCTGCTGATGGCAGCATGCTCCATCGTTCCGTTTCGACTCTTAAATTCGGGCGCTGGGACGCCGCAGCCAGTGATTGTGCTCTCGCGGTGCGACGAAG
>Ga0315295_10000957_pt1 | contig 24720 bp, 21 predicted proteins | sample YL17G14_0_MG_FD_204453 | JGI IMG/M metagenome (GOLD analysis project Ga0315295, IMG submission 204453) | Sediment microbial communities from Yellowstone Lake, YNP, Wyoming, USA - YL17G14_0 | ecosystem: Environmental > Aquatic > Freshwater > Lake > Sediment | place: USA: Wyoming | collected... | reverse complement strand
GATTTGCAACACGCACATCTGTCCTGACCTGTTCAACATCCTGAACGTACCATACCGGGAAGGAATCATTATCACCATATGTAAAAAGCACGCTGTTAGGGGCACACGACAAAAGGTAGTTAGCTCCAATATCACGCGCTGTGTAACGTCCTGAACGGTTGTGATCGTCCCAGTTCTGAGCAGCCATCAGTACAGGAACAGCAAACAGAAGTATTATAAAGACTGCTGCAGCAGAGAGTTTTTCGCTCAGGAATTTCCTGATATATTCATAGACAAGCATGAATCCCAGCCCAATCCAGACGGCAAATGCATAAAATGAACCCGCATAAGCATAATCACGCTCCCTTGGCTGATTCGGGTACTGGTTCAAATAAAAGATTATTGCCACCCCGGTCATTATAAAGAAAGCCAGGACAAGCCAGAATCCTTTCCGGTCCTTCCTGTACTGCCAAACCAGGCCTGCAATACCCAGCAACAAGGGAAGAAAGAAATAGGTATTCCTGGCCGGATTATCCTTAACATCTTCAGGGATCTTATCGAGATCTCCCAGCCTTGCTTCATCTATGAATTTTATACCGCTAATCCAGTTCCCCTGTATCGGATTGCCATTGCCCTGGTCATCGTTCTGCCGGCCGGCAAAATTCCACATAAAGTATCTCAGGTACATGTATCCCGTCTGATACCTGAAGAAATATCGAAGATTCTCGCCAAAAGTAGGACACACAATTGTTTCCTTGTCGGAGCCGGATGTAACTGTATACCTCCTTCCGGTAATCTTGGCCCAGTGTTTGTAAGCCCGCTCATGTTCTTTATCAGAGCTGTACATCCTGGGGAAAATTGTCATGAATTCTTTTTTGTACTCATATTCCGGACGAAAATAAGGTTCATATTTGCCATTCACCTTGTTATATCCTGCAACTACGCTTTTCACATCAACGATAGGAGCGCTGTAGTAATGGCCGTAAATTTTCGGTGAGCTCCCGTACTGCTCCATATTTATATAATATGAAAGGGAAAAGATATCTGAGGGGTTGTTCTGGTTCATCGGTGGTCTTGCGGATGACCGTATCATGATCATGGCATAAGATGAATACCCGATCATTATCACAGTAATGGCGGTCATTACATAGTTCAGTATTACCCGTCCGCTTTTTAATGAGTACCTTATACCAATTACAAGTGCTGCAATCAGGACAATTATGAAGAAGAGAAGGCCGCTGTTATAAGGCATTCCTATTGCGTTGACAAAGAAAAGCTCAAACCAGCCTGCGACTTTCGGAACTCCGGGGATAATAACAAAAACCATCAGATATAACATAACAATCGCAAAAAGAAGTGCTTTTATCACTCCTTTGGTGGTGACTTCATATTTTTTAAAATAAAATACTAAGACAAGAACAGGAAGAACCAGCAGATTAAGCCGGTGAATGCCAAGGCCAAGTCCCATTATGAATGCGATAAGGATTATCCATCTTCCTGAATATGGTTTATCAGCCTCTTCCTCCCATTTAAGCATTCCCCAGAATACAAGTCCAGTGACAAGTGATGAAAGGGCATAAAGCTCCCCTTCCACTGCCGAGAACCAGAATGTATCTGAAAAAGTATAGGCAAGAGCCCCGATAATTCCGCTTCCCAGGATCGCAGGTATATTAACCGAACCAACCTCATCGCTTCCGGTATATACTCTCCTTACAAGATGGGTTATTGTCCAGAAAAGGAACATGATTGCAAAGCCGCTGCATATTGCCGAAAGGGCATTCATCATCATTGCTGCCTTTGAAGCATCTCCAAATGAGAAGAGTGTGGCAATCCTGCCGATCATAAGAAAGAGAGGAGCTCCCGGAGGATGCCCTACCTGGAGCCTGAACGACGAAAGAATGAATTCCCCGCAATCCCAGAAGCTCACTGTAGGCTCAAGAGTCAGGAGGTATACGATTGTCGAAACTGCGAAAAGGACCCATCCGGTGATTGTATTCAGACGGCGGAAGTTGCCCCATATTGAATTCATAACTGATGTTATTTGATTATCAATGAGACAAAGAACGCAAAAAAATATTATTTGTGCATAGCCCGGGCTCTATTTAACTTCATTTTAACTTGCGACATATTTTGTTACTTTTGCCTTAAAGAGCCTGCTTTATGAGATACAGCGGAATATTGATCCTGCTTCTTGCTTCAAACTTTCTTCCTGCTATTTGTCAGGATGAAACCAACGGTTCCGTTTCAGAAGGGGATCTTTATCTTAATCTCAGGAGCATAAATTTTGTAAAGAACAACGAATACTCAAATCCAATAATTGAAGGATACACTCTAATCGGCTATTTCATTCAGCCTGAACTTGTTTACAGGCCGGCTGAGAAGATAACACTGCGGCTCGGGACACATCTGCTCAGCTATTCGGGAACCAATAAATTCTCGCTGATCAAGCCTGTTTTTTCCACTTCATGGCATTTTTCCGAAAACACATGCTTCACAATAGGCTCATTAACTGGCAGCGATAAACACATGATGCTTGACCCTCATTTTAATAAGGAAAGGATCTATAATGCCTTTTCAGAGGACGGGCTCCAGCTTAGGACCTCAACCGATCATTTATTCAGTGATACATGGCTAAGCTGGGAAAACTATATTTTCAAAGGTGATAATGAAAGGGAAATTTTTACGGCAGGTGAATCATTCAGATACAAAACATCAGATTTTGCTGAACTTATCAGGTTTGAATTTCCTCTGCAGATACAGTTTAAACATTACGGAGGCCAGATAAGTGATTACCCGGAATTTGTTGAAACTTATCTGAACATTGCTACCGGAGCCAGAGCTATCTTTGATATTGAAGAATCACGAAATGGCAGTATAGGTCTGGAGTGTCTAGCTTTTTTTGGAAGTTGCCTGAACGGGAATGAAGCTTCAGGAATTAAAAACGGGTATGCTGGCTGGTACAAGTTATTTTATTCCCTGAGGGGACTGGAGGTAGAAACAGGATTCTGGAAGTCACATGATTTTTATGCTCCAGACGGCAATTTTATTTTTAGTTCAGTTTCAGATCATATTGATAATATGGTAATCTCCGACAGAAAGCTGATTACGGGTTCAGTTAATATCAAGCTTCCCTACAAAGACTTTTTTGAATTTTACTTCGGATTCGACGGGTATTACGATGCGGATCTCAGGCGTTTTGATAATGCAATGACACTGCATATCAGGCTTGATAAGCTGATAAAGATAGCTACTTTAAAAAATCCCTGAGTTTATGCCTCATCCCCCAACCCCCTTCTCCCAAGAGAGAAGGGGGCTATAATTCATATTTACAATGGTTTAAGCCTTCCCTACTGGGAGAAGGGGTTTGGGGAGAGGCCATTTCCCGGAGTTGTGGGTTAGAGATAGTATCTCCACAACTTGCTTTTCCAGGGTTCTCCTGCATAATTTATTCCAACTCTTGAAGCTGTTTTATAAACAGGCATTATCCCCGATTCTTCGATCCAGATCCTGTCTGAAGTAATCAGATCCTCACCATAAAATGTTCTGTCAATTCCGAGCAGTTTCGTTACACGCCCCGGGCCGGGGTAGTTTTCCAGTCCCCTTATAAGCACGGCCTGAGGATCATTTTCTTTACCTGTTACTATGTTAAGCATCCAGTACATTCCATAAACAAAATACACATACAGTTTTCCCCCTTCATGGTACATGATTTCGGTCCTTGGTGTCCGCCCCCTGGAGGCATGGCAGGCTTTGTCGTCAGATCCCCGATAGGCCTCGGTTTCAGAAATGATGAACCTCCTTAACAAATCAATTTCCGATCTTACTGTCAGTACTTTGCCCAACAGTTCAGGAGCAACTTCAAGTACATCGCGTGTAAAAAAGCCCCTCTCCGGTCTTTTGATTTCAGGTATTGATCTAATAGGTGGTTTTCCCGTCATATTTTTCCCATTTCCTGAAGACTTCCGTTGCTTCATGATCTTCCATATGAAGGAAGGTAATCTGCCGCTTTGAAGGATCAAGAGAAATCTCGTTATAGATAAGCTCGTCAACAAATCCTGCAGCTGCGGCATCATGGCGCCCCGAGGCATAAACAACTCTTTTTATTCCGGACCAGTAGATTGCACCAAGGCACATGGGGCATGGTTCGCATGAAGTGTAAAGGACACAACCATTGAGGTCGTGAGTCCTTAAGAACCGGGCAGCCTCCCTGATTGCAAGTATTTCGGCATGGGCTGTCGGATCGGAGTTCAGTACAACCCTGTTATTGAATCCGGCAATTAATCTGCCTTCTTTTGAAATAACTGCACCAAATGGACCTCCTCCGCTGCTGATACCCGAAGAGGCAATTTCAATTGCTTTCCTGAGGAATTTTTTATCATCAGACATTGGTCACATACATATTTTTGTTTCCCCGGATAATACTGCCTGTAAAAATAACCTAAGTTTTGATTATCATAAATAAAATCTATTCAATATTCTTTTTTTTTAGGAAATATGTTGTATTTTTGCAGTCCCAAAATAAGGGGTTTTAACGTTAAATTCAAGTGTTTCAATTATAAAAACAGATTAAAAGTGAACACCTTAAGTTACAAAACAATTTCAGCGAACAAGGAGACCGTGAACAAGGAGTGGGTGATAATTGATGCAGAAGGAGCTGCTCTTGGTCGTCTTGCAACTGTAGTGGCATCAACTCTCAGAGGAAAACATAAAACAAATTTTACTCCTCATGTTGATTGCGGTGACAATGTAGTAGTTATAAATGCTGAGAAAGTCACTCTGTCAGGCAAGAAATGGTCCGACAAGGATTATGTGCGCCATACAGGTTACCCGGGAGGACAGAGATTTACAACCGCTCTGGTGATGTTGAAAAAGAAACCTATAAGTCTTGTTGAAGAAGCTGTTAAAGGGATGCTTCCCAAAAACAGGCTTGGAAAGGCAATTTTTAAGAATATGCATGTTTATGCAGGTCCTTCGCATCCTCATGAAGCCCAGAAACCAAAGAAATTAGAATTATAATACACTAAGGAACAGATATGGAGCCAGTTAATGCACTTGGAAGAAGAAAAGCAGCCGTTGCCAGAGTATTGTTAAGTGATGGCAAAGGAAAAATTACCGTAAACCACAGGGATTATAAAGAATATTTCGGAGCTGAGACATTGCAGTATGTAGTTACACAACCGCTTGTTGTCCTTAATGTCGTTGACAAATATGACATCAACGTAAATCTTGACGGCGGAGGAGTAAAAGGGCAGGCTGAAGCTCTCCGTCTTGGGATCACCAGGGCGCTTGTTCAGATCGACCCTGAAAACAAATCAGTGCTCAAGGCAAACGGATTTGTCACCCGCGATCCCCGCGAGGTTGAAAGGAAAAAACCGGGTCGCCCGAAAGCACGCAAGAGATTCCAGTTCAGTAAACGTTAGGAATTAACAGATCAGTCATTATAGATGCAGGTTTAGTATCTAAATTACAGAGACTTCCGCCAGCTCGCGGGACTACCCTGTGATTGATTTAACAGAATGTAAACTTAAAAAGCAAAAAAATGCCAAGAACAAATTTCCAGGAACTGCTTGATGCAGGCGTTCACTTCGGACACTTAAAGAGAAAATGGAATCCCGCAATGGCTCCTTATATATTTATGGAGCGCAACGGTATTCATATTATTGACCTTGAAAAGACAGTGGCTAAGCTCGATGAAGCAGCTTCGGCCATGAAACAAATTTCAAGATCGGGTAAAAAGATCCTTTTTGTTGCTACAAAAAAGCAGGCAAAAGAGATTGTTTCAGAAAAGGTCAAACAGGTTAACATGCCTTATGTTACAGAACGCTGGCCGGGTGGTATGCTTACGAACTTCCCGACAATCCGCAAAGCTGTAAAAAAGATGGGATCAATTGACAAAATGGCTACCGACGGTACATTTACCAACCTGTCAAAACGTGAAAGACTTCAGGTCACCCGTCAGAGAGCCAAACTGGAAAAGACACTTGGAAGTATTGTTGACCTTACGCGCCTTCCGTCCGCCCTTTTCGTGGTAGATGTATGTAAGGAACATATAGCAGTAAGAGAAGCAAAACGACTTGGCATTCCTGTTTTTGCAATGGTTGACACAAATTCTGATCCCTCCGATATAGAATTCCCGATACCAGCAAATGACGATGCATCAAAATCCATATCTCTGATAGTCGGCATCCTTTGCCAGGCAATAGAGGAAGGACTTAATGAAAGGAAGCTGGAAAAAGACAAGGAACCGGCACTGAAGGACAAGAAATTCATTAGGAAAGAGCTCGAGACAAAGGATCTGCCTGATTCAGTGATCGAAGCGATAGTTGAGGAGGAAGAAGAAGTCGAAGTTGAGGATGAGGCAGCAACCGAAGTGGCCGAAGATGATGAAGAGGTTGTCGCTGAGGCTGACGAGACTGAAGAAGAATAAAAGATCAAACTGAAATTAATTAAAAGGAATTATTAAAATGGCTACAATAAGTTCTGCAGATGTCGCCAGGCTGAGGAAAGTGACCATGGCCGGGATGATGGACTGCAAAAAAGCGCTGGAAGAATCAAACGGTGATTTTGACAAGGCTATAGAGATTATAAGAAAAAAAGGGCAGGCTGTTGCAAATAAAAGAGCTGACAGGGATGCCACAGAAGGTGTTGTGCTCTCAAAAGTCAATGCAAACGGTAAAATGGGCGCCATGATCGTCCTTAACAGTGAGACTGATTTCGTTGCAAAAAATGCTGAGTTTATCTCTCTAGCCAGTAAAATACTTGATCTTGCTCTCGCAAAAAATCCGGCAAATCTTGATGAGCTTAAAACACTACCGCTTGAGAATGCAAAAGTCAGTGATAAGGTGACTGAATTTGTCGGGATAATCGGTGAGAAACTCGAACTTGCATATTATGAAAAGATCGAGGCAGCACACGTACAGGCATATATTCATCCGGGTAACAGACTTGCTACTCTTGTTGGTTTTTCAAAGACAGGCCTCGACATCCATGTTTACAAGGATGTTGCTATGCAGATTGCCGCAATGAATCCTGTCGCTATTGATAAGGATGATGTTCCTGAGAAAGTAGTTGCACAGGAGATTGAGATCGGTAAGGAACAGGCGAGACGCGACGGAAAACCTGAGGAGATGCTTGAAAAGATAGCCCAGGGGAAACTGAGCAAATTCTACAAGGAAAGCACATTGCTCAACCAGGAGTATATAAAGGATAATAAAATGAGCATCAGACAGTATCTTCAGTCTGTTGATAAGCAATTAACAGTTACTGCTTTCAAGCGTTATTCCCTGAGTCTGTAAGCATAAGTTCATATTTCAATAATGATGTGGCGCCTGATGGCGCCATTTTTTTTACTATATTCGTCACAAGCAAGAAATCGCATCTGCCATGAAATACTCCAGGATTTTACTGAAACTCAGCGGCGAATCGCTGTCAGGTTACGGGAACCAGGGAATAAACAACCGGGTTCTGGAAGAATATGCAAAGCAGGTTTCGGATATTGCAGAAAAAGGTTGTGAGGTTGCAATAGTGATCGGAGGCGGCAATATCTTCCGTGGTCTCAGCGGGACAGAATCGGGTTTCGACCGTGTAAAAGGCGACCAGATGGGAATGCTGGCAACCGTAATTAACAGCCTTGCACTTGAAAGTGCAATAATAAAGGCCGGGGGAAAAGCAAAAGTTTTCACAGCCATCCGGATGGAACCTGTCGGAGAACTTTATAACAGGGACAGGGTAACAAATGATATGAAAAACGGAACGGTTTGCATCCTTTCAGGCGGTACCGGCAATCCATTCTTTACTACCGATACCGCTTCCGCACTGAGAGCCGTTGAGATAGGGGCAGAAGTGCTGCTTAAAGGCACCAGGGTTGATGGAGTCTATACTGCAGATCCTGAAAAAGATCCCGACGCCAGAAAATTTGATAATATTTCCTTTGAGGAGGTGATTGAGAAAAGGCTTAAAGTCATGGACTCAACAGCCTTTACGATGTGCCGTGAAAATAATATGCCAATTATCGTGTTCGATATGAACAAGCCCGGAAATCTTCTGAAGATTGTAAAGGGTTCGGAAATCGGAACACTTATTTGTAATTGAAAGAGCTGTTGGATTCATTCGAATTTATTATTTTTGATAGTCAAGTAAGTCAAACCTAACCGCTGAAAAATGAACGAAGAAGTTGAACTGATAATAGAAGAAGCAACTGACAGGATGCAGAAGGCTCTGGAACATCTTGAGCATGAACTAGCCCATCTCCGGGCCGGAAGAGCAACTCCTGTTCTCCTAGATGGTATCACAGTTGATTACTACGGAGTTAACTCACCTCTAAATCAGGTTTCAAATATTAATACTCCCGATCCTAAAACAATTCTGATCCAGGCATGGGAAAAGAATATGCTGGGACCCATCGAAAAAGCGATTATGGCTGCCAATATCGGACTTACTCCCATAAACAATGGTGAGGTTATAAGGATTAATATCCCTCCCCTGACAGAAGAGAGAAGACACCAGCTTGTCAAACAGGTCAGAAATGAGGGAGAGATAGCAAAGATCAGCCTGCGTAATGCCCGCAAATGGGCTAATGACGAATTCAAGAGGATGCTGAAAGACGGTCTTCCCGAAGATACAGAAAAGAATGCTGTAGAAAACGTCCAGGATATGACGCATGACTTTTCGACTAAGGTCGATAAGGTCATGGTTGTGAAGGAGAAGGATGTGATGACGGTTTAATTATCGGGAACCAGCTTTAATGTATATTTTGCAGCTGCTTTGACGGCCTCATCCGAGAAAGCATCCTTATAGAATCCTCCGTTAAGATAAGTCTTGGTCTGCGAAAGGTAAAACTCACTTGCCGGAATTCCTGAAGCACCGGTTGGAATAACAGTGTATGATTCATCCCAGTCGGCTGTGTTAAAAATATGTCTCTCTGAAGCGCCGGAGGTGACAATAAATCCTTCCTTGTAAGAATATGGACAGACAGTATGACTGCTTCCGCCAATCCCGGTCTTTTCTGAACTCAATTTAAAGATACGGTTGATGATTTTAACTGTGGCCAAAGGATGATCAAGTGAAATCTTATGGATATTCCCCCATGTCCATTTATTCATATCAGGGCTATAAGATTCAGCAAGAGTTTTCACTCCGTCTCTAAAACTCTTAAAAATAATATCATCAAGAGTTTCTGTCTGAGAAGTGGTTATATCATCAACCCACTGGTCGGGACCTTTTTCAAGAATTCGATATATATAATAATCTCTGATTGATCCCGGGAGCTGCCCGAACAGTTCTGCAAGCTCATCCCCCAGAAGATTTTTTGCCAGGCTGATGGTAAAGAATTCAAAAACAGCCGGAGCAGGCAGATCCTTGTTCATATCAAAATCCCAGTTTACAAGGGTACTAAAAGCATCAGCTTCAGAAGGACTCATTTCAGTGAGCCGGCTTTTAAGATTCAATATATGGGGAGTAAGCAGGGCAGCATAATCTGAATGCTGATCAGTTATCATTCTTTTAAAATCGTCAATTCCGAGTTTTTCCTCTTCATTCAGCATTTCCCTTATCCTGTTTATCCTGTAGGGAAGAGCAAATCTGAATGAGATATAATAGGGATAATCACTGCTTACAGTTTTATTATTGGCTGAAGAGATAAATCCATTTTCAGGATTATAGCTGAAGGGAAGCTGATCAAAGGGAACATAACCCTTCCAGTCGAACTCGCCGCTCTCCCCTGACCTTATCATAGAACCATATCCTTTTCTTACGGGAACACCTCCGCCGGTATTCAATCCTATGTTCCCATCGACATCGGCATAGGCAAAATTCTGACTTATTGAATTAAAATTTTTTAATGCTGATCTGAAATCCTCCCAGTTCCCGGCCCTGTTAAGCAAATAAACCGCTTTCAGCTCGTTGCTCATATCATAGCCTGACCACCTCATACTAAGGGCAGCATCATTGATGTTCCTGAAATCTGAAATTATTGCACCCCTGTGAGTAAATTTAATATATGAGGTGTCAGACTTCCCCCCCTTTATTTTGATAATTTCCTTTCGCACTTCCATGTTTTTCCAATCTCCTTCAAAAAAATACTGATTATTGTTGTCGGGATTTATCTTCTCCGAAAACAGGTCAACATCATCAACCATCAGGTTTGTCATGCCCCATGCGATTCTTTCATTGTGACCTGCAACGATAACAGGTTCGCCGGGTACTGCAACCCCTGTCACATTAAGCTTGCCCGGTATAACCTGATGCATCTGGAACCATATCCCGGGAGCGGAGAGATCGAGGTGCATATCGTTCGAAAGGACCGGTTTTCCGGTTTCTGTCTTTTTCCCGCTTACTGCCCAGTTATTGCTGCCCGAAAATGAGGCAATACCCAGCGATTTAAGCTTATCCATTGATGAAATAAATGCCAGCGCTTCTTTTAATTTATCATCAGGAAGCTTGAAACCGGGAAATACTGAAGTTGTATCTGCCTGCCAGTCAGGAATAAGTTCTCCGGCTTTTTCATTACCCAGTTTCTTTATCAGTCTGTAATTAAAAATATCAGTTGCCAGATTTCCTCCGGCCAGGTCCCATCCCAGATACCCGATAATATTGGCAATATCTTCTGTCTTCCACGGGTCCGGTTTGTATCGGAGGATCCTGAATTCGGGAGGAAGTTTTCTGCCGGCATTGCCGATATAGGCATTGACGCCATCTGTGAAAGAACGCAAGCTTTCAAGAATCATGGCATCAGCATTGTTTATTACCATTCTGGATTTTGCCGGAATACCGAGACTTCTCAGAAACAGATCTGTCTGAACATAGTCAGCCCCGAATATTTCTGATAAGCGGCCGGAAGTTGCCCGTCTTATAAGATCCATCTGCCACAGCCTTTCCTGCGACATTACATAACCTACTGCAAAATACAGATCATGCTCATTATCAGCATAAAAATGGGGCATTCCTCTTTCATCACGGAAAACTGTCACAGATGATGAGAGTCCCGGAACTTTTATTTCGCCATTATATCGAGGCAAGGCTCCGCGCTTTATTCCTGTAATCAGGATTGTTCCACCTATTACAGCAATAATTATCAGACCTGGTAAAGAGAGTAAAATGACCCTGAGTGCTTTCATGATTATAGATATTTTTATTAATATTTACGAATTCCCTGAATATTTCAAAACCTGACCCCCCTCATACCTGAAGTGCAGTTTCTGCAAATCTCAATTTTATTTCGGCTTGTAAGGATTTCCCCCCTGAATTCACTGTATTGCCTGCCATTCCAGATCGATCTGAAGGATTCCTTATTAAGGTCACCCATTGCAAATTCCGCATCCTTGTCAAAACAGCATGGAATGACTTTCCCATCCCAGGTGATGACAGGATTGAGCCATAGTCTCAAACATCTTGCGGGCATTGAATTCTTTATGGAATACTTACCGTCAGTGTTTTTATAACGCGTGAATTTTTTATCGGAAGGCATCCATTCCCCGGCATTCTGACTATTGATTACCTGCATTGATTTCAGTTTAAGGTCAGCCTTCATCTCTTTTGCAAATAGCTCAGCATCAGCGATCTGATGCTCATTATGCCTGCTTACAAGAAACTGCAATTCCAGTTTCATTTTAGAATGATGCCTGTTGCGTGCTTCTGCTACCGTCCTTATCCCATCGATCACTTTGCCGAGATCTCCGTTCCGCCTGTATTCTGAATAAGCCTTCTGATCCATTCCGTCGAGAGAAACAATAAGTTTGCTCACTCCCGACACCACAAGCTTTTCAGAATTATCTTCAGTAAGGAAATGACCATTTGTTGAAACAACCGTTTTTAAGTTTTCTGAGAGGCGGGTGAATGAAAAAAAACCGGGATGCATCAGGGGTTCACCCTGAAAATAGAGATTACTAATATAAAGGTATGGCCGCATTTCAGATATCACTTTTTCGTACAACCCTATATCCATAAATCCGCGTTCTCTTTTCATTTGGCCGGAACCTGAAGCGCACTCCGGACATTTAAGATTACAGTGATTGGTAAGTTCAAAAGAAATAGTTACAGGCATACCGGAAATTACAGGTCTGCCGATTAATGAGCTTAACAGGAATGAAGATCCCGATGCCAGGGCATTCGTGGTTTTAACAAATATGCCTGCCATGTGATAATCTGAAATAATGCAGTAAGATAGAAAAAAAATCTCCGTATCAAATAGGGTAAAGATGCATGCATCTGGTCATATGGCTGAAAAGAGAACAAACAGAAATTGCAAAAGATTAAAATAAATGTTAACTTAATGATTTTATGCCATGAAAACAATCAGAAATTTTTCACTTGCCACACTGCTTTTATTGTCAGCTTTCACAGTTCAGACAATTTACGCAAATGCTGCTCCCGAGAGGAAAAAGAATGACCAGCAGACACTGCTTACATTTAAGGGTAAGGTAGTCGATGCCGAGACAGGAAATCCTCTCGTATTTGCCTCAGTCGCCGTTAAGGAAACCAATGTAGCCACAATTACCAACATTGACGGCGAGTTTATTATCAAAATTGCCGAGACACAGACATCAAAAAACCTGGAGGTTACTTACCTCGGCTTTAAGAATAAAGTGGTTCCTCTCACGGACCTCAGAGAGGACGGTTACAAGAATGTGATCTCGATGACTTCAGCTCCGATTCCGATAAAAGAGATAATTGTCAAGCCAATAGATCCGGAAGCAATTGTCAGGAATGCAATCGGCAGGATAGGCAGAAACTTCGTCAACGAACCTAATCTGATGACTGCATTTTACAGGGAAACAATCCGAAAGAACAGAACCTATGTTTCGATCGGCGAAGCCGTTGTTGAGATCTTTAAAGCACCTTATGCCAGCGATCTTCGTTTCGACGGCGCCAGGATCTATAAAGGCAGAAAAGGATCAGACGTTGAAAAAATGGATACCGTTCTTTTCAAGCTACAGGGCGGTCCGGTAACAGTCTTACAGCTTGATATTGCAAAAAACACTCAGGATATACTGACTATTGATGCCATGAAGTACTATGATTACTCACTGGCCACCGTAATTGAAATTGACAATAGGCCTCATTATGTAATATCTTTCAAGCAGAAGCCATCGGTGGATATGCCATTGTTCATGGGTAACCTGTACATAGAAACTGTAACATATGCGCTTACTGAAGCTGAGTTTGGCTTTAATCTTGAAGACAAGGATGCCGTATCATCAATATTCATCAAGAAGAAACCGCTTGGGATGGAAGTAACTCCTGAAATTGCAACATACAGGGTACAATATCGTGAACAGGATGGTAAGTGGTATTTCGCCTATTCAAGGGCAGAGGTAAAATTTAAAGTAAACTGGAAGAAAAAACTCTTCAATACTTACTATACAACCATGTCGGAAATGGCAATAACTGACCGGACAAACCAAGAAGTAATTAAATTTGCAGGCAAGGATAAGCTTAGATACAGCGATGTGTTCTCTGAACAGGTGGAAGCATTTACCGATCCTGAATTCTGGGGCGAATATAACGTAATTGAGCCCGACCAGAGTATCGAATCGGCAATAAGACGCCTTAGCAGAAAGCTAAAGTTCAGCGACAGGAAAGGAGAATAACAGGTAATGCCAGGGGATTCTGAAATAATAAGGAGGATCAAACAAGGTGATGAAGGACAGTTTGAGTCACTTTTCAGATCCTCCTATGTTTCCCTGGTAAGATATGCAAAGACACTGATAAGAGATCATGACACGGCCGAAGAGATTGTTCAGGATCTTTTCTTCAGGATCTGGAAAGAGAAGGAAAAACTTCAGATTGAAAGTTCTTTGAACGGGTACCTTTACAGAGCAGTACACAACCGCTGCCTGCATTATATCAATCACAACAAGGTTGTTGAAAAGTATGCAAGGGAGATGTCATTCAGTGAAACTGAAAGCAATGAAACCCCGGCTGACATACTTAATTACAGGGACCTTCAGGCTAGAATTGCCGGCATACTTGAAAGGCTCCCTGAAAAATGCGGAAAGATTTTTTGCATGAGCAGGTTTGAAGGATTAAAATATTCAGAGATCGCACAAAAACTATCGGTCTCCATCAAAACAGTCGAAGCAAATATGGGAAGGGCACTCAAGGAATTCAGAAAAGCACTGGCAGAACAATGAAAGAAATGAACAAAATAGAAAAATATACTGATAAGGAGTGGGAAGAACTTTCGTCGCTTCTGTCAGAAGAACAGAATGACAATAAGGATCTGCTCAGCCGGTTTATGGCTGAGGACAGGCATGATACAATTAAATACTGGAAAGAGCTGAAAGAGATGAATAGTGATAAGGAAATAGATATAGATAAAGCCTGGAACAAACTGCATTCCAGACTGAGTGAAAACGGATTAATTACAGAAGCACCGGTGATCCGGAGAAGTTTTGTAAGAACCGCATATTTCAGGATTGCCGCAATGGTGCTTCTTTTGCTGGGGATCGGATCCGTACTGTTATACATGAATGACAAAGGTATCCTGAGCCGCAAAAACATTGTGGCAACAACTGATAACCAGAAGAATCTTCAGGTTACGCTTCCTGACGGAAGCAATATCTTCCTTAACAGGAATACCAGGTTAAGCTACAGGGAGAACTTCGGCCGACGTGGAAGAAATGTAACTCTCTCCGGGGAAGCATTTTTTGAAATTACATCTGATAAGGAAAATCCTTTTACAATTGATGCAGGAAAAGCCAGGGTAAAAGTCCTGGGGACCTCATTTAATGTAAATACAAATAACGCTGATTCTGCCGTAGAAGTATTCGTAAAAACCGGTACAGTTTTAGTTTCGGATAAAGAAGGTAAGAGGAATCTGACACTTGATCCCGGATATATCGGAACAATGAATTCCGGATCTTCAGATAAATTTTTGAATAATGATCCCAACTACATGGCATGGAATAATGGTGTCCTTATATATGACAGGCAACCACTTGAGGTGGTTTTCATGGATCTTAAAAAAGTCTATAATATGGATATCGTTACCAATGATCAGAACATCCTGGAAAACACATGGACAACCAACGGTCCACTCGATAATCAGTCCCAGGAAACAATTATTCGCTTAATTTGTACTAGCTTTAACCTCAGTTATACAAAAGATGGTAATGTTTACCATCTTGCAAAGAAATAACTAACAGGCCATAAAATGTTGTCTGACAATGGCACTATATTCAAATATATAACAGCCATTGCATTGGTGATATTTCTGATCCCTTCGCGGGAGATAGAAAGCCAGGAGAGCATCCTGGATTCTGCGTTTACATTCAGGGCAGGAACAATCAAAACAGGCAATGCCCTGAATCTTATTACCAGGCAGACAGGTTATCATTTCACTTACGACAGCCGCCTTATTGATACCGAAAGAAAGGCTGAGATGAATTTCAGGAATACTAAGCTTGAGAACATTCTCGACAGCATCCTGAAAAAAGACTCCCTCGTCTATTCGGTCATTGATGAATTTATTATTATCTCGAGGGAAATACCTTCTCCCCCTCCGGTGGCGACTGATTCAGTTGCTATCCCGCAGCTGAAAAACATTTCCGGCGTCATAATTGACGGCGAATCGTCAGAGCCATTGCCCTACGCAACAATAGGACTCAAACACGAAGGAGTGGGCACTGTTTCGAACAGCAACGGGGAATTCGGATTGAGAATTCACCCTGATAATTACAACGACACAATAGTGGTGTCTTACCTCGGTTTTTATGGAAGGGAGATACCTGTGAGGCAATCACTGGGAAACAATTTCAAAGTAGAAATGAGACGGGAATTTATTTCTATACCGGAGATCATTATTAAAAATCAGATACCGTGGGAGATAATTGCCAAGACACGCTCAAGAATACCAAATAATTACGGAAACACACCAGCCCGCGTGACAGCTTTTTACAGGGAAGGTGTTCGCAGGAGGAGTGAGCTTCAGACCTATTCCGAGGCAATCCTGCAGATCTATAAAAGCGCCTATACAGGAACCCTGCTGAATGACCAGATCAAAGTATTAAAGAGCAGAAAGATTGAAAATGTGAACGTCAGCGATTCGATAACCGTAAGGCTCAAGGCAGGACTAAGTACATGCCTTCAGCTTGACGGCATAAAAAACACTTTCGACTTTATATCGGGTGAAAATATGCTGGATTACAGCTACAGGCTTACTGATATCGTCTCTTTTAATGAAGAATCGGCATTTGAAATAGAGTTTGGCAAGAAAGAAGGAGTTGAGATGCCAATGTTCAGAGGATCGCTGTTTATAAATACAACCGATTTTGCTCTTCTTAAGGCTGATTTTGAAATCAATCCCGCTTATCTGAAAAAAATGAAAGGGACATTTATTTCAAATCCCTCCAGAGATTTTACAACATGGCCAGTTTCGGTCAGATATTCAGTTAGTTATCGTAAATTTGATAACAGATATTACCTTAACCATGTAAGGGGTGACCTTGAATTTGAATCAAAACAGAAGAAAAGGCTTTTTAATACTGAGTTTGATGTGTTTTTTGAAATGGCTTTTACAAGCATGAGCCTTGCCAATGTTACCAGGTTTGAGAGAGAGGAGCTGGCTCCCGTTCATTCCGTCTTTTCAAAGACTATTACGAATTATGATCCCGTCTTCTGGGAAAACCAGGAATTTCTTAAACCAGAAGAGAACCTTCTGCAGGCCCTTAAGAACATGAAGGTCAGGCTTCAGGAATTCTCAGAATAATTGCCTAATATTTATCGATAAGCTCATAAAGCTCTGTAAGGTCGGGAGTCAGGATAATCTCTGTCCTTCTGTTCTTCTGCCTGGCATCCGGAGTATCGCCTGCCTCAACGGGGAAATATTCACTTCGCCCGGCGGCAGTCAGCCTGCCCGGCCTGATCTTTGAACCCTCAAGAAGGACTCTCACAACTGTTGTAGCTCTTTTAACACTAAGGTCCCAATTATCTTTGAGCTGTCCGCTTCCCGGGTTATATGGTACGTTATCAGTATGCCCCTCAATCGTGATCTGGATATTAGGATTTTTCTCCAGCACACCAGCCAGTTTCCTTAAAGCGTTCCTTCCGTTGGCATCTATATCCCAGCTTGCAGTCTTAAAAAGGAGTTTCTCATCAAGTGAAACATATACTTTCCCGTTTTTATTTGTGACAGTAAGTCCATTATTCTCAAATCCAAGGAGTGCCTCAGATACTTTGTTCTTGAGATCCGAAACTATCCTCTTCTGGGTATCAAGTATTTTTTCAAGTTCAGCCAGCCTGGAATTTTTCTTTTCAAGCTCAAGCGTAAGTTCGTCCAGTGACACCTTTTTCAGATCCATCGACTGTTCAAGCTGACGCATTATATCCTCTTTCTGTCTCAGGTTGTCCTGCGCTGCCTGGAGTTCGGTGAGAAGCTTTCTGGTTTGGCTTACATTGCCCTTGATCAGATCCTCCTGTGCGTTCTGCAGACTATTATACCTTTCAGAGATTAAATTCAGTTCATCTTTTGCTTTATTACGCTCAATCTCAGCCAGGGTAAGATCCTGCCTTGACTTGCTCATCTCTTTTTCGAGAGCTGAGATTTTCGATTCTATTTCCCTGTTTTGCATTGAGAGGGTTAAATTCTCAGTTTTGAAGTCATCGCGATCCATCATATTCTGCCTGCTCGTATTCTGGAGTTCCCTGAATTTTTTACCAGGGACGCATGATATGACAAAGATCGCCGACAGACCTGTAATAAGAGTTACAGCTAATGATTTATTCATAGTCAGAGTAAGGTTTAGATATTATCTTTCTGCACAAAAATAAGAAAATCCACTGTAAGCTTCAGCAAACATAAGGGAATAATAATTGTTATATTTGCACGACAGTTTTTTACCTGTTTTCATAATGCACGAGGAGGAGAATCTTCTGTTTAAGATATCATCACCTGAGGATCTCAGGAAACTTAACCCGAACGATCTTATAAAAGTGAGTGCGGAGCTTAGGCAGTTTATTATTGATATGGTCAGCAAGAATCCTGGGCATCTGGGAGCAAGCCTCGGCGTTGTCGAGCTCACAATTGCACTCCATTATGTTTTCAACACTCCTTATGATAAAATAATCTGGGATGTAGGCCATCAGGCTTACGGACACAAGATCATTACAGGCAGAAGGGACAGGTTTTCAACCAACAGGACCTACAGGGGTATCAGCGGATTTCCAAAAATGGCTGAAAGCGAATATGACGCCTTTGGCACAGGCCATTCGTCGACATCCATTTCAGCCGCTCTTGGCATGGCTGTCGCTTCAAAGCAAAAAGGAGAAAAGAGACATGTCGTGGCTGTTATAGGGGACGGAGCAATGACGGCAGGCCAGGCTTTTGAAGGGCTTAACAATGCCGGTATAGCAAAGTCGGATATCCTTGTGATACTTAATGATAACAATATTGCGATAGATCCAAATGTCGGTGCCCTGAAGGAGTACCTTATTGATATTACTACCAGCGGGACATATAACCGTTTCAAGAACAGGGTCTGGAATTTCCTGGGCAGATTCGGTAAAATCGGACCCAATGCAAGAACTCTTGCCAGCCAGCTAGAAGCTGGATTTAAAAGCACCCTGCTAGACAGGAGCAACCTTTTTGAGGGTATGAATTTCAGATATTTCGGTCCTGTCGACGGTCATGATATCCTTCATCTTACGAGCATTCTCCAGGATCTGAAAAGGATCCCGGGTCCAAAACTTTTGCATTGTCTTACTGTCAAAGGCAAAGGATTCAAACAGGCCGAAGAGAACCAGACTGCATTTCATGCGCCCGGAAAGTTTGATAAAAATACAGGTGCTATCTTGAAATCAGCTGAAACAGAAACCCCGGCAACTTATCAGGAAGTTTTCGGAAAAACTATCCTTGAACTGGCGCGCGCAAATGACAAGATAGCCGGCATAACGCCAGCCATGACAACCGGCTGTTCGTTATGCATTATGATGAAGGAGATCCCCGACAGAGTTTTTGACGTGGGAATAGCTGAACAGCACGCAGTTACTTTTTCAGCAGGTCTCGCAACCCAGGGGATGATCCCTTACTGCAATATTTATTCTTCTTTCATCCAGAGGGCATACGACCAGGTAATCCATGATGTGGCTCTTCAGAATCTGCATGTTGTATTTTGTATCGACCGGGGGGGACTTGTCGGGACGGACGGCGCTACACATCACGGATTTTTTGATCTGGCCTTCATGCGTTCAATTCCCAACATTATCGTTTCAGCGCCGATGGACAGCCTGGAGCTAAGAAATCTTCTATATACAGCACAGCTTGACAAAATAAAAGGAGCCTTTTCGATCCGTTATCCGAAAGGTTCAGGCATAATCAGTGACTGGCAGAAACCATTCACTGAGATTGAGATCGGGAAAGCAAGACTGATAAATGAGGGAGAAGATTTAGCAGTACTGAGCATAGGACATCCCGGAAATTTTGTGACAAAGGCAGCATCTATCCTGGCCGTTGAAGGAATTTCATTTGCTCACTATGACATGAGGTTTCTCGCTCCGCTCGATACGGAAACGCTCCATTCTGTCTTTAAAAGATTCAGCAGGATCATAACTGTAGAGGATGGAGTTCTCAAGGGAGGACTGGGGAGCGCAGTCATGGAATTCATGTGTGATAACGGATACAATGCGGGAATAAAGCGTCTTGGCATACACGATTATTTTGTCGAGCAGGGAACACAGGAAGAACTAATAAGGGAATGCGGATTTGATGCGGACAGTATTGTGAAGGAGATCCGTAAAATGGTCGGGGATGGCGCAACGGCGCAAAGGCGTAAAGGTTTAAAGGCTCCCCTCCCTGGAGCGGGCCGAGCGTAAAGAATTTGCCCGGTGGGCAAATTTAGCGAAGGAGCCAGATTGTAGCGTTAGGGGGATGTGATTTCAGGATTATTTTTTATTTTCGCACTCCTGTCTGACCGCCCGGATGGCGGAATTGGTAGACGCGCTGGTCTCAAACACCAGTGGCAGCAATGCTGTGCCGGTTCGATCCCGGCTCCGGGTACAGAAACGGAAGAAACAGGTTTTTGGTCTGTTTCTTCTTTTTTTTGCTCATATAAACCACTGGTATTCTGAAATATTCAATCATGGACTTTGTTGTAAGAATTGGTTCAATATTTTAGACTCTTTTTATCTACCCCAAAACCCCCTGCCTACCGGCAGGCAGGACTGAAGAGGACTTTTAAAGTAAGAATGAAAAACAAACAAACATAGAAGGAAAAGCCCCCGGAGCTGATTTCCGAGGGTTGATAATCGCTGCAATCCTGACCTCACAGAATTGATTGATGGCTGCTATTTTGAGAACTGACCTTTGAAAATTTACAACAATGAAACCTAAGAAAATGAAGAAACTGCTTCAAGAACGGGACGCCACTATTGAAAGGATGGCAAAAGATTTTAGTCAATTAATTGACTCCTTTAATGTAAGCATTGAAGTCTATCATCAAATCACGGAGTCTTTATATAAGAGGATTCAAGGACATTAACTATTTTGGTGCTATAAATGAACTTTAAAAAATGGACGAAGAAAGCATCAGATGTATCTTTCCTTTTTGGGAACTGGAAACAGGGTCAATCATTATTAATCCCACCCGACTATTTGAGCTTTACCTTAACTGATAAGAGCAACCCGGTTAAATGCCGGGTTTTTTAATGCTCAAATAATAAGCCCCCGGCTGATCCGAGGGCTGGCTAAAGTATTTGTTATTTATGGTTAAATAGTCTCTCAAACAATTGAATATTCCACTAATAATTTGTATCTTGATAGTCTATTGTATTGATAGTGTTGATTGTATGTTTATCAATCGCAGAAAATTCGTTCAGGCATCACTATTAGCCGGTGCCTGTCTGATTATATCTCCTGCCAGAGCCTTTGGCAGAAAGAATGCTTCTTCATTATTCGGGATACATCCTTTTATTCTTCAGAATCCCGATGCAGTTTTTGTCATGCAAACAAACATCAATCTCAAAACTAATTCTTCCGCGATAAAGCAGGCAGGACTGAATTTTGGCAGATCTGTATTTGGCCTTACAGACAATATAGAAAATGGGATCCCCATGACAAATAAGGTGGTGATCAAGCCAAATCTTACATGCCGATCACGAGGCAGCACTGGTTATACAATTGAAAAATCAATGGGTGTTGTAACAGATGCTTTCTTTGTTGAGGGTATTGTAGAAAGTTTAAAAGAACTGGGATTTACCTCGGATCAGTTTTATATACGTGAAGTCAATTGTCAGGATGATCTGGAAGACGGAGGATATATGGATATGGCCGAACGCACCGGAATCGACTTGCAAGGTATTGATACGCCGGATACAGAACTTAGCCCGGATAAGATACAATGGGTGGACGTGCCAAATGGTGTATTTTTCAAAAGAATTCCGTATTTATGGCCGGTAAATGCGCCTGATACTTTCCTTCTGAATATTTCAAAGTTTAAAGCCCATGGTATGGGTCTCACACTTTGTGCCAAGAACCTGCAGGGCACAATTGCTATGAATTACCATGCTCATTGCACTCAATATGGTTATACCATGGATGGTGTGGATTCTGCAGATCTTAATCCCACAGCAAATGCTGATATCCTGGCCAATTATAACCGGCATAAAGCTGATGGTATTCCACGCTGGGACAAGCCCGGAAACACAGGCGGGCTGTGGCAGGAAACCTGGGCAACCCGTTGTCTGGATAACAATTCTGTTACTTTTGCCGGTTTGCATATTATTGAGGGAATATACGGAAGAGATGGCAGTTTCATGGATGGCCCCGGTCAGGATGGATTGGCAACTGATTACATGACTAACTATATTATTTTTGGCCGGAACCCATTTCATGTGGATAACATTGGCTACTATTTGGGAGGACATGAGCCTGGCAATTTCGGATTATTCCATATAGCCATGGAACGGGGCATGGCATCGATCATTAATCCCATGGAGATTCCCTTTTATGAATGGTTTCCGGAAATGGGGGCAGTGCGGGCTTACCTTGGCAGCTTTAAAAGATATCCTCTCAAAACGTATTATTTGCAACGGAATTATAATGGTCAGAATGAACCATACTGGCATATGGTGGATGAGTCTTATGATTATGGGGCAACTACTATAGACAATTTAAGCAACGGTGTCAACAGATTTACTCTTGGGCAAAACTATCCAAATCCGGTGCTACATAAAACTTAAATAAATTTCGATAATGACAGATAAACGCAAATTCAGTAAAAAATCTGTACAATCAAATTGGATAACAGTCGGAACAATCGGGTTGCTATTTTTCATTTTTGGTTTTGTTACCTGGCTAAACGGAATACTGATACCCTATTTGAAGATTTCCTGTGAACTGAACCATTTTGAATCTTATCTGGTTGCGTTTTCATTTTATGTTGCTTATGTAATCATGGCAATACCATCTTCCTGGCTTCTGAAAAAGACAGGTTTAAAAAAGGGTATGATGTTCGGGTTGTTTATCATGGCCGGCGGAGCTCTTTTTTTCATTCCAGCGGCAATTACAAGGACTTATTCTCTTTTTCTTACTGGTCTGTTCATCATGGGAACCGGACTGGCCATTCTTCAGACTGCATCGAATCCCTATATTACAATGCTGGGTCCCATCGAAAGCGCTGCCCAGAGAATTAGTATAATGGGAATATGCAATAAGTCGGCCGGGGTGATTGCAACTTATCTTTTTGGGGTGATGGCCTTAAAGAATGGTGACGCCCTTCTGGCAAATCTTAAAACCATGGATGTGGCGCAAAAAGCAGCAGCACTGAACGATCTGGCTTCCAGGGTAATCGTACCATATATAGTAATGACTGCAATCCTGGTATTAATAGGGATATTTGTGAAAGTTTCAGGATTACCTGAGATCGATCCCAATGTTGAAAACATCGGGGAAGACGAAAAGTTTTATAGTTCAAAAACTTCAATATTCCAATTCCCATTCCTGTTATTGGGTGTTCTGGCCATATTTTGCGACGTAGGACTGGAGATTGTTGCAGGTGACACAATTATCAGTTATGGACTTAGTCAGGGAATTCCGATATCTGTTGCCAAACACTTTACGTCCCTGACAATGATTGCCTCAATCATAGGCTATGCAATAGGAGTGATTGTCATCCCGCGTTATATTTCACAAAGCAAAGCGCTTCGCGTTTGCGCGATCCTTGGTATAGTATTTACTTGTATGGCTGTTGCATCACCGAGGCTGATATCTGTGGTGTTCATTGCCTTGCTTGGAATGGCCAACTCTTTAATATGGCCTTCTGTCTGGCCCCTGGCAATTGAAGGGCTGGGCCGTTTTACCCGTATCGGATCGTCGCTGCTTATTATGGGTAATTTAGGTGGAGCATTGTTACCTTTATTATATGGACGTCTGGCAGATGTGGCCAATACGCAAAAGGCTTATCTGATTGTCATTCCGTGTTATTTTTTTATTTTATATTACGCAATGGCAGGTCACAAAGTTGGAAAGCGTGTAAAAAAGTTGCCCGAATTAGCTTAACTTCTTATACTTTTTTATATGATAAAGATTGAAGCAAGTGTTTCCAAGGGATGGCTCCATAAATATGGGGGATTCAATTTTGCCGACCAGTATTACCTTGATCCGATATACCGTTGGGAACAGGATAATAAAATTAACAAATTTATAAGTGAGAAATTTCCATCATATGCCATTTACAATATGGAGGCCAACCTTGTTCAGGCTAAATATGTAAAAGGTAATCACGTACATGTTGGTGCAATTCAGCCTAATATGATATTGGCTACCCTTCTTGGAGCAAAATTCTCATTTTTCGAAGACAAAGATGCAGATGTACTGGGCAGGCCGCTTGAACTTATATCAAACAAAGATGAGTTGCCATTGCTCGATTCCGTTCTGGATAACTATCTGGTAAAAGACCTGGAAAAACAAATGCAGGTGATCAGTAAAACACATCCTGAATTTAAAATAATTCCTCCCTTTTTCTGGGATGAATCAGGACGGGCAACCATTCATGGAATTGTTACAACCTCGCTTAAACTCACAGGGGATAACATAATGATCATGATGATGTCGGATCCTGATCTTGCTTATGCCATTCATCAATGGATTGTTGATGCTTATGTGATTCTGATCAGTCATTTTGCCGGTTTGGCTAAGCTGCCTATTACTTCCGTACATGTGGGAGAATGTGCCGGGACCATGATTTCATCGGAGTTATATGAAGATTTTGTTGTTCCGTATATCAGTCAACTTGGGAATAAGCTGGGAGCAGTTCGGCTTCATACCTGCGGATTTTCCGATCACCTGATAAATGCCATATTGCACATTCAAAATTTAAGAATTATTGATACCGGGTCCGGAACATCGATTGGAAAGATACGGGAATTAATGGGACGGGATTTTGAGATAAACATTGCCCCTCCCATGGAACTGTTAATGGATGGCATCCCACAGACAGAGATTAACGGCTGGCTCGATAAAACGTTGTCGGAAAACCAGGGAGGCCCAATTCAGATAGCTTATCATATGGAAGCAGATTACGATATCAGGAACTGTCTGGGATTACATGATGAACTTGAGAAAAGAGGACTGATTACCAATAAGAGATTGTACTGAATTTATACTTAGTAGTACCACTTCCCTTAAGTGGGCTAAACAGTAATAATTATGTTGCCTGGGGGGGTTCAGTCCTAATCACTTTCGTATTTCCACCTTGTTCCAGTAATATATCCACCGGTTTGTTAGTCTTCCATGACCTGCCAGTAAAATCG
>Ga0315295_10000955_pt1 | contig 24758 bp, 21 predicted proteins | sample YL17G14_0_MG_FD_204453 | JGI IMG/M metagenome (GOLD analysis project Ga0315295, IMG submission 204453) | Sediment microbial communities from Yellowstone Lake, YNP, Wyoming, USA - YL17G14_0 | ecosystem: Environmental > Aquatic > Freshwater > Lake > Sediment | place: USA: Wyoming | collected... | reverse complement strand
CTACGCCCTTCTGGCCCAGTTGATGGCCCTTCCCTGCGCTTCGCCGCTCCTCAGCCAGGACGTCTACAAGACCCTGTTCCAGCCTGCAAAATCCAAGAAAGGACAGCCCGTCCCGGTAACATTATCTCTTGATAGAACCATGAGCCCCCGGTAACATTATCAGTTGACTTGACACGGCCCCCGGATTCCCGGGTCTGACTCATTGTGCTGGCCTCCACCGGCGCCCTCGGCAGGGCCTCGGCCGCCGGCTGCGGCGAATGTCCCCTCGGGCAAGCGCCCGCCTCCCGCCAGCCGCGCTGCCGGCGCCGCGATTCCCGCCGAAGACCGGGATCCCACCTGCGAGGTGGAAGGCGTCCGGGGCCCGTCAGGGCGACGTGTGGCCGAGGCGGGCCAACGCATGAATCAGCGCATGAGCAGGGCCGCGTCGAGGCATGCTCAACCCGGCGGAGGATGAGCCTGCGGGGCACTCAGCTGGAGCGTGGGGGGAGGACGATGCACCCGGCGCGGCTGGGGTGGTCCTGCACCAGCGCCCGGGCGTCGACGCCGCGGATCAGCCACAGGACAAGCAGGTCGCCGCCGGCGGCGAAAACGAAGATCATGCCGAACAGTGCCAGCAACGGTGATCCGACGATCGTGCCGAGCAGGAACGCCAACCCACCAAGCAGGAGGGCGGGCAGAATGGCGCCGAGGCGGTAGGCGCGGGCGGGCATCGGATCGAGGGCGTGGGCATACGGAGTCAGCGTCGAGGCCTGGAAGCCGAAGCGGATGCGTCGCAACGGCAGGCGCCCGAAGAACGCCCAGGCCAAGCCGTGGATCGCCTCGTGCGCCAGGATGCCGGCCACGATCAGAGCGAGGAAGAGCATCGAAGCCGGCAGCGTTAGCGTGCTTGCGGGGACAAGCACGGCGGGGGACAGCTCGAGGTAGGCGAGCAGCATCAGCCCGACAAGGGGCAGCGAGACGGCCAGCGTGTAGACGTTGGCGCGGGCGAGCGAGATCGTCAGATCCTGGCCGTCCGGGGTCGGCGTGCTGCTCTCTGCCATGCGATGCCTTCCTTCTTATCCCCCGCGCCCGCGCGCCGCGGTCTGGCCGTCGGCGAAATGCATCGGCCGCGAAGGCCTCCGCGCACGGGGCTCCTCGGGGCCGCGCGGTTCACTTCACCGTGCGCCGCCCTGCGCCTTCCCTCGGACGTGCCCATCGCCGATGAACCCTCCCGATGATACCCCGACCCAGGCCGCCAGAGATCCGCGACCACAACGCCATCGGCGGCGGACTCGTTCGCGCATGGGATGCTGTGTTCCCGTGCGTGGCGCTGCATCTCGGCCAATCAGCGCTTGGTCCGATCTACCGGCGCATCTGAGTCTGCGTTTGCTCCGTCCTGCGGAGACCGCTCGTTACGCGGCGTTGGACCTGCGCCGTGTTAGTGTTCAACGCAGGCGCAGGCCCGCGCGCCCCGCGACGGTCCGGCGGATGGCCGAGGCGGGCCGACCTGTGGAGTGACTGACCCACCCCCGCACGGGGCGGCAATCGCGGTCCGCTCGGGACATTTCTATCCGGCAACGGGTTCCTGAGCGCGCCGTCTCTGAAGGGAACCAGCGGTCGGCGGTCGCCATCCCATGGCCGTAAGGCGCTCCGCCTGAGGGATAATGCATTCATCGCCTGGCCGGTTAAGGCCCATCGCCCCTGCAGCGGCGATCCCGATGCTGGGGACAGCCAGGCGGAGATCCGGAGTGGAGACGAGCGACGACATGGACGCGCAACCTGACCGCAGGCCAGTCCCCTCGGGTTCTGGAATCGAGGCCAAGAGACGACTGCGAGCTCTCTGCCGGCATCGGCGCGACGAACTGGGACAGGCCTATCGCGATTGGGCCAGCGAACGCATCTGCGAGCGGATCCTGCAGTGGGCCACCTTTCGGTCGGCCAGCGTTGTCTTCGCCTACCTGCCCATGCGGGGTGAGGTGGACTCGCGGTCGTTGATCGCTCGGTCACCGAATACCCAGTGGGCGATTCCACGCGTCGTGGACTCCCCGGTGCGGCATCTGGTGTTCCATGCCTACTACCCCGACCGTCTGATTCCCCACCGCTTCGGCATGCTGGAGCCCGATCCGGCCTTGCCCGAGATCCTGCCGGATCAGGCCGGCCTGATCATTGTGCCCGGCATGGCTTTCACGCGGAGCGGGTATCGGCTTGGCTACGGCGGCGGGTACTACGATCGGCTGCTAGGGCAATCCGGGCTGGCGCCGACGCTGGGAGCCTGCTTCCAGGCGCTGCTGCTCGAAGAGATTCCCTGCGAGCAGCACGATGTCCCGGTGGGCCACGTTGTGACCGAATCCCTCGGCGTGATGTCCTGCCGAGACGCGGGATCGGTCGCTGGACCCGTGCCCGGCTAGACAGGGCAGCCTGACCTCCGGCTGGCGAGGCGATCCGTGTCCGAGCATCACCCCCCGACAAGTGCATGCGCCCCGCGCGAGGGGTGTCAGATGGCCGGAGCAGGCCAACGCACGAATCCGGTGACGAACCGGATCCCCGTCTGGGGTGCGGCGCTCTCACGCGGCAGACGGCAGGAGTAGCATAGTCAGGCCTGACCATCCATTGCGAACCGGCGGCGTCTATAATCCCCCGGCGATGACGAATCCTGCCGTCCACGTCCATGAACTGACGAAGGTCTACAAGGTGACCGAGCGAGAGGCCGGAATGGCCGCCGCGCTCCGCAGCCTCGTCCACCGCAAGACGGAGGACGTGCGCGCCGTCGACGGGATCTCGTTTGACCTGGCGCCCGGCGAGGTCGTTGGCTTCCTCGGCCCCAACGGCGCCGGCAAGACGACGACGCTCAAGATGCTGTCCGGCCTGCTCCACCCCACCGCCGGCTCGCTCTCCGTGCTCGGCTTCACGCCCGCCAGGCGCGAGCGCGACTTCTTGCGCCAGATCACGCTCGTCATGGGCCAGCGAAACCAGTTGGTGTGGGACATCCCGGCTATCGACACGTTCGAGCTCAGCCGCGCCGTCTACCGCCTGCCGGCGGCGGACTACCAGCACACGCTCCACGAGCTGACCGAACTGCTCGACCTCGGGCCGCTGCTCAAGAAACCGGTGCGCAACCTGTCGCTCGGCGAACGCATGAAGTGCGAGATCGCCGCCGCACTGCTCCACCGCCCTAAGGTGGTGTTCCTTGACGAACCGACCATCGGGCTCGACGTGACGATGCAGCGCCGCATCCGCGCGTTCTTCGCCGACTACAACAAGCGCTTCGGTGCCACCATCCTGCTGACCTCGCACTACATGAACGATGTTGAGGCGCTGTGCCGCCGGGTGATCGTCATCCACGAAGGGAAGCTACTGTTTGACGGCGACCTGGCGGCCCTGCTCCAGCGCTTCTCGTCGCACAAGACGATCGTCGTCCAGCTTGAGACCTGCCCGGACCGGCTCGAGGGCTACGGCGAGGTCGTCTCATGCGAGGATGGGCTGATCACCTTGAGGGTTCCGAAGGCCGAGACGTCACGCACGACGGCGCGCCTGCTGGCCGACCTGCCGGTGATCGACCTGACGGTCGAGGACCCACCCATCGAAGAGGTCATCGAGCGCGTCTTTGCCCAGGAGGCCGAGTGACGGGTCTGGTCGAGGTCTACCAGCAGCAGATGAAGACCTCCTTCGCCGCCATGCTGCAGTACCGGGCGGCGCTGGTCATCTGGCTGATCTCGCAGGTGCTCGACCCGGTGATCTACCTGGTCGTCTGGTCGACCGTCACCGCCGCCTCGGGCGGCGAGGTGGGCGGGTACACGCGGGGCGACTTCGCCGCCTACTTCCTCGTCCTGATGCTGGTCAACAACATCACCTACTCGTGGATCATGCACGAGTATGAGTACCGCGTGCGCGAGGGGACTCTCTCGGCGGCGCTGCTGCGGCCGGTACATCCCATCCACGCCGACATTGCCGACAACCTCTCTTCGAAGATGATCTCGACGCCGATGATGCTGGCTCTCGCCGTTGGCCTGGGGTTCGTCTTCCGCCCGACGATCCATCTCGTCCCGTGGGCCCTGGCGGCCTTTCTCCCGGCCGTCGCCCTGGCCTTCGTGCTGCGCTTCCTTATAGAGTGGACGCTGGCGCTGGCGGCGTTCTGGACGACGCGAGTGAGCGCGCTGAACCAGACGTACTACGTGGCGCTGCTGTTCCTCTCCGGTCAGGTGGCGCCGCTGTCATTGTTCCCCGGGTTCGTGCAGGCGATCGGCACGGCGCTCCCGTTCCGCTGGATGATCTCCTTCCCGGTCGAGCTCCTGCTTGGGAACCTCACGCCGGCGCAGACCCTGATCGGCTTCGCGGCGCAGGTCGCCTGGATCGCGATCGGGCTGGTACTCGTGCGCCTCACCTGGCGAACGGGCGTGCGCCAGTACTCGGCGGTGGGCGCATGAGCGCGCTGCGGCTGGTCTGGACGTTCTTCCGCATCGGCGTGATGGGCGAGGCCGCCTACCGGGTCAACTTCGTCATCCAGCTCTTCCAGTCGCTCCTCGGGCTGTTGACGGCGCTCGGCGGGCTGGCGGTTGTCTTTGCCTACACCGACACGCTCGGGGGCTGGCGCCCTGACGAGGTCGTGGCGCTGGTGGGCGTGTACATCCTGGTGGGCGGCGTGATCGGCGTCGTGATCCAGCCGAGCATGGAGGCGTTGATCGAGGGCGTGCACGACGGCTCGCTCGACTTCACATTGACGATGCCCGAGGAGGCGCAGCTGCTGGTCAGCATCCAGGACGTCGACATCTGGCAGGTGCTGAACATCCTGCTCGGCTTCGGCGTGCTGGGTGTGGCGCTCAGCCGTCTGGGCGAGCAGGTCGACGTGCTGCAGGCGGCCGTCTTCGGCCTGATGATACTGGCCGGTGGGGCGATCGTGTATGCGTTCTGGCTGATCCTGGCCACGCTGTCGTTCTGGTTCGTGCGCGTCGAGAACATCCTGGTGATCTTCCAGAGCGTGTACGAGGCCGGCCGCTGGCCGGTGAGTCTGTATCCGGGCTGGCTGCGCTTCGGGCTGACGTTCCTCGTGCCGGTGGCCTTCGCCGTGACCGTCCCGGCCGAAGCCCTCACCGGCCGCCTGACGTGGCAGACCGGCCTGGGCGCCGTTGCCTTGGCCACGGCGCTCCTCGTCGTCTCACGCGTGTTCTGGAAGGTCGGGTTGCGGAACTACTCGGGCGCGTCGGCGTAGAGGGAGTGCTCTGGTACAACGCAGTTACGGAGAGCTGGGGCGTTTGTGGCCGGGAGTGTAGTGGTAGAAGGTCTTGACCCAGTTGTCCTCTGCGGAAAGCTGCACTTCTTCGGGGGTGTAGTTGGCGCATATCCAAGCGTACACCTCGGGCATACCCTCGGGGATGAGCGCCTCGCGACCTTCAAACTGAGCATGAGCCAGGGATCGGGCGGTATCCATATCCGCCAGCGCGCTGCACTCGGCCGGGTCTGCCGTGTAGAGGAGTGGTCGCTCGGCATTGGAGGCCGAGATGATCAGTGCAGGCGGCTCGGCCTGCAGCTCATGGAGGAAGACAGTGGTGTGCTGGCGGTTGGTGTAGCCGGTGAGGAAAAGCGGGTCGGTGAAGAAGAAGCGGCTTGGGGATTGGCGCTGGCTCTCAATGTAGACCGGCGCCAGGTTGCCCCAGTAGAAGATGCCATCGTCGGGCTGTGTGACAGACTGGACGTACTGCGCGATCACACGGGTGTAGCGATCCTCGCTGAAACGGGCTTTCTGCAGCCCGGCCGCCGCCCCAATCAGCAGGACCGGGAGGGAAAGCACCAACGTCCAGGTGATCGCCTGCGGCCGTTGCGGCTGGGCCGACAAGTACCAGAAGAAAAACGCGCACAGGACCGTCAGCGAGGGCAGGGCAGACATGTAGTAGTGCTCGAAGTTGTTGCCGGAGAGCGAAATCATGACCAGTTGAACCGGCAAGTCTATGGCGGCGATCAGCAGAGGCAGGCGCAAAGAGGTGTGGTCCTCCTGCCACAGTTGATTGAGGCGCTTCGACAACCCACCCGGCAGCCTCGAACGCAGCCAGACCACAGCCAGCGCGGCCAAGGCGATCCCCAGCACGATCTCGACCACCTGACGCGCACCTAGCTGCTCAGCGGAGTAGGGGATGAACTCGCGGCGGAAGATGCCGTTGTACAAGCCCAGCACGCCCATGAAGAGGAGGGGCCATCCCAACCAGCGCCGACTGATCAGAGTGCGGACATGTTGATCGTGGAAGATCAGAAAGGGCACGGCGGCCAGCCACGAGAGCAAGGCCAGCATGAAGAAAGGCGCGCTGTTGAAGAGGGTCACAAGAGCTGTACCCAGCGCCTGCAGGCGCTGGCCAATGGAAATGCTCGAGAGTGCGACATTGTATGCAAAAGCAGCTTCCCAGAATTCGGGTAAGGCCCCGCGCAGGGAGAAGTACGCGAACCAACCTACCCAAACGCTGGCAAACCCAGCTGCCGCCAGCAGCGCAACCGAGAGAAAGCGGCGGAGGTTGCGTTCTTCAAGTGCTCTGATGAGGAGATAGAGGCCAATGCTGACTGCTATAGCCCCCAGAGGCTGTTTGAGCGTAGATGCGCTGGCCGCGCAGGCGCCCATCAGAAAGGCATGAAGCCGCCGCTGCTTGCCGGCGTCCCACAGGCTAAGGAAGAACAGCGCGCCAAACTCAAACGGCAGAGCGTATTCCTCGGTGAAGTTGCCACCCTGGTGGAAGAAGGTCAAGTTGAGAACGAAGGCTGCTGTGGCCAGCGCGGAGGCCAGTCTGCCAAAGTAACGCCGCAGATAGAGCGCGCATAGCGCCCCAGCCGCGCTCAGCGAGAGCAGCTCCAGAGTCCAAATGCCCCAGCGGCTACCCCTGCCCAGAGCCAACCCCAGGGCGTTGATGTAGAAGACGGTTGGGGGTTTGTGGTCGTACAGGTCGCGGTAGGGCAACTGCCCGGACAAGATCCCTTTTCCCACATACTGGAAGATGCCGTAGTCGATCCCGGTGATGCGCATGAGGGCGGGCGAGGCATAGGCGAGCGTGAAGGCCGCCAGGGCAGCGATGAACACCACCCAGATGAGCTTTCTCCAGGACACGTACTTCGCCTCCACGAGGATGCTCGATGAGTTCAAAGGCATGGCAGGGATTGTACCCTCACCTGATCTGCTCTTGTAGACTGGGAGGATTCTTGCCGAGAAGGATGAGGTTCAGGCGTGCTGGGTGTGGCGCTCAGCCGTCTGGGCGAGCAGGTCGGCGTGCTGCAGGCGGCGGTCTTCGGCCTGATGGTACTGGCGGGCGGCGCGATCGTGTACGCTTTCTGGTTGATCCTGGCCACGCTGTCGTTCTGGTTCGTGCGCGTCGAGAACATCCTGGTGATCTTCCAGAGCGTGTACGAGGCTGGCCGCTGGCCGGTGAGTCTGTACCCCGGCTGGCTGCGCTTCGGGCTGACGTTTCTCGTGCCGGTGGCCTTCGCCGTGACCGTCCCGGCCGACGCGCTCACTGGCTGGCTGACGTGGCAGACCGGCCTCGGCGCCGTTGCCTTGGCCGCGGCGCTGCTCGTCGTCTCACACCTGTTCTGGAAGGTCGGACTGAGGAACTACTCGGGCGCGTCGGCGTAGAGTGAGCAGAGCGGGATGGCGGTCGTGCCATCCTGGCAGACCGCCGTGCCCTACCCACCTTTCCCTCGCCCTTTCGCTCAGGGTTGCGGAACTAGGGAGGGGACAACCGTCCAGATGGGACTCCAGTGTCCATCGTGGGACGCGAAGCCGCGCCCCCCGCCGATGGCACGCGCCCCCTGGCTTGACACCCGGCGCAGCGGGTGCATGATTGCCCGCATCCTGGCGTGCCTCTGCCAGGCCGCCGAAGGGGATGCCTCGATGCCAAGGTACAAGCTGATCGTCAACCCGGCCTCAGGCGCCGGGACAGGCGGGCGCTCGATTCCCAAGATCGAGGGCCTGATGAAGGCCAGCGGGCTGAGCTACAACATGGTGCGCACCGAGCGGCGCGGGCACGCCATCGACCTGGCGCGCGAGGCGGCGCTGGCCGGCTATGACGTGGTGGTCGCCTGCGGTGGGGATGGCACGTCCAATGAAGTGATCAATGGGCTGAAGCAGGCGCAGGTGCTGGGACACTCCGCGTCCCTGGGAGTTCTGTGCGTCGGGCGTGGTAACGACTTTGCCTTCGCCGTCGGCATCCCGATCGATCTGCAGGCCGGAGTGGCAGCTCTGGTGGCAAACGCGCGGCGAACGATCGACCTGGGCCGCGTGACCGGCGGCGTCTTCCCCGATGGCCGCTACTTTGGCAGCTGCGTCGGCATCGGCTTCGACGCCGTGACGACGATTGAGGTGTCCAAGATGCCGCGCTGGGGCGGATTCCTGAGCTTCTTCGCCGCCGTGCTCAAGACGATCTTCCTCTACCCCTATGGGCCGACAGTCCGGCTGGACGTCGATGGGCGGACCTTGACCTTGCCCACGCTGATGGTCTCGATCATGAATGGCCGAAGGCTGGGCGGCGGTTTCTGGATGGCACCCACGGCCGAGCCGGACGATGGCCTGTTTGACGTGTGCGTCGCCCATCAGGCGAGCCGGCGGCGGATTCTGGCGCTCATCCCCCATTTCATGAAAGGCACGCAGCCCACCCAGCCGGAGATCCAGATGCTGCAGGGCCGAACGATCGTGATCGATGCGCTCAAGGGTGTCCTTCCGGCGCAGACCGACGGCGAGATCATCTCGACCGAAGGCAAGCGGCTCGACATCGAGATGCTTCCGGGCGCGCTGCAGGTTGTCTCACCGGCCGCGGGAGCCCGATGAGCCTCGCTCACCGCTTGACCGTCGGGGGGCTCAAAGCCCTGACGCGCGCCCTGTGCCGCATCGACGACGCCCAGCTGGAGCGCGTCCCGGCGCAGGGGCCGCTGATCCTGGTCACAAACCACATCAACATCCTCGAGGTCCCGCTCCTGTATACCCATCTGCTGCCTCGGCGGGCTACCTGCTTCGTCGCCTCGGCGCGCTGGGACAACCCGTTCTACCGCTGGCTGCTGAATGGAGCGCAGATGATCGCGCTGCACCGGGGCGAGGCCGACGTGGCCGCGCTGCGCGAAGGGCTGAGGCGGCTGGAACAGGGCTGGATTGTGATCATTGCCCCTGAGGGGACGCGCAGCCGGAGTGGTCAGCTCCTGCGCGGCAAGGCCGGTGTGGTGCCCCTGGCGCTCCGGAGCGGCGCGCCGCTGCTGCCGCTCGTCTACTTCGGGCACGAAGGCTTCAGCCACAACGTGCGCCACCTGCGGCGCACCGCCTTCCGTATTGTTGTGGGCGAGCCTTGCCGGCTGAGGGCGGGGACTGGGCCGGTCACCCGCGAGGTGCGGCAGGCAATGGCAGACGAGATCATGCGCGTGCTGGCCGGGCTGCTGCCTCCGCAGAACCGCGGCGTGTATGCCGACTTCGCCGTGCATCCATTGCGGTACGTCATGCCGGAGAGTGCGCATCGTTAGGCCCCTGTTGTGCGGCCGCACGCCGTATCCCTGCTCTCCTCTCTTGTCGACCCCCTCGATGGCAACCGAGACCTCTCGGCCTAGCATGGGTAGAGCGGGACAGGGTCGCGCCGCAGGCATTGAGGTGCTTCCGGGAAACCATCCGGCGTCGGAATGCCTGGGAAGCCGCACGTTCCCTTCGACATCATTGGGCATACAATCGGGGCGCGGTGAGAACAAGGCCGGGCTGCCCACGCGCCATCCCGGCCATCGATCGTCCTGCACTCCAACCATCCCGTACGCCAACCGGCCCCCGCGTCGCCGGGAGCCTCGGACCGGATTCGAACCGCCGGAGGCCCGCCATGCAGGTCGACATCGAGCTCTACCGCCTCGAGTTGTCGGTCCCCGTCAAGCCGCCCATTCGCCTGCCGGTCATCGACATCGCCCCTGACCACCCGCGCCGGACGCTGGTATTCCTGCACGGGTTCGGCGGCAACGTCAGCCAATGGCGCCGGCAACTGACCCACTTCTCGGACGGCAACCGGGTCATCTCGATCGGCCTGCGCGGGCACGGAACCTCCGACCTGACTGACGGTCCGTTCTCGACCGCCCAACTCCTCCAGGATCTGGAGGCCGCCCTGGCGGCGCTGCAGGTGCCGGAGCAGTTTGTCCTGATCGGTCATTCGTTCGGCACGGCCCTGGCGGCCGAGTTCGCCGCCGCTCACCCCGCCCGGATCGAGGCGCTCATTCTGGTAGCTGCCGCGGGCGAGTACCGCCTGGCCTGGAACCTGCGCTATGCCCTCAAGTTGCCGACCCGGCTGCTCAACGCCATCTACCCGCTCTTCCGTGCCACCCTCAAGGCACCGCCGAAGGTGCTCAAGGCCATGCACGCCGAGAGCGTGTCGAAGTGGAACGGCTGGAGTCTGTTCCGCGACCTACAGGTGCCGACGTTTGTGATCCAGGGTCACGGAGACCGGGTTTTCAAACGCCGGGATCTTCTCGGGGTGGCCCGTGTTATCCCCGGCGCGGAAGAGGTCAATGTCGGCGCCTCGGGGCACATGGTCATGCTCGAGCGGCACGAGGCCGTGAACCGTGCCATCGGCCGGTTCCTGGGCGAGGCGGCCTCATGGCGCGGTGAACGCGCCGGCGGGGCGGAAGGCGTGGCCATCTCGCTGCTGCGCGAGCGTCCCTGGCTGGCCCACTACGACAACGGCGTCCCCCACAGCGTGGCCATCCCGGACATCCCGCTTCACCGCTTCCTGGAATCGTCGGCCCGCCGCTTCCCTGGACGCCCGGCGCTGCTGTTCGCAGGCGGGCGGATCCGCTTCGCGCGCGTCGAGCGGCGCAGCAACCGCCTGGCCCACGCTCTGACCGCGCTGCACCTGGGGAAGAACAGCCGGGTGATGCTCCTTCTACCCAACCTGCCCCAGACGGTTATCGCCTTCTTTGGAATCCTGAAGGCCGGCGCCACAGTGGTTTTCGCCAGCCCACTGTCTGAGCCGGAGGAACTGCTGCGCCAGATCCGCGACTCCCGCGCCGAGGCGCTCATCACCCTGACCAAGCTAGCCGACGTCGGCCGCCTGGCCCTGGAGACAGCCGGTGTTCGCTACGTCGTCCTCACGTCCGTGGCCGACTACATGCCCCGGCTCAAGGGCTGGCTGTTCAACATGACCCGCGGGCGCGGTGATGTGCTGGCCGGGCCGTTCCCACCCGGTATGCTCATGCTCGACCGGCTCCTGCATGCCGCTCCACCGACGCCGCTGCGCACCGAGGTCTCACCCGACGATCTGGCCGTCATCGCCTACACGGGAGGCACGACCGACGTGCCTAAGGGCGTGATGCTGACCCATCGCAACCTGGTCGCCAACGCCTTGCAGGTTCGGCACTGGGTCCCGGATTTGAAGGAAGGCAAGGAGTCGTTTCTGTGTGTGCTGCCCTTCTCGCACAGCTACGGCCTGACGACGGCGTTGACGGTGCCGGTGATGATGGGCGCCTCGATGGTGATTCAGCCGACCTTCGTCACCGCCGAGGTGCTGCGCGCCATTCGGCGCCACCGTCCCACGCTGTTCCCCGGCGTGCCGTCGATGTATATGGCGATCAACAGTTACCCCGGGGCGCGGCGCTTCCGCATTCGCTCGATCCGGGCGTGCATCTCCGGCGCCGCACCGCTGCCGGTCGAGGTCCAGGAGGCGTTCGAGAAGCTCACCCGCGGCCGGCTCGTCGAAGGCTACGGCCAGACCGAAACCAGCCCGGTCACCCACGCCAACCCGCTCTACGGCCGGCGCAAGGTCGGCTCGATCGGCATCCCCATGCCAAGCACAGAATCCAAGATCGTCGACCTGGCCACAGGCGAGGACCTGCCTGCCGGCCAGATCGGTGAGCTGGCCGTGCGCGGGCCGCAGGTGATGGCCGGCTATTGGGGCTTGCCGGAGGCGACCGCGGAGGTCCTGCACCCGGACGGCTGGTTGTTGACCGGCGACATCGCCCGCCTTGATGAGGACGGCTACTCGCAAATCATCGCCCGCAAGCGCGACATGATCCTGGCCGGCGCCTACCAGGTCTACCCCCGCGACGTCGAAGAGGTGCTGTATGAGCACCCCAAGGTCAAGGAGGTGGCGGTCGTAGGAGTCCAGCGGCCCTCGGCGCCAGGCCAGGTCGTCAAGGCCTTCGTGGTTCTGCGCCAGGGAGAGCAGGCCAGCAAGGAGGAACTGATCGCCCTGTGCCGTCGCCGCCTGGCCGAGTACGCCGTGCCGTGGGACATCGAGTTCCGCTCGGAACTGCCGCACAGCTTTGTCGGCAAAGTGCTGCGCCGGCTGCTGACGGAGCAGGATCTGCCTGCCGGCAACTGACGCGGAATCCACGAAATGCGGCCAGCACCCCCGGGGTCGCCATAGACAACCCCTTGTCCGATCTGGGCAGGATGGAGGATAATCCTTCCGGACGCGCGGCCGCGCGTCCCTTCCACGTTTGTCGGACTGCCTCAACGCGACGGAGTCGCGGAGCGTATGGTTGACGGCCTGCTCGACCTGCAAGGCAACCGCATCCAGTACCGCCAGCAGAACGGCGGCGGCCGCAGCGTGGTCTTCATCCATGGCTGGGCCAGCTCGAGCCGGATGTGGCTGCGCGAACTGGAGGCCTTCGGCGGCCAATACCGCTGCCTGGCGCTGGACCTGCCCGGGCACGGCCTGTCCACCAAGCCCCCATACCCGTGGTACAGCCTCCCCAATTTCGTCAGCGTGACCTACGAGTTCATCCACGCCCTGCGCGCCGAACCGGCATGCCTCGTGGGCCATTCCCTGGGCGGGAGCATCGCCCTCGACTACGCGCTACGCTACCCGGAAGATGTTCGCGGCCTGGTGCTTGTCAATCCCGTGATCACGGGCCAGCTGCAGTTTAGCTTGCGCTGGCTGTATCGTCCCGGCCCGAGCCGGATGATCGTCACCCTGACGCGTCGCGTCTGGCCCCGCCTTGCGACGCGCCTGCAACAGTCCCTGGCCACGAACCGGCTGCCCCTCGTCCCTGAGGGCCACTTGCGTCGCAATCTGGAGGACCTGACCCAGGCCACAGCCGATTCATTGTTGGGCAGCGCCCGGGCGGCGCGCAACGATCTCTCCCCCCGCCTGGACGACGTGCGCGCGCCGACACTCGTGGTCGTCGGCCGCCGCGATCGGACGGTGCCTCCCGAGGACGGCCGGCTGGCCGCGCGCCAAATCCCGGGGGCGCGGCTGGTCGAGCTGCCGACCAACCACCACCCCGGCGACGAGGCTCCCGAGGCGTTCCTTCTGGCGCTGCGCGAGTTCCTCGGCCAGCCTCTGTCCCACGCCACATAGTTGGTCCCCTGCCTGGTCTGTCCGCCCTCGAGAGGTCAGGCAATTGCCACAACCCTACGATGGCAGAGGGGTGACCACCCCGATTCGAACCAGCGGGCCTGGGCTTCCGCCTCCTCCGCGCCACGGGTCCATGCTCGGGGAGGTCGAGCTTGCCGGTGCCCGCCAATCCACCTACAATTCGTAACCAGTTTCCCGGCACCGCATCTAGCCTGATCGCAGGTACCGGTGCCTTCCCACAGCGCAATCTGTACCTTTGGATGGGTGCATCCATGGATCCAGCGCCAATTCCCACTGTGAAACCTGGGGTTCTCGGACGCATCCCGTACACGGTTCGATACGCCGTGTATGGGATCGTCCTGGGCCTGGCGGCGCCCATCGCCGGAACGTTGCTTAGCCTTCGCCTGCTGCAGCTGCCGGCCACCGCCTTGACGATCGTGAACCTGCATCGCACACAGCCGTTGCTCTGGCTGCTCGACTTTGCCCCCGTCATGTCCGGCCTCATCGCCGGCGTAGCCGGAGTCCGCCGGGCACAGCTGGCCCACATCACCTCCCGGCTGGAGCAGATCATCGGCCAGCGTACCGTCGAACTGGAGCGCGAGAACCTCGCCGGCAGGAAACGAGAGCAGGAGAGCTGGCGCCAGCGGCAATACTTCGAAGCCCTGGTCCACAACAGCCCGGTGGCGATTGTCACGCTGGACCTGCAGGACCGGATTGTGTCGTGCAACCCGGCCTTCACCCACCTGTTCGGGTACACCCAGGCGGAGGCGATCGGCCGCGACCTCGATTCGCTGATCGTCCCGGACGCGCGCCGATCGCAGGCCGCCGACTACACCCAGCGGGCCGCCGGCGGGCAGACCATCCGGGAACTGACGCAAAGGCGCACCAAGGACGGACGGCTTGTCGAGGTCGAGTTGTCCGGCGTTCCCGTCACGGTGGCGGGGGAGAACGTTGGTGTGTTGGCTATCTACCACGACCTGACAAAGCTGAAGCAGGTCCAGGAGGATATCCAGCGCCAGAAGCAATACTGGGAGACGCTGGTGCAGAATATCCCCGTGGCCGTTGTCATCCTCGACCGGCAGGGCAACATCCAATCGTGCAACCCGGCGTTCGAGGGCCTGTTTGGTTTCAACGAGACCGATGTGACGGGTGAAAACCTCGACCGCCTGCTCGCCGGCGCCGCCGACACAGATACCGAGGCGAGCATGTACACCCAGCAGGCGCTGAGCGGTGCCGTGATCCACGTCCTCGCCAGGCGCCGGCGCAAGGACGGCACCGAAGCCGACGTCGAGATCTTTGGGCTCCCGGTTGTCGTCGACGGACAGCGCGTCGGCGCCGTGGGGCTGTATCACGACGTGTCGGCGCTGGTCGAAGCCCGCCGCAAGGCGGAGGAAGCCGACCGGGCCAAGAGCGAGTTCCTGGCCAATATGAGCCACGAGATCCGTACACCCATGAACGGCGTCCTGGGGATGATCGAGCTGCTAAAGGACACGATGCTGACCGACGAGCAGCACGATTTCCTCAACGCCGCTCACGAGAGCGCCGAAGCACTGCTCACGCTGCTGAACGACATCCTTGACTTCTCCAAGATCGAGGCCGGTCACCTGGAATTGGAGAGCATCGATTTCAACCTGCGCACCCTGGTCGAGGGGGTGGCGGACACCCAGGCCCAGCGGGCCGAGGCCAAGGGGCTCGAGATGACCTGCTTCTTGGAGCCTGACTGCCCGACCTACGTGCGTGGGGACCCCGGCCGTCTGCGCCAGATCCTGGTCAATCTGGTCGGCAATGCCCTCAAGTTCACCGAGCAAGGCGAGGTCTCGATCCGGGTGACCCGCGAAAGCGACGACGAGGTCCGGCCGTTGGTTCGGTTCTCGGTCAGCGATACCGGCATCGGGATCCCCCAGGACCAGCAGCCGGCTGTCTTCCAGCGGTTCGTGCAGGTGGACACCTCGTCCACCCGCCGGCATGGTGGGACAGGCCTGGGCCTGGCGATCTCGCGCGAGCTGGCGGAGCTGATGGGGGGCCAGATCGGCGTGGAGAGCGAGGAGGGCCGCGGGAGCACGTTCTGGTTCGCCCTCCCGCTCACCAAGCAACCCGATCTGGTGGCCATGCCACTGGCTGCGGACCAGGCCCTATCGAGTCTACGCGTCCTGGCCGTGGACGACAATGCCACAAGCCGGACGATCCTGACCAAGACCCTGCAGGGTTTCGGCTGCCGCGCCAGTGCGGCGGCCGGGGGCATGGAGGCGCTCGAACTGCTTCGGTCCGCCGCACGCCAGAGCAAGCCCTACCGCATCGCACTTCTGGACATGCAGATGCCGGAGATGGACGGCGAACAGCTGGCGCGGGAGATCAAGGACGATCCCGTGATCCGCGACGTGGCGCTGATCATCCTGACCTCCGTCGGCCGGAGAGGCGATGCCGCTCGGCTGGAAGCCATCGGCTGCTCCGCCTACCTGCTCAAGCCGGTGAAGCAAGCCCAGCTGGCGGATGCACTCCGGGCCGTCCTCGGCCAGGCGATAGACGCCAGCACCGCGCCCACCGCCCGGCTGATCACGCGTCATGTTCTCGCCGAACAGAAGGGCCCGCGCATCCTGCTGGTTGAAGACAACCCGATCAACCGCAAGCTGGCCGTGGCGCTTCTCAACCGCGCCGGGTATTCGGTGGCGACAGCCGAGAATGGCCGGCGGGCGGTCGAGGCCGTGAAGCGGGAAACCTTCGGCGTTGTCCTGATGGACGTGCAGATGCCAGAGATGGATGGATACGAGGCCACCGGGCAGATCCGCGCCCTAGGCGGCACACGCGGCAGCACCCCGATCATCGCCATGACGGCGCATGCCATGAAGGGAGACCGTGAACGCTGCCTGGCGGCCGGCATGGACGACTACGTTTCCAAGCCGATCCAAACTGACGAGCTCTTTGCGGCGATCGCCCGCTGTACTCAGATCGCGGTGGGCTCCCGGCCCGAGCTGGCACGCGCCGCGCCGCCGGTTCCGCCGATGCCTGATCCCATCGATCGGCGCAAGGCGCTGCCCTATTTCGCCGGCGACGAAAACCTCTTCGGCCGGCTGCTGCGCGAGTTCGTGGCCGATCTGGCCGGCCAGATCGAGCGGCTGAGAGCGGATGCCGCCTCGGGTGACGTTCGCAGTTTCACCGTCACGGCCCACTCGATGAAGAGCCTCTCGGCGACGTTCGGCGCCGAGCGAATCTGGCAGGCCGCACAGCAACTGGAGGCGCTTGGGCTGGACGAGAACCTAGAGGCGGCGCCGCCCTTCATCCAGCAACTGGAGGTCGAGTACCCACGGCTGCGCGACTACGTGAGCCGGCAACCACCCGGCTGACACAGGGGGCGCCCCCTGCCTCCTGCGCCGCTGCATCCTCGCCTGTCTCCACGCCGCCGAGGGTATGCCTCCCTCAGCCTTGCGCCGCGGGAGCCTGTCGGCTCGCTCCCTTGACAGGTTGACGTTTCATCGTAGAATTACGATGAATGGCAATGGCCAAGACACTCGCCCTCTCACCCGATGAACGCCGCCTGGCCGGGATACTCAAAGCGCTCGGCAACCCGGTACGCTTCCAGATCGTGACCTACCTGGCCGAGCATCCGACGTGCATCACGCGCGACATCGTCGCCGCAACCCCGCTGGCGCAGTCAACCGTCAGCCAGCACCTCAAGGTTCTTCGCCACGCCGGGCTGATCCAGGGCGAGATCGAGGGCCCGGCTACCTGCTACTGCCTCGACCCCGAGGGCTTGCGCTGGCTCGATGAGCATTTCCAAGCCTGGGCCCGGCGCCAGGTCGCCTGCTGCCCGGCGCCCGAACCTGCGGCCCACGCCGGCAGCAAGCTATGAGCACGGACTACCCTGCCCCTCAGCCGCCCCGTGTTTCAGGAGACCCTGCATGACTGCCACGAATCCGTCCGCCGAGTACTTCGACCAGGTCGCCGATCACTGGGACTCTTTGCGCTCGGGCTATTTCACTGAGGCGGTGCGCGACGCCGCCATCGCCAAAGCCTACTTGCATCCTGAGATGGTCGTCGCCGACGTCGGCGCCGGCACCGGATTCCTGACCGCCGGCCTGGCGCCGCTCGTCCGCCGCGTTCACGTCGTGGACGGCTCCCCGGCAATGCTCGACGTCGCCCGCAAGAACCTGGCCGCCTTCGACAACCTCGAGTTCCACGAGGCCGATGGCCTATCGCTTCCCCTGCCCGATGCCAGCCTCGACGCCGCCTTCGCCAACATGTATCTGCATCACTGCCCCGACCCGCTGGCGGCCATCCTCGAGATGGTCCGCACGCTGAGCCCCGGCGCCCGGCTGGTGCTGACCGACATGGACTCCCACGATCACGGCTGGCTCAAGACGGAAATGGCTGACGTGTGGATGGGGTTCGACCGCACCCAGATCCGCGCCTGGTTCGAGCAGGCCGGGTTGGTCAACGTGATCGTCGACTGCACGGGCGAGACCTGCCAGGCCGAATGTGAGGCCGGCGGCAACACGGCCGCCCGCATCAGCATCTTCGTCGCCACCGGCACGAAGCGCGTGCGCGCCCGCGAGGCAGTCCAGGCATCGTATGCCGCCCGCGCGCTGGCTGGCGCCTCCGACTGCGGCTGCGGCGATTCTTCGTGCTGCTCTCCGGCAACCATCGCACTGGACGAGATCCAGCCGACGAGCGTGCACTTCGACGGCGGCTATTCACCAGCGGAGAAGGCTGGCATCCCGGCCGACGCGGCCGAGATCTCGCTCGGCTGCGGCAACCCGACGGTGATGGCCAACCTGCAGCCGGGCGAGGTGGTGCTCGACATTGGCAGCGGTGGCGGGATCGACGCCTTCCTCGCCGCACAGCGCGTGGGCCCCTCCGGGCGCGTGATCGGCGTCGACATGACGCCGGCCATGCTCCAGCGCGCCCGCCGCGCCGCCGAGGCGGGCGGCTATGTCAACGTCGCGTTCCGCCACGGCTACGCCGAGGACTTGCCGGCCGATGACGCCTCGGTGGACGTGATCATCTCCAATTGCGTCATCAACCTGGCGGAGGACAAAGCCAAGGTGTTCGCCGAGGCGTTCCGCGTGATCAAGCCCGGCGGGCGGCTGGAGGTCAACGACATGGTCTTCGGCGGCGCGGTCCTGCCATCGATGCGCACATCCGCCACCGGCTGGTCCGAGTGCATCTCCGGCGCGCTGCCTGAGGCGGAATATGTGGACCTGGTGAAACAGGCCGGCTTCTCCGACGTCTCCGTCCGGCGCAGCACAAGTTCCGGTGAGGCCGGCGGCGTGCCGGTGTACAGTGTGCAGCTTTCGGCGCGGAAGGGTGACGGGCAAACAGCAATTGGCAATTAGCAATCCGCAATTAGCAGGAAGCCATTGGTAATAAGCACTTGGCAACCGGCTATTGGCGGTTGGCGGCCGGCAGCCACCTGGGAGCTAGGCGCGGATCGCTAGTTGCCAGCCGTAAGCTGCTGGCCGCCGGTGCCTGGCCGCACGCTGCCGCTTGCCACCCGCTACCTGCTGAACGCCCCCAGAAACTGCCCACCCAACTGCCCTGGACAGATCCCGATATGCGTGCTATGCTTACGTGTAAGGTAGCATGCAAGTTCTGACAGGGAGTCGTAAGACCTCGGCCCGAGCTGCACTAGCTCGGGCCGTTAGTTACACGGCCTCCCCGGGCAACCGGAGAACCCCGCACCTACCATCTTCTTGCCTAGGAGGCAAACACAATGTCCGATTTCGTTCAGGGAACCGTCAAGTGGTTCAACGCCGGCAAGGGTTACGGCTTCATCTCCCGCGAGGGCGGTGAGGACGTCTTTGTCCACCACTCGGCGATCCTCGCCGAAGGCTACCGCAGTCTCGAGGAAGGCCAGCGCGTCCAGTTCACGGTCGTGCAGGGCCCCAAGGGACAGCAGGCCGCCTCGGTCACGATCCTGTAAGCCTAACCGCTGACACGATCAACGAACAGCCCCCGACGAGGGGGCTGTTTCTATTTCGAAACATCGCGATCAGGGAGCGATCGAGCGCATGCGGCGCGCTATGGTGCGGCGGCCGCCGGCAGCCCCGGCGCGGCGACGTCCGCCAGGAGGCGCTTGAGGCGAGCAGAAGCGAGCACCTGGTGCTGCGGGCGTGTGCCGGCCATTCGCCAGCGGACGAGGCGGATGGCGCCGGCAGCGATCTCGATCGCCGTCAGGCTGCCGTCGCTGAAGGAACAGCAGCCGCTGTTCAGGTAGCACGGCTGCTCCTGCGACCAGGCGAAGGCCAGGTCGGCCTCGATCCTCTCCAGCACTTCACTCTCGTATGCCTCCGGCTGGTGGCGCAGATCATCATACGTGGCGGCCAGCTGTTCATAACGCGCCGGCGAGGGGAAGACCGGGTGGTGTGTGTGGCCCGTGACGACGATCACGCCCGGCTTGGCCACGGCCCAGTTGTACTGGGCGAACTCATGCTTGCGGCCCAGGCGCCAATCGGTGGCCGGGGTCGTTCTCCTGAGATTCGTCAACCGCTGGATCGGGCGCCACAGGTAGTGCACCGCCCAGTGGCTGAGCCAACCGTACCGATCTCCCCACGCCGTTCCTTGGTGACCGTGCACCAGGAAGACCTCACCGAGCCGCTTGTTGCGGTCCATCACCTCGAGGCGCAGCGCCTCCAGGATTCCCACCCTGCCCAGCAACGGTTCCAGGTAGCGGTGGACTTCGGTCTGTACATGCCAGTCCTCGTCATGGTTGCCCAGGAACCGCCAGTAGCGGCCAACGTCCAGGAATGGCTTCTCTGCCTGGAGCGAGGCAGCGTACTCGGCGATCACCTCGGACGGCCGACATTCCCACAGGTCCTCTACGTCGCCGAGGACGGCCAGGATGTATTCAGCCGCCTGATAGTGCCTGAGCGCGACGCGGTAGGACTCTTGGCAGGCGCGGAAGTCATCGGCGTCGTCGCCCGCGCCGCGGTGCAGGTCGGAGAGGATCACCAGGCGCAGGCTGCGCACGTCAATGGGGAGCACGGCCGCGGCGGCATAGGCGCGATCGAGGCCGGTGTTGATGTTCTGCTGATAGCTCATCGATCCCTCGTCCGCAGTTCAGGCCATGCTCGGGGCACAGGCCCTGCCAAGCACACATCGGGAATCCTACCAAGGTTCGCGCCGCCGGGCGCGCCGACGTCGGGGTGAGGCGCCGGGTGGACCGCCATCGCCTGGTGTAGTCCCTCACTCCCTGCTCGCGCAATCCGAAGGGTTGCGTGAGCTTGACCGTCAGCCGTCCGTTCCCCCAGCCGCAGGGTCCGCTCGGAGCGGGCCGCCGCGCCCAGGTCGATGTGCCCCGCGGAGGCGGATGACGACCAGTAGCCCTACCCAGACGCGACACCGGCGGGTCCACAGGCGCGGGCGGTCGGGACGCGGGGTGGGCGCCCGAATCGAAGCGGATCGCATCCCCGTGGCGCAGAGAACCCTTCAGGCCCGATTCGCGGATCTGTGCCTGGACAGCGGGGCGTAGCGGTAGATCCCAACCCCCGTCAGGACCACGCCCACAGCGAGTAGCGCATAGGTTCTTAACACCCCATTGCCGTGAAGGACGATCCCGGCAGCGATCAGAAGGAGGCCCGGGAGGACGAAGAACAAGCGCTGCTTCCTGCGGATGGCGAAGACGAGCATCCCCGCCCCCGCCGCCGAGTAGCCGAGCGTAATGAGAATCCCGAGGCCCCACCTCACCAGGAAACCCGGATCGGGTGCAGGGTATCCGCCGATGGGGACGGTACCCGCCGTGATGACGAGCGACGGCTGCAGCCATCCGAGGTCCTGAGGACACAGCCCGATCCAGCCGGCCATCCAGCGCCACTCGCCGCGGCCGGGATAATCGGCCCGCTGCCCGGCGCGCACCCCGAAGTGCAGGTGGGGCTCCAGCGGTTGTTCCGGGCTTCCGCCATTCTCGTCCGGATCGCCAAGGTAGCCGAGCCGCGCGCCTTTGGTCACCGCTCCGGGCTCGATCCGCCAGCGGCTGGGACTCAGGTGGCCGTACAAGGAATACAGGTTGAACTGGGGATGGTCGACGATGATCAGCCAGCCATACCCACCGGCCGGCCCCGAGAAGCTAACCCGGCCGTCCGCAATGGCATACACCGGCGTCCCGGCCGGCCGCCGGTAGTCTTCGGCGGCATGGTACGCACGCGTCGACTCAGGACCCTCGCTGGCATCGCCGAACCCGGCGTGGTAGGGCGTCTCATCGACGATCGAGGCATCGAGCGGGCAGCGGAAGGGCAGGCTGTAGTCCGCAGCAATAGCGGCCGCCATATCCTGTCCGACGGGTGTGGTCAGGGGACACGATCCGGCCGGCCGGGCGCAGCCCGAGATGAGGAGCATCCCGACGAGGCAGGCCACGAGCTGCAGTGGAACTCGCGTGACGGCCCGCCGCGGGTCAAGTTTCATAGGCCTGCACCTGTCTGCCGTCTCCCGATCGCGCGGGGCTCAGACCGGGAGCAGACCCTACATCCACGAGGGATTGGGTTCGACGCAAGCCACACCACCGTCGCGCCCTCGCGGTCAGCCCCCAAGCGTTGGGCACCTCAGGGCTGCACCCGCAGGCTGCCCCTGGCCAACAGGACACTCTGCGCAAGCATCCAGACGATGGACGACAGGATCGCCAGCCACTCCCATACGACCGGCGTGGTCCGGGAAACCGCCCCTTGTTCGTAGAGCACCATCAGCGCCATGAAGATACAGTACAGGATGACCATCGTGAAGCTCAACGCCGGGAGAACCCGCGGCACACCTCTCAGCGTCCACTCCCGGACGCCGATCAGCGATTGCAGCACAACGATGCCGAGGAAGTACATACCGATGCCCGTCTTGTGGACGACCGGGTCCACGCTGAACGGCGTCGCCCTCATTAGCGCGGTGCCCGTCGTGGAGGCGAAGCCGATGATCAGGACCAAGGCCGCAAACGCTCGGCCGGCGCCAAGCTGCATCAGGCGCAGCGCCAGTAGCACCAGGACGAGGTATCGCATCGGGACGCCGATCAGTGTTCCGGAGTTGAAGAGGATCTGCGGCCACCCAGGCGTGTCTCCCATGTCGCTCATGAAGGTAGTGAACGGCGAGAAGTCGGGGTGATCGGGAATGTAGGCGAGTGTCGCTGCGGCGATCACGAGAATGGCCCAGATGCCTCCGATGATCCCGACCAACCGGAGTGCCCGGGGAATGCTGATCGAACTCCGATCATACGTTGTTGCCTGCATCGTTCCCTCCAGTGGTCCGGTCGCCCTAGGGCGTGCGCTTTGCGAGCCACTCCATCTCGAAAGGCTGGCCGTGCCCGGGATAGACCGTTCCGATCTTCAGAGCCTCCAGCCTCGCGACGCTGGCATTCGCGGCTATGGGATCGTCCATAAGGGAATTGAGGGCCGGCCCTTTCGTGTTCTCAAAGAGATCGCCGCAGATCAATCCGCCACTGGCGGTCAAGATGCCTATGGACCCCTTGGAATGCCCGGGCAGACCGATGACTCTGGCCTCAAGGCCGTGTTGAGGGAGGTCGTATTCGTCATCGAGGAGAACGTCAGGCGTGAATCGCTCGGATGTCCCGAACCCCGTCAGGATCGGGAGGAGGGCTCTGACGAGAACGCCCGGCTTCCTCCGATTCACGAACATGTCCCCGCGCTCGGCCATGCCCGAATCGTCACAGTGCATTGCGATCCTGGCTCCGAAAACTGAGCGGAGGTAGGCCGCGTTGCCGATGTGGTCAAAATCCCCGTGCGTGAGAAGGACAAGCGTGAGAGAGCCTGGCATGCAGCCGGCGCTTTCGAGTTGTCCGTGCAGTACTTCTCGTGCGTTCGAGCCCCCTGTGTCAACCAGGACATAACCGGCAGCGGTCTGGATCAGGTAGCTGTTCACCCTCCCCATGCGAAGGGGCAGCGGGAGACTGATGGTCTTGATATCTTGCGGCACGTTGAACGCCTCCCGATTCGGGCGGTGGTCAGGGTGGCCTAACCGCCCTGAGCTACGAAGTCCTGCGCTCTGGGTGGGAAGCTGCCCGGCGGAGGCGCGCTTCCTCCCCAATTCCTCACCACGCCGGCAGGCCCGGCAAGCAACCACTTCGGTCTAATCCGCCGGGTGATCCGATGGTCATGCCGGAGGCCTGCGCAGTCGGCGGTGGCGCTTGTCCAGGGCGCCAGTGAGTTGTTGGGCCACCTAGCTTCTCACTCCGCTCGAGTGAGACCCGCTTGAGAGCGGCGGCTGGCCTTACCCTGACTGTGTCGCCAGCAACCCAAGAATGGGGAAGGACATCAAGATCAAGAAAGCGATCCCCATAAGCCAACTGAGCCACCGGCCCTGTCGATGGTTCACCCAGTAGAACAGGATCAGCGACAGGAACAGGGACTGCAGGAGGACCTCCGGGAGACCCCTCAGGTGAACCCATACCGGGAACACCGTGTAGAGCATCCCCTCCAGGGAGCCGGGGGTTGGCCCGAAGGTGCCGATGATGCCCACCACCACCAAGACGATCCACATCACCAGCCAGCCGTTCTTCTTTCCGAAGAACGGCTCACGCAACAGGTAGAAGACAAGCCCGAACAGGATCCCCCGGATGGGCTGGAACAGCGGTCCCACCATCACCCACGGGTCGCTCGTCTGGCGCATCATGAGGTTCAGGCTGGACTCGGCGAAGAAGCGCGTGTAGTCAAGGAGCGCAGACGCCAGCAGACCCATGACGAAGTATGTGACGGTATGGGTCACGATCGTCTTGACCACAACCTCGAGAAGAGTGGGGCGTGCTTGATTCACAGTAGCCCTCCTTTCAGATTGGTGGTGCACCTGGACGGGCAGCCTAGCCGCGGACCCGAGAGCAGCGGGTCGACTTTCCGATGTCGCTGCCGCAGCAACTCTTGAATGGGTATGCTCGTGACCCGTTCCCATACGCCGCCACCGAGGGCAGCCCCCGGTGCTGCGACGGCCCTCGCATTCTCGCCTCCCACCCCTCTCCTGGAGGCGACTTCTCCCCTAGCCAGCCGTGCAAGGTCCCTGTGGCTGCCTGCGCCGGCCGGATCCGGCCGGCGCAGGCTGTCGAGGAGGAGGACGGCAGGGATTGGGCCGCCGGAGAGGACGAAAGAAGAACGTCTCACGAGGTCAAGGCCAGGATCGTCCCGGCGCTGAGGGCCGAAACCAGCGCGATCAACCATGCGGTCACGAACTGCGTGTACAGGGGCCCGGGCCGGCCGAGCTCCGCCTTCGTGATCCGCCGATACTCGCCGACGTACTCGAAGATCATCAGCCGCAGGAGCAGGAAGCTGACCTTGTGTCCCCGCCCATGCAGGAACGCATGGATGCGGATCATGGTCGCGACACCCCACGCGGCAGACAGAAGCATGACCCCGAGCGCAATGGCGGCTCTCACGTCCACGGTCTTCCTTCCTTTCCTAGCAGGCTGCTGAAAAACACGGCTCAAAAGGCGAATCCATAGTCCGTGACTGGTGTTAGAAGAGATGAAGGATGTCTCTTCTTGGAGGAACGGAATATGCGTGGCCTCGAAACACCTCTACCTCC
>Ga0315295_10000954_pt1 | contig 24768 bp, 22 predicted proteins | sample YL17G14_0_MG_FD_204453 | JGI IMG/M metagenome (GOLD analysis project Ga0315295, IMG submission 204453) | Sediment microbial communities from Yellowstone Lake, YNP, Wyoming, USA - YL17G14_0 | ecosystem: Environmental > Aquatic > Freshwater > Lake > Sediment | place: USA: Wyoming | collected... | reverse complement strand
CTGTGAGAGAGAAGAACAGGTGATTGAGAGACTCAAGGACGAGAAGATCAGCGCGGTGATCCTGGAACCCGCTCTGTTGGGTGGACGAGGTTGGGCAATGCTCTCAACCATTCAAAGGGAATTGGCTGCCCATCCTGTGCCCGTCATTCTATGCAGCACCTCGGAAGATCGTAGACGGGGAATGGAAATGGGCGCAGCTGCTTTCTTGGTCAAGCCAGTGCTGCCGACCACTTTGCTCGGAGTGCTTCGCAAGGTAATGCAGCCAGGCAAATGATGGTGCAGTGATTTGGGCATCAAGGGGCATGAACATTCAGCGATCATCTGTGCCAGAGTTTTCGTTGAGTTTCGTGCGTAACAGCCTGACCGCCAGAAGAACCAAGGACTATCTGATCGCCTGGGCATTCATCCTGCCCAGCCTGATCGGCCTCCTCGTCTTTGTGATCCTTCCCACCGTACGTGGTTTCTATCTTAGCCTCACCGACTCGAGCCTCGTGAGTCACGCCAATTTTGTTGGCCTGCAGAACTACACCCGTCTCATCCATGATCCGCAATTCTGGCGCTCGCTTCAGATCACCGCAGAGTATGTGCTGATCAATATCCCCTTACAAACCATCTTGGCCCTAGCCCTGGCAATGGCCATGTGGCGACTAACCAGATCTGTCATCGTTCGCGCGATTGTCTTCCTGCCTTACTTGGTTCCCATGTTGATGGTTATGCTTGTCTGGATGACCATCCTGCATTACGACTTCGGCCCGGTCAATGGGACTATTCAGCAGCTCTTTGGCTCGGGAGCGAGAATCAATTTCCTTGGTCAGGAATTGATCATTCCTTCAATCGCGATGATCAATACTTGGCGGCATGCAGGGTATGTATCATTGCTCTTGTTTGCGGGACTGCAAACCATTCCGCCAGAGTTGTTTGAGGCGGCGGCGATCGATGGGGCAGGCGAATGGCGAGTGTTCCGGACAATCACCCTTCCCCTTCTGAGCCCCGTAATTGTCTTCGTGCTCGTTACATCCCTCGTGGGCTCGTTCCAAGTTTACGATAGCGTAGCGGTGGCAGCAGTCCCTTCTGGAGGGCCGGGGGATGCCACACGCGTGATCTTCTGGTACATCGTGAATCTGGCATTCACACGCTTCCAGCTCGGCTATGCGGGAGCAGTTGCAGTGGCACTGTTCCTGATCTGTGTGGCCATTGCCTGGATCAGCATGAAGTACTTCCGGGCGGGTGAATCGGAATTGGGTTAGTGAGAAGAGCAATATGACGAAACCGACAGCGTCGAGGAAGAGACCCTCTCTTGGACGGATCGTTGCCTGGACCCTTCTCATCGTGTGGATTCTGACCACCTTGCTACCTCTCTGGTGGGTTGTGCGCATGGCGTTTTCGACCCAGCGCGACATTATGGGAGATCCTACCAGTATCTTGCCTGTTAATCCCACTCTGGATGCTTTCAGGCGAGTGCTTGGCTTGATCCCGATAGAACAGGCGATTGCGCAAGGCGGGTTTACAAGGAAGCTGGATTTTCTCCGGTATCTAGGGAACACCGTCCTCGTCACCTTTCTTTCGGTGGGAGGGGGATTGTTCTTCAATTCGCTTGCGGCGTATGCCTTTGCCCGGCTGCGCTTTCCGGGACGGGACAAGATCTTCGCAGTCTATATTGGTGCGCTAATCATGCCGACGGTTCTTAACCTGATCCCTAACTTTGTTCTGATCCGAAGTTTGGGATGGTATGGCACTTTGGCAGGCATTGTTGCTCCCTCTTTCCTGGGAAGTGCATTTGGCGTTTTCTTCTTGCGCCAGTTCTTCTTGGGGATCAACGTCGAACTGGAAGATGCTGCGAAACTTGATGGTGCTGGAACGCTGGGCATCTTTTTCCGTCTGGTGGTGCCAATCAGCCTTCCTCCACTTCTAACGGTTTCCATTCTCTCCTTTATCGATACATGGAATGCTTTCCAATGGCCGTATTTTGCCGGCGGTATGGGAACGCAGCCAAACGCTACTGTCCTGACCGTCGCCTTGGCTGCCTTTCGTGCGCAGCAGCAATCCGGCCTGCCTGATTTCACCGGGATGATGGCTGGTACCCTATTAAGCATGGTGCCCATGTTGATCGTTTTCCTGTTCCTTGGACGCAGAGCAATTGACAATATCCAGTTTACGGGCATCAAATGACCACTATCCCCAGAAGATGGGAAGGAGGTGACACAACTCGGGCTTTCCGACCCCGTAAACGCGTGAGGCGCGCATCGTAATTCCGAACCATCCAACGAATCGAAGGAGATCGAGATGAAGACGTACGCCTATGCTTTGCTCGCACTTACGATCACACTGAGCGTGATCTTGGGAGCTTGCGCTCCCGCCACACCAGCGGCGACCGAGCCTCCCGCGACCCAACCCCCGGCGGCACAACCCCCGGCGGCCCAGCCTCCCGCCCCGGTCAACCTTCAGTACTGGCTGTGGGACAGTAACCAACTTCCAGCTTATCAGGCTTGTGCCGATGCATTCACAAGGGCCAATCCCAATACAACCATCACGATCACCCAACAGGGTTGGGGAGCATATTGGGATGCTCTGACCGCAGGGTTTGTTTCGGGATCAGCCCCGGATGTCTTTACCAACCACCTCTCAAAGTATCCTGAATTCCTGAATCAAGGTTTGCTCTTGGACATCCAGCCCTATGTAACCAGAGACAGCACGGACCTATCGATCTACCTGGTAGATCCGGAACTGTGGGTGCAGGATGGCAGGCGCTATGGCCTGCCCAAGGACTGGGATACGATCGCCGTCTTCTACAACGCGGACATGCTCGCGGCGGCCGGAATTGATCCGTCGGTAATGGATAGCTGGACCTGGAATCCCACGGATGGCGGCACCTTCCAGGAAATCGTCGCTAGGCTGACGCTCGATGATAGGGGGCGCAATGGCCTGGATCCCAACTTTGATAGGAACAGTGTGGTTCAGTGGGGATTCGTATCGGGGGCTGGCGATCCCGGCACTGGTGGACAGACCGAATGGTCCTCCTTTGCGGCCAGCACTGGCTTCCGACTGACCGATGGACCTTGGGCCACGGCATTCCACTATGATGATCCTCGAGTTGCCCAGACCCTGCAGTGGTGGGCAGATCTTCATCTGGTGTATGGTTTTGCTCCCGGGTCGGCCTCCCTGTCTGGTGCGGACAACAAGGCGATCTTCCAGGCCCAGAGGGCCGCAATGACCACGGATGGCTCCTGGCAGATCGGCAACCTGACCACGACTTCGACGTTCCCCGTCGGCATGGGAATGCTGCCGGCGGGGCCCGAAGGCGTGAGGTCCCCCATCAATGGTCTGTCCGATGCGATCTGGATCGGCACCCAGCATCCCGAAGAAGCATGGCAATGGGTCAGCTTCTTGGCATCGCCGGACTGCGCCAATATCGTGGGGGATTTTGGGGTCGTCTTCCCCGCCATCCAGTCTGGTGTGGACAGGGCAATCGCCGAGCATCAGTCACGTGGAGTCGATGTGAGTGCCTTCACTGACGAAGCGGCTGCCGAGGGCGGCACCTACTTGCTGCCGATGACCGATCACGGCTCCGAGATCTTCAACCTGGTGGCGCCCGTCTTGCAGGATGTTTTTGACGGCACCGTCAGAGCCGCGGATGTGCTACCCGATCTGAACGAGCAGATCAACAACCTCTTCAGGTAATCTCAGGGTAAGACCTGGATCAACCCAGACCTGGAAGGCCGATATTTGACCTGCCAGGTCTGGGATGGGGGCAGACTGCAGCCTACCGTCTCTGTGGAATGTTTGAGGATGTATGAAATCATCCTGTGTTAGCTCAGGTCTATCAGGCATGATCATTCCTCTTTCTGCTTGTCAGCCACAACCTGGCCGTACTACCTCAAGCACGCCTCAGTTTTCCGAACCTGAACAAACGCCTTTGTCTGATTGGATCGCTCAAGACTATGCTCGGGCACCGGCCGATAACCCGCTCAAAGGGTTTATGGCTTTCTACGAGACCTATGGTTCCGCTACCAGTCCAATCGCAAACGACTTTCCTCACAGCACGGAGTTCTTCTATGTGCCTTTGAAAGACCTGATGAATGGACCGCACGGTTTCACTTTCGAAACCGGCCTTGAGCCCCAATTACTCTCAATTTCCGGGCGTGGCCATCAGGCTGTCTTCAGGGTGTACCTGGACTATCCCGGACGCGCGAGCGGTATTCCTACCATCCTGCTTGATGGCGGACTCGTGGTCAGGCAATACCCCTACTTCGGCAATCGTCCAGATCTTTGTGTTTCGCCAAACTACGATGACCCGAGATTGGTCGCTGCCCTCGAGTCTTTCATTGCTGCGCTTGGGACTCGATACGTTGGAGATCCTCGCATTGGCTTTACTCAGGTGGGCTGGCTTGGATTCTGGGGGGAATGGCACACCTAGCCGCAAGATGGGCTCACCCAAGAGACCTCTTTGATCAAGGCTCAAGTGGACGCAAATGAGGAGAACTGGTTTGCCTCCAACGCGACACAGCTGCGGACCCTCAGAGCATTCGACGAAGTATTCAATACAACCCGTCTCCTGGTCCGTTGTCCAATGGCCAAGGTGGGCAGCCAAGACGCGGCTCCTTATCGGCGGTCGACATACCAAAGCGTCACCATGGGTATTGGAACCCATGACGATTCCTTCGCATACGAAACCACATATGGTGCTGAGTGGTACTTCATGAGCAGGATGGAATGGCGTGGTGCCATCAATGCGTGGAAGACTGAGCCGATCGGAGGAGAACTGAGGCCGGAGATCCACCTCGGCATCTGGTTGGATGCTCCTCGCCGGGATGCCGAAGACCTCACTGCCACCGTGGACGCGACCCATGCCTCGTGGTTGGTGGCGCATGCGCTCTTTACGTCGTCAACCTTGCGAAACGGTACTGCAACCTATGAGCGCGCATTGGCTGGTGCCCGTCATTTGGGATACGAGTTCTATGTCTCGGCAGTGAGAATCTCAGCTCCTGAGCGTAATGCTTCTCTTGGCGTAAGTATCCGTGCGGAGAACTGCGGTGTTGCGCCTTTCTACTACGATTGGCCACTTCAACTGAGAGTGGTGGATAGCTCCAGGCAATTGGTGGCCAGTTGGGATGTCCCGTGGCAACTCACTCACGTCGTCATACCCGGCGACTCAGCGGCCCGATACACCGAGTGGTCTGATAGCCGTGTTGGTTTGTCTGACTTGCCTGCAGGAACCTATCGCTTACTACTTCGCGTGGTGAATCCTCTTTCACACGGCAAACCTCTCTTTTCCGCCAATCAATTGCAGGATGCTGACCTGAAGGGTTGGCCTAGACTGGGCACTCTTACCATCCAACATTGAAACGAGTAGACATGAATAGTTCTTCAAAGCTCGAGCTAAGACTATTGCCACATGAGTATTGGTGGGGAGGTCTCAGCCGCCATGGCGACCAAATGCCATTTGATTCTGCATCGCAATACCGGCAATCGCTTCATCAGAACTTGCTTGGAAATCAAGGGTGTCCCCTCCTCGTGTCCAGCCGGGGAAGGTATGTGTGGAGCGAACAGCCGTTCACCTTTGAATTCAAGGATGGCTGGTTGATTGTAGAAGACGCCCTTGGGCCTGTGATCAAAGGCGAGGGGCACGGAACTCTGCGAGGCGCCTATTCGGATGCCTGCACGAGATACTTCAGCCCCTCTGGGATTGTTCCGGATCCCCTTTCATTCACGGCTCCTCAATACAACTCCTGGATTGATGTGCGCAAGACCCCCACGCACAAGAAGGTTCTTGAATACGCGCTCTCGATTTTGCAGGCGGGGTTGCCGTCAGGCGTTCTTATGATCGATGATTTCTGGTACAGAAACTGTGGCATTTGGAAATGGGATTCAGATGCTTTTCCTGATCCAAAGGCCATGGTCGATCAGCTCCATGCATGGGGGTTTCTTGTGATGCTTTGGATTTGTCCATGGGTGACGGCCGATACCCGTGAATATGATCTATTGGCTAAGCAAGGGTATCTCCTAACAGCAAACAACATGCCTCATGGGGATGACCTGGAGTTCGCGAGTGCGGCCGAGGATCGCCCGGTCATTCAACGTTGGTGGAACGGGTACAGCGCTGTTCTCGACCTATCCAATCCAGCAGCATTCGAGTGGCTGCAAGCGGAGCTGGATGAATTGGTAGAGAAATACGGGATTGACGGATTCAAGTTCGATGGCGGCGATCCGTTCCGCTACTTGCCATCTTACAAATCCTTCGCCCCTCGCACACCCAATGAGCATTGTGAGGATTTCGGCCGGATTGGTCTTAAGTACAGGCTGAGCGAATATCGCGCCTGCTGGAAACTTGGCGGGCAACACTTGCTACAACGCGTGCGTGATAAAGCACATACATGGGGAATGGGCGGCCTGGCAGACACGATTCCTACTTCGCTGGCTCAAGGCTTATCGGGGTATCCCTATACTTGTCCTGATATGGTGGGCGGAGGAGAGGTAACCTACGATATCGGTCAATTGGATCAGGAGCTCTACGTTCGCTGGGCACAGAGTGGGACTTTCTTTCCAGTGATTCAGTATTCGCTGCTACCGAATCGCGTTCTTGACCATCAGCATCTTCCATACTGCATGGACATGATTGCATTGCGCCGGAAGATGGGGCCGACGATTCTGGCACTTGCGACGCACGCAGCCAATACGGGAGAACCCATCATGCGTCACATGGCCTACGTTTTCCCGGATTCGGGCTTCGAAAAGGTGCTGGATCAGTACATGCTTGGCGATGAGTTTCTGGTAGCTCCGGTGCTGACGAAAGGTCAAATTCGCCGTGTGGTCAAATTCCCACCCGGCAAATGGAAAGGGGATGACGGTAGTCTGATGAATGGCCCATGCGAAGTCGAGATCGATGCGCCGCTCTCGCGTTTGCCCTGGTATACGAGGCTGGCATAACAGGGTTGACGGGAGAGTCTGATTGATTATGAGCTACTTCGACACATTCGATTTTGTAGTTACGTTGGCCGATGGATCGTCGATATCCTTCAACGGCATTTCCTTAACGAATCGCATCTTGGAAAAGGAGGGCTTTGTACTGGAGGTGCGCTCCGGCGAGGTCTTAACGCTGAATCTAGCGCGGAATGATCATCGCCCTTTTGATGTGACCAAGGTGCGTTATGACTTCGATCTACCGCTCAAGAATTTCAATAGATTCTTGGTGCCGGATTGCGGGCGGTATTACAGCCGATACTTTACCCCTTTGTTGTCCTGGGGCCGCACAATTTCCATGGTCGGCGGCAATCATGGCAACCCGTTTGCCGCTTTCATGGATCATCACGACGAGGTTGTTCTTGCGATTGGCATCATCGGGAAGATGGTGGAACTCGGTTTCTCGGTCACATCACCGGGGCGCAGCGTCCGCAATACCTTGGTAGTGGATCGCGGCCGTTTCAGGTTCCAGATCGATCGGCCGGTCGGGAACTTCCGCTTGGGGAGCTTCACACGTTTTCAGGAGGCACTTTTCATCACCGAGGGCGAACGAAGCTGGTTCCATGCGCTTCGGAAATACGCCGGGGCCTTTTACAAGATCAACGGCAGCGCGTTTGAGATCTTGGCGAAGGCCTTCTATCCGACCTGGTGTTCGTGGGTCCCCTGGAATTCCGATCAATTGAACGAAGAGAAGGTTCTAGCCAACGCTCGCCTGGCCAGAGAGCTGGGCATTCGCACCATTATCATTGACGACGGGTGGTATGGACCCGGCTGCGACAGCGCTTCGCTGGAAAGCAACATGGGCGATTATCGTCCCGATCCCGGTAAATTCCCGAACATCAAGGGGACAGCAGAGAAGATTCGGGCCCTCGGCCTGGAATCACTCCTGTGGGTGGCTCCTCTGGCAGTCTCTCCGGAAGCCGAATGTTTTGGTCGGTTGAAGGGGTTGTTGATGGTGGAAAAGGGAAGGTACTGGAAATCGCCAAGTGGGTTCTACGATCTATGCCCATGTTGTCCAGAGGCGCGGCAGGCAATCCTGAATAAGCTTCCGGAACTGCTATCTTACGGCTTCGATGGTCTAAAGGTGGACCTCTACAACAACATCGGCAGCGAGCCGTGTTCAGCGGATCATCCCCATGACTGTTCCACCACGACGGAAGGTGTAATGGTGCTGATGAAGGAATACTGGGAACGCCTGAAGCAGCTAAAGCCCGACGCCATGATGGAGTCAAAGAACAACTACGCCAATGTGTATTCGGCGCAGTTTGGGTCCATGACCCGTGGAGGCGATTCGCCCTTTGATATCAATAACAACTTCTGGAATTGCGTCTATACGCGCGCCTATGCTCCTGTTGTGCACAACGACTACTTGTGCTGGACGCCTTCAGAGACGGAACACGACTTGGCGGTCCTTCTGATCAAGCAAGTGACGGCAGGCGTACCAACCATATCGGTCGACTTAACGGAAATCTCAGGAGGCCAAGAAGCGGTCCTGAGAGGCTGGTTGAGCGTTTACAACCAATACTTGGAGACCTTTGTCAAGGGGACTGTGGAACCGCAGTCCGGGGCGATGGATGTGTGGGTTACAACCGACTCGAGAACAGCAATTGTGAGCCTCCTGCATGATGCCAAGGAGTTTGAATGGCCGGAGGGCAAGGAACAGGTGGTTGTGCTCAATGGTACCGATAATGAGTGCATCTACACCCGCTTGAAGAACAGCGCCGTTGCCTCTCAGGCCAAGATGGATCATCGTACCCAGGTGATTGGACGGGCAGAGGTCAAGCTCGTTGACAAGGGCAGCGTATCGATCCCCCCCGCCGGGATGGCGGTGTTTACCTTCAAAGCCTGAGCACGAATACGGTTCTCGCTGCTTCCAGGCACAACAGGAAGATGCAGCTGCCGCCTGCAAGACGATCTTCGTCGGAGATTGCAGGCCACGATCCTTCCTGGATCAACAAGCTGTGTGTGGCACCCGCTGCGCGCCCGACCACGTGAAGCACTACGAACTTACCAGGCTTGGCTCCACCACCCTATAGCATAGTGCCCTGACGGAAGCAACCATCCCTTGATTGCCATCCCGGAGAAGAGACAACATGCCGGTGGAGATTCGTGAAGGAGTGGATCGACTGGTAGTTACTGGCGCAGACTACGCCGCAGTTGTGGACTTGGCAAGTCTTCAGCTGTACGTACGCAGTGGGACCATGCAATACAACTTTAGTCTGAGCGGTTGTGTGCGTGTTCGGAGAGCGACGGAAGCGGCAGATAACCCGATTGCGGATGGAATGTGTCATACAGCAAGATGCACTGTCGAGGGAAACACGACCATCATTACTGCGACGACCAAGGAAGTGGGTTTGAAGAGAATCATCCTATTGGAATTCAGCAGCGATCATTTCACTTATGCTCTAGGGATGGAACCCAATGATTCCTTGCTGATCTATGACGTCAATTATGGAATGAGCTTGGATGCGGATGGCGCGGAGAAGACCAGCCAGGCGGAGTTTGAAGAGTTCTTTATTTGGTGCCCAGACCGATATCAATCTATAGTGCCATTCAACCAGGAAGTGGAACTGCGTCTTTCCTCTGTGCGCCTGCCCGAGGAAGGATTCTTCCGGGGCGATGCTGGCAAGTATCTGGTTCCTCCCTATATCGCGGCACTTCGTTCAGGTGACCAGTGGACAGGCTTGGCAACGCTGGAGATTCCGGGTTCCCAAATGGGGCTGGATGTCTTTGTTACACGTCATGACTATCGTTTGAACTTCCGCTATTCCCATAACTTGGCCGTCGGTCCTGGCAAAGTGCAGTATTTTCCGAAGGTGGGTTTCTTCTTCTCAGATCATAGGAATGGGATCCTGGGGCGCTATGTAGACTATCTATATGAGAACAAGATAGCAGCCAAGCCATCCACTTGGGCTTCCTGGTGGTCCGGGCCGATGTATTGCACCTATGCGGACCAGGTTTACCAGCACACAATCGACAGCGGGATAATGAAGGATGAGCCGGGTGCTTCGGCCAACTGCACCGAGGAATTCGTTACGGAACGTCTTCGCATCTTGGATGATCATCGTATTCCCTACAACATAATAACGCTGGACTATGCCTGGTTGGGCAAACTGGGCGATCACCTTCCCCATCCGGGGCGGTTTCCCGATCTGCGAGCCTTTGTGGATCGATTGCATCAACAAGGGAAACACGTGCTCCTATGGTTCGCCCCGTTCTTCTGCGAAGCAGAATCCGCGCTGGCGTTGGAGCACCGCGACTGGATGATCAAGACTCCTGACGGCAGCCCCCACTCGCATACTTGGATGCAGAAGACAGTATTCACGCCAGACTTCACCCGGCTGGAAGTGCGCGCATATTTCACATCGCTTGTCCGAAAGCTACTTGGTTCTGCAAGCGGCGAATTCAACGCCGACGGGTTCAAGATCGATGGGTATTCGTTTCTCCCTGATGTTGGCTCGCTGCTTTTCGATCCAAGTTGGGGGACGGGTGAACTATTCCAGTACAAGGCAGACAAGTTGATCTATGATGCTGCGAAATCGGTCAAGGCTGATTCCCTGGTAGAGCAGTCTTTTGCCAATCCCCTTTTCAATGACGTGCAGGATGTCTGCCGGTTGGACGATGCCTCCAACTATGATACCGACCTTTATGAGAACCGGGCCTGGGTGGCGCTGCTGAGCCAGGTTGCGGTGCCAGACACGGATGATTGGAGCGCATTCAAGAAGACGTTCATCCATTCCACGCTTCGCAAGGCCGTCTATGGCATACCGACTCTATATGCAATCAAGTATCGCGGCACCGGCCGGATGGGCGGCGCATCGGGAGGGTATCCGGTCCCGATTACAAGAGACGACTACAGCCGGGTTAGTGCCATCTTGCGCGTTTATCAACATGCTCCAGTTGACTATAGCCAGGAACGTTTTGTGGATCCGGATAACAAGATCTTCTGGCGGAAACACACCGCAGGTAGACTGGCGGGCTTCTATGCAGCGACCACGCTGGCGGGAAACACTGCAATCGCAACCTTTACCCCAGAGGCCATCTATCTAGCCGCGATCGTGGAAACGCAGCCCGTGGTCCCTCTGCCTCCGGGCTCCAAAGTGAAGCGAGTGAAGGAGATCCATGTGGATGGCAGAATCATAGAACCGCGTCACGAGGTCTTGGACGAATATGCCGTGATCTGGATGCTACCATCGATCGGTGATGTGGATCACTACGAAATTGAATTGGCGCGGATATGAGAACATCGGTTTTCGATGTCCCTCACAGACGCTTGAATCCGCTTACTCGCGAATGGGTGCTCGCCTCTCCCCGGCGTGCCAGCCGGCCTTGGCAGGGCCAAGTAGAGACGACTCAGGTGGAAAACCGGCCCCAATATGACCCGCACTGCTATTTGTGTCCCGGCAATGGGCGCGCAGCCGGGATAAGGAACCCGATCTATGATGGAACCTTTGCATTCGACAATGACTTTCCTGCGTTGTTGCCAGCCGTTTTCGGCAAGGAATATCGATCTGATCATCCGCTGTTTGTTGCCATGCCTGAATCTGGGATATGCCGGGTGGTCTGTTTTCCTCCTCGTCACGACTTTACAATTCCCGAACTTGAAGTTGCGGTTGTCGAGGATGTCATTGACGCCTGGACTCGGGAGTCTGTTGATCTAGCCTCAAGGGAGTTCATCGGCTACGTCCAGGTGTTTGAGAACAAAGGCGCAATGATGGGATGTTCCAACCCGCATCCACACAGCCAGATTTGGGCCGAGCGCCAGATTCCGAACGAGCCCGCCAAGGAACTCGACGCCCAGGCAGCATACTTCAATGATTGTCATCGCCCGATGCTTTCCGATTACCTGGCTAGGGAACATGAGCAAAGAGCGCGGATAGTGGCTGCCAACGATCATTTCACTGCCGTTGTACCGTTTTGGGCAATCTGGCCGTTCGAGATCTTGTTGGTATCCCATCGGGCCATACCGCGCCTTGATTGCCTGACTCCTGCTGAAGCAACCGGCCTGGCAGAGCTCTATAGAGAAGTCACAATCCGTTATGACAATCTACTCGAGTGTTCGTTTCCCTATTCAATGGGAATTCATGGGGCACCTGCGGACGGTCAGCCTCATTCCGAATGGGTCCTACACATCCACTTCTACCCTCCACTGCTGCGCTCTCCTACGATCCGGAAATACATGGTCGGCTATGAATTGCTGGCCATGCCTCAACGGGACATTACACCGGAAATGGCAGCAGAACGCTTGCGCAGCACACCTTCCGTCCACCATCGTCAGCGGTGAGGATTTGTGTTGAACATCGGCCGCGAATGTTCCCCAAGGGTGTTCTGTCTTCTACTGCTCCTCAGGGTCACCTTTCTCTGTTGACCGGGGAAGGTCGCTGAGGCAATGGTGCTTGCTGTCGCCTAGCAGGCAAGCCCAGCAATGATGTGGTTGCACAACACCGGCTCCACTGGACGCTCACTCCGCTCGCACCGGTGAGCCACGCCGCTAGGCAGTCTGCGAATGGAACATCAAACATGAACAGAATACAAGATCGGATTGGAGTCTCGACGCATTTCATGCCATCAACGCATGGCGAGAATCTATTGCGAGCCATCGAAATGGTACACAGAGCGGGGTTCACAGGGTTTGAGATCGTTCCAACACTTGACCAAGCTCAACTCGGGTTCCCCGAGAACTACCCCAACGTGGGAGTTGATCTCTTTAAGGCGGGGGAGCAGGATATCGACCGCATCCAAGATGCTCTAAGCGTCTTCGACTGGGTCACTGTCCACTCACCGCATCTGGATTGGAATCTCGCCAGCGCCAATCGCCACGTTCGCCGCTTGACGTGGGATTACTACGATAGATGCCTGGAGTTTGCTGGGCAGCTCGGGGCAGTAGCTATGACATATCATGGCGGCGGGGCCACTTCGGGCTTCATCCGCAAGGAGACAAGTATCTGGAACTACAACGTTGAGTATGCTCAACACGCTGTCGAGCGCGCAAGGAAGCTCCGCATTCCAATCGGATTTGAGGCGGGCGGCCTCGAGTACTTGAAATACGTCTGCGATCGTGTGGATGGCTGGGGTATCAATCTCGCTATTGGACACGCCTACATGAGTGCTGGGACTGATGAGGGTTTCTTCGCGTATATCAAAGAGCTGGGTGATCCCATTGTTGAGGTCCATCACAATGGCGTTAATCACTATTGGGGTCGGTACATGGAACACCAGCCTCCGGACATGAACAACATGATTGATTTTCAAGGGGTGTATACGAAGCTCAAGGAAGCAGGTTACACAGGGCCAATTGTGTGCGAGATTCAAGGACAGGATATCCCGCAGATGATACGTCACTGCCAAGAATCAAAGGAGATGATCGTCGGCATCTGGAACGGTCATAGAAAGCTGGGCTTGCGCTGGAATGTCCCAGAGACAACTCCCGAACAAGGCGCTCCAGCGGACGCGCAGAAGGCGCGCCGCTGAGCTTTAGCGTTTGGCCGCCCGCCGCTTGGTTCGGGAGGCGCCTCTTCCGGATGGAACATCAGCGCCCGCGCCCTGGCTACCAGCGACGCCCCCCGGCGCTCGCCGCGCTTTCCGGTACGAGGAGTATCATCTCAGTGTCAGATCATGTTGCTGCGCGTGTCCTCTCAAGCCGACACAGACAAGAGCTGCTTGCCAGCCCCACTTGCGTCTGTGTCTTGTGCCTGCGAACGTTTCCTCCTTCAGCGATCGTCCAGAGGGTAGACGATGACCCAACGGCCATTTGTCCACATTGCGGCATCGACTCTGTCATCGGCTTCGCCTCGGGCTACCCAATCAATGCCGGATTCCTTGAGCGGATGCACAGCCACTGGTTCACAGCCTGAACCCCCTGCCCTCGCAGCGCCAAGCGCGGCATGCACATGCGCAAGTCAGTCCCGTGCTTCATGTCTGCACAAGCGGGCGGCCTAACATCTAGGAAAGGGCTGCTGTCAAGGGGCGGTAGAGGCTAGCCCCCCGCCGGCTCTAAGCGGGTCTCCCACGAAACATCTATCCCGCCGACTACGCAGGACCTTGTCCCGCCGTCCAGCGGCAAGTGCAACTCCAGCAGGTGCCTGGCAATCAATAGCCGTTCCGGCCACCCTGGCCCACGTATCTCAAGCGGATGCAAGTTGGGCACGCCCTCGCACCTGTTTGGGAGGGGCCTGCCGAACGACAGGCGGCGCGGAAGGTCCTTGTCTGTTGATGATCCACAAAGCCGACTGGTCTAGGTGACAAGCCACCGCCCCACAGCGACGGCATGCCCTTTCCGCTGAGAGACCTGATCGTAGATCTGGCAGACTTACTCGGTCTTCCGGGCCGGGTGATGGCGGTGACGGACGACTACGTTGGCGGCTTCGATGTCCCTCAGCTCCGCTACGGGATGCGGCGCGAAAGGCCCACTCGAGGTAGTTGTTGCGCGGCTTGCGCATGTGACCGAAGCGGGTCTTGCCGCCGCTCGCATGCACGGTGGGGACAAGGCCGGCGAAGCTGGTGAACTGGTCTGAGGTATCGAAGCGATCGATCGAATCGATCTCCCGGTCGATGACGATGGCCAGGACGTCGCCCACCCGGGGGAGGGTCTTCAGGAGCGGGATGGACAGGGTCCATGCAATCCGTTCCCGAATGCGCTCTTCAAGCTGAGTGATCTTGAGTTGCAGACCGTCTAATGATTCAATCTCCTGGGCGACACAGCGCCCCGTCTGCGGGGGAGGTCTTCCGAGGACGCGCTGAGGCCGATGCGGCATTCTCCGGCAAAGGTGTCGTTGTGCTCCGTGGTCGTGATGCCGTTCTTGGCCAGGGTGGAATGGATCCGGTTCTTGAGGGCGGTCCTCAGCTTGCAGAGCGCCATCCGGGTGTGGTGGAGCTCTCGTTCATCGCGGATCTCGCCGGGCGACAGCCAGACCGTGGGCAGCCCCTCCAGATGAAGGAGTTTGGCGAGGCCCTTGGCTGACCTGCCCCCAAGAACCGGTCCACCTACCGAGCGGGCATTCGGCCGCGCCAAGCACGATTGACAGCGGGATGCCGCCGTGCCCAACAGCGGAGTCGAGACACCATATGTGCTGGTGGCGGCTTGCCTGGATCGTCGGGCCGCCCAATGACCGCTTGCCTGCCGACCGGCGCTCCGCCCCTCAAGATGGGGCGTGCAGAACTTGCTGGAGCCGGCCCGACCAGCTCTGCCGACGAAGAGGCACAGGGGACAGCTGCATTCCATGCAATGAAGATACCGTTCAGGACGGTGCTTTCATAGAAAGAAGGGTTCTGCATGGCAGTCCCCAAGGATGTCCTCATTGGCTGCGCATCTTGACTCCTTGCCCCCATTGATGTAGCCTGCCCATCGAGCCTGGAACACGCGGTATGTCTGTTGCCTGGTCCCAGAAGACGGTCAAGGGTCTGGGTCCACCAGGCAGTCGAAAAGCAGCAGACCCTCATACAGAATTCGGCCAAAGGCGAGCAAGGGGCTGAATCGCCTGGGTCGGGTCCTGCAAGACCCTGATCATGGGTTCCCTGGCCTGCGGCTGGGGCAGGCAAATCCCATCGTCGCCTCTAGGCAACACCGGACGACGCCGAACAACAAACAGGTCGCCGGCCTCCCTGCATCGTCCAGGCATTGCACCGCCGCGGATCGCGTAGATCCCCCTCTCGATCTCGGCAGCCACTGTCTCAGGAACTCACCCGCACGCGGGTCGGCGCCCCCCCTGCCATGCAACCACCTGTCTTGTGAGCATGATCATGACAAGGAGTGTTGACGGTGAACCGCCTCGGGAAGCCGACCCGAAGCCTCGCCGGTTCGCTCCCGATGGAATTGCCCTGGCCGTCACCATCCACCAAACCGGGGCGACTCCATTGGCACCGGAGTTCACGTCCTGCAGGATCCGGCGCCGGCTGAGTGAGCTGGGGACGCGGACGCTGTTCATCGAGCCGGGAAGCCCCTGGGAGAATGGGTACATCGAGAGCTTCAACGGCAAGCTGCGGGATGAGCTCTTGAATCGGGAGATCTTCTACACGCTGCAGGAAGCCCAAGTGCTGATCGAGCGCTGGAGGAACCAGTACAACCGAAGGCGGCCGCATAGCTCGCTGGGCAATCGCCCGCCAGCGCCAGAATTGTATCCGGCCCCCTTCCTGGGGTTTCCGCTAACCGCCCCAGCGGCATTCGGACTAACATAGAACCTGGTACAAGAAACGGGGGCAGATCCCCTTGCCTATGCGTCCAACACCGAACAGCATCACAACCATGACAAGAATAGTGATCAGCTCAGTGGGTCCAAATCGCATGGGCATGGAATTCTCCTTCAGTCGGCTTTGCCAAACTCCTCTTCCATCTCGAGCATGATTTCATCAGAGACGCCGTAAATATGTTGCTCATCGGGAAACTTGCCTGCGCGAACTTCGTCACGGTAGGTAGCAAATGTCTCAGCCATAACCTTGTTCAGGTTGGCATACTTCTTGGCAAACTTGGGTGTGAAGGTATCGAACATACCAAGCACATCGTAAGTGACAAGCAACTGACCAGAGCAGCCGGGACCACCACCGATACTGATGGTCGGTACGCGCAGTTTCCTCGTTACGTAGGTAGCCAGTTTGGCTGGAACAGCTTCGAAGATGATGGCAAAAGCGCCCGCTTCCTGCAGGGCGAGGGCTTCGGTCATAACCTTGCGGGCAGTGTCGATGGTGCGGCCTTGAGCTTTCAACCCGCCCAACGCACCGACCGCCTGCGGGTGCAGGCCGACGTGGCCCATAACGGCAATGCCCATCTGGACGATGGCGCGGGTCTTTTCGATGTGGTTGGGGGTGGCCTCGAACTTGACCCCATCCACCCGGGCTTCGGTTACAAAGCGGGCGGCGTTGCGCATGGTCTCATCGATGCCGTACTGGAAGGAGCCGAAGGGCATATCGGCGATGACCATTGTACGGGTACAAGCACGCGCCACCGCCGCGCAGTGCAGGACCATCATATCCATGGTGGCATTGAGGGTATTGGGGTAGCCGTGGACAACCATGGCGGCCGAGTCGCCGACAAGGATCATGTCAATCTCAGCATCATTAATCTGTTTGGCTACCGGGTAATCGTAGGCAGTGAGCATGGTGATGCGCTCGCCGCGGTCACGCATTTCCTGGATGGTGCGAACGGTATGCTTCTCATTGATCATGGTATGGTTACTCCTTGTAATGAAATGGAGGCATCTAATAGAGAGCAGCACGGCGCTCTTTGATCAGGATCATCACCCGGTTCCAACTCCTAATGAAGCTATTGCGGAAAAGCTGCACTGGGCCGAATTCCTCGAATTCTTCCGGTTCCAATCCATCGTCCAAATACCCGCGCTTGAAATCGGGCAATTTCTCCATTAGTTCATCGAGAACGTGCTGGGGAACTGGATTGAACAGGCGGTACATGACCGGAGGATCCTGTTCGATCAGGGTGTCGGCGGTGCCTTCCCAATTGATGGTGATGCAAACCTTGCCACCAACCATCTCGGTGAAGTGGTGCAAGCCGCGTGCCCCTCCACCGATAAACACGCACGGGTAGTCGCGTTCGATCATCATGTTGTAGACCTTGCGGGCTACCGCCAGCCCGGCTTGGTGGAGGACATCCGGCGAAATCTGAACATCGTGCTCTTCAACGTAGTTGCGCAAATAGTCGTCGTAGATGCCGGCGATGTGGGACATGTAGAACATCGGCTTGTGGCCGTTCCTGCCGCTGACCAGCTTGTAGGTCTCGCAGATAGCCACGAACTGGGCCACGCCGAAGATCTCGGTGGCGTTGATCGGGATGTTCTCGGCCACCATGGTCTCCAAGGCCTTCAGGCCGGACGCGGTGGTGGGGATCTTGCAGCATATGTTGGGCGCGACCTGCCGATTGGCGCGGGCGCCGCGGATGACGGCCTCGGGGTCGTCCTCGTTGATCGGGTCACCCTGGATACTGACGTACCCGTGCCGGCCGTTGCTCTGCCCGAACATCGGCAGGAACAGGTCTGCCACCGGCTTGACCAGCTTCCGCTGGAAGATCTCGGCGGTTTCCCAGTCGTCGGCGCATTCGCGGATCGACTCGTCCAGGACCCCGAGGGCGTAGGCGCCCTCTTCGGGGTGGTCGATCATCTTCTGGGTGTAGGACGGATTGTTGGTGCATCCCAGCGCCCCGTTGGCGATGGCCATCTCAGCCTGCCGGCGGGTCGGGTTGTTGATCCAGAACATGGTGGGGGATTGTTCGCTGACACGCATGAAATAGGGTTTCATGAACGGGTCCTTTCCTGGTTTAGGAGTTTGGTGTTTCTACACGGCGGCCTTCTGCAGGGCGTCCAGGGCGTCGATCGGGTCGCCTTCGCGCAGGATGCGGCGCAGTTCGTCGCGGCCGATCTTCTCGATCACCCTCTCGGCCCACAGGATGCTGCGGTAGGCGGACGAGCAGGTCTTGACTGCCTCCAGGCGAAAGGGGGCCACGTCGGAGGTCAGCCAGCCGGCGTAGCCCAGTTCGTCGAGGTGGAACATCAGCTCGACCAGGTCCCAGGGGTTGACCGCGCCGGGGATCATGTCCCAGTCCCAGTTGCGGTAGTTGTCGTTGACATGGACGAGGAACAGGCGCCCGGCCTGGGCCAGCAGGGCGGCCGCCTGCGCGGTGCCCTCCCCGGCATACAGGGCATGGCCCATGTCCATGGTCACGCCGATGTTGGGCAGGCCGATCTGCAGGCAGGCGGCCAGCGAGGTGCCGGCGTTGGGCAGGATGACTTTGTGGCGCGGCTCGGACTGCTTGTATTCCAGGCAGACGCGCACGCCCGGGCGGTGGCTGGCGGCCAAGCCCACGCCCTCGATGAACCATTTCCAGGCCCGGGCGTAGTCGCTCTCAAAGGCATAGTCGTAACCGTCGGAGAGCGGGCAGCAGGTGATCATGTTCGTGCCGATCCTGGCGGCGATATCCATGCCGCGCTGCATGTACTCGACCGCCTCCCGGCGGATGCCAGGGTCCCTGCTGGTCAGCGCCCCGAGGTGGAACTTCGCCTCGGATTTGATGTTGACATTGACGGTCGAGCACTCCAGTTTGTGCTGGTCGAGCAGGGCTTTGGTCGCCGCCGGGTCGGAGAAGTCGAAGGGGTAGATCAACTCGAGGCCGTCCAGGCCTTCGATTTTCGATGCCAGGTCGAACTTGGCGGCCAGGTCGCGAGCCTCGCCATAGGAAGCGAAGCGGTCATTCAGTTTCCCGAGAAAGCCAGAGATGACGGAGTATTTCCAGGCAGGCATGTTGGCTCCTGTAAGAAGTTGCGTTCTATCCCTTGACGGCGCCGGCGGTCATGCCTTTGACGTAATACTCAAGGAAGAACGAGTAAAGGATGGCGATCGGGATCGAGCCGAGCAGGGCGGCGGCCATCAGCGGGCCCCAGAAATAAACGTCGGCCAGGACCAGTTGCGAGACCACGCCGACCGGCAGGGTCTTGAAGATGTTCGACGAGACCAGGGTCAGGGCGTAGACGAATTCATTCCACGAAAGGGTGAAGGCGAACAGGCCGGCCGAGACGATCCCCGGCAGCATGATGGGCAGGATGATCATGCGCAGGGCCTGCAGGCGGGTGGCGCCGTCCACCATGGCGCATTCTTCGAGTTCCCTGGGGATGCCCCTGAAATAGCCCATCAGCAGCCAGGTGCAGAAGGGAATCAGGAAGGTCGGGTAGGTGATCATCAGGGTGATCGGCTTGTCGTACAGGCCCAGGCTGCGGATGACATAGGCCATCGGCAGGAAGAGCAGGGTGGTGGGGACCAGGTAGGTGATAAAGATCATCGTCCCGAGCGCCTGGGCTCCTTTGAAGCGGATGCGGGCAAGCGAATAGGCGGCCAGCGTGCCGATGCTGATGGAGATCCCGGTCGAGACCACCGATACGACCAGGCTGTTCTTCAGCCAGATTAGGAAATCGGTACTCGTGAACAGATAACGGTAATGGGCGATGGTTGGCTGCCGAACCCAGAGCGGGTTGTCCTGGCAGGCGGTCTCGGGCTCGAAGTCGATGCCGCCGAAGATGTTGCCGCAGTTGCCCGAGTACAGTTCGCTGTCGGGTTTGATGGAGGTGACGAACATGAAATAGAATGGGAAAAGCATCAGCACGACGAAGATGGCCAGGCAGGTGTAGATGCCGGTGTTGCGCAGGATGTTGCGGGTTCGTTTGCTGGCGATCATGATCGGTTCCGACTAATCGCGCTGCAGGTAGCGCAGTTGCAGGACAACGGCAATGAGCAGGACCGGGAACATCCACAGGGAGATCGCCGCGCCTTCGCCGAGCTGCATGCCGCGGATGGCGACGTCATAGGTCAGGGTGGCGAACAGGTGGGTGCTGTTGACCGGTCCGCCGCGGGTCAGGACGAAGACGATCTGGAAGTCGGCGAAGGTCTGGACGATCGAAAAGAGGGTCACGACGGCGGTGACCGGCATCAACAGGGGAAAGGTGATGTTCCAGAAGCGTGACCAGCCGCCCGCGCCGTCGATCTGGGCGGCTTCGTAAAGATCCTGCGGGATGGTCTGCAGGCCAGCGAGCAAGGCGATGGCAAAGAAGGGGATGCCGCGCCAGATGTTGACCATCTGCACGGAGAGCATGGCCCAGAAGGGCGTTCCCAGCCAGATGATCTTCTCTTCAATCAACCCGCTGTCCAGCAGCAGGCGGTTGAAGATGCTGTACTGGGAGTCGAACATCCACAGCCAGCCCAGGGCGCTCAACGAGGTGGGCACGATCCACGGCAGCAACAGGATGCCGCGGAAGAAGTTCTTCATGAATCTGACCTGATCCAGGACCAAGGCCATGGCCATGCCCAGGATCAACTTGAAAACCACGGAGACGAAAGCGTAGTTGAAGGTGTTGATCACCGTGCGCCTGAAGATCGAGTCTCCCAGCAGGTCGATGAAATTGCCCAGGCCGATGAAATTCGTCTCGGGGGACGCGATGACCCGGTCGGTCATGGACAAGTAGATGGCGACGCAGAATGGGTAGGCGATCAGGATGACGAGCAGGAGGATCGCCGGGGCGACTAGGGCGGGGCCGAAAACCCGTTCCTGGTCGAACCAGAGTCCGAACCTCTCAATTGGAGATCGCCGTTTTGCCGGCTGGCTGACGAGAGCCTGCATGGTGGACCCCGGGAGCTGATTCTGGGTCGCGGCAGGGCAGTCCTGCCGCGACCCGTTCCAAAAGGGGAGACTAAGCGCTGTAGATCTCTTCGAGCTGGGCCTTGGTGGTGGCAATGGCATCTTCGATGGTGGCGGTGCCGGCGCAGACGCTGGCGAACATGTCGACCACCAGCCACCTGGCGTAGGATTCTGTGCCGCCCCTGAAATTGCTGCTCGGGAAGCCGGGCAGGTGCGAGGTCTCGGCGTAGTCCTTGAAGGCGGCCAGTTTGGGGTTGGTGTTCCACGGCATCAAGATGTTTTCCTTGAAGGCCCTGAGGGCCGGGAAGACAAAGCTCAGGTTGGGGGCCACCCAGGGGGCGAGCTGGGCTTCCTCGTTCAGGTAGGTCAACAGGGCCTTGGCCGCATCGACGTTGGGCGAGTAGGAAAAGATGGCCGAGGACATGAACTCGGCGTAGGTCACGCGTCCGGCCGGGCCTTCCGGGTAGAGGGAGTGGTCGATCACGGTGTGCATCTGCACGGCAGGATCGGACCCCGGGATTACGGTGCCCTGGTTGCGTGCCGTTCCATAGATCGTGGCGGCGTTGTTGGTGGCGGAGATGGAACCGGCCAGCATGGCGCGGTTGTTGGCCGCGTCATCGTAGGACAGGGTGTCGGCCGGCATGACCGAGAACAGCCGCTGCATGTACTCGAGGGCGGCGCGCGTCTCGGGCGAATCGATGGCGACGGTGCGGCCGTCTTCGGCGACGTCGGAGGCGCCGTGCGACCAGAGCACCGAGTAGTTGAAGTCGTTGCCGTCACCGACTGCATGCCCGAGCGGGAATGCGATTGGGGCCAGGCCGGCCTCCTTCAGAGCCTTGCCCACTTCGTAGAGCTCTTCCCAAGTGGCAGGCGGGGTGGTAACGCCGACAGCCTCGAACAAGTCCTTGCGGTAGTTGATCGCGTGCGGGGCAAAGAAGCGCGGCACTGACAACCAATTCCCTTCGACCTTGCAGGCTTCCTCGGCAGCGGCATAGTAACCGCCATAGCGGCTGGCCAGATCCTCGCACACATCGCTGACATCGACCAGCCTATCGGCGAACAAGTGGGCCGAACCCTGGTTGATCTCGATGATGTCGGGGCCGGCGCCTGTCTCGGCAGCGGTGGCGGCGATGGTCTGCAGGTCGTTCATTGAGACAATGTCAACCTCAACCGGGATGTTATTCCTGGCACCCCAGTCCTGAATGATCGCCTTTAGGACTTCATTACCTTGCGGCATGAAGGCGGCGCGCAGTTTCATTGTCAGTTTGTCTACGACGCTTAGCGGCTCGACTACTGCTTCCGTTGCCGCTGCTTCTGTTGCCACTTGTGTTGCTGCTTCTGTTGCCGGGATCTCGGTCGCTCTTACACCGCAGGCTGCCAGTATTCCTGACGTGCCGGTGAGTGCAGCGAGCTTGAGAAAATCACGGCGGGGCATTCGTTGCTTGTTCATGGTTTCTCCTCTTGAAATAGGGTGTGGATATGGAAAGACCTAGGGAAGAAGCAACGGTATCAAGTATTGTCAAGCACCTCCTTTGAAGATGTTTCATTCTCCATTGTTCTGATCGTATCAAGGCACTCCTGCAACACGCGCTCACTGATTCTCCGGGTTAGTTCAACAGCTCTATTGATATCTTTTGCTTCAATTGCACTCACAATGTCGGAATGGTCGCTTGCTACTGTTTCAGGGATGTGTTCGGGCATATGCTTGAAGCGCATATTGAGGAGAATCTGGCATTGTGTATGTTGCTCATACCAGGCTTTCAGCAAGCGAGAATGATCGGCTCTTGTACAGATATATTCATGAAACTTCATATCCAGACGGGCTAGTTCGCCGTGGTTTTCATTTCCTATGGCTTCTTCCTGGCTTTCAATCAACTCGCGCAGTTTCTGTGAATCGAGTTCGTTCATACTCGGTATCGCCCATTCAAAGGCCATGCTCTCCAGGTTGGAACGCAGGCTGAATACCTCACGCACATCCTGTTCGCTGAACGAGATGACGAAGACGCCCTTATTGGGATACCGGACAACAAGCCCTTCCTGCTCCAGCTTTTTGATGGCTTCACGAATGGGTATGCGGCTGACCGCCATCTGCTTGGAGATTTCAGACTCATTGAGATAGGCCCCAGGTCCAAATTGACCGCTTACAATAGCCTCGCGCAAACGCCCAATAATCTCGCCCTCGATTGTGAATTGTTGAATTCGTGTGAAAGTGAAACCGGCCATGGAAGACACCTCACTAGAACCAATTACCATCGTATACTGTATATAGTATACTCGTTCTCACAGGGAATGCAAGAGGTATACGCAAGACGCCGGGAAAACAAGAACCGCCCGGGATCATCCCAGAGGGCTATTGAAAACAACGTTCGCCTGCCTATTGCCTGCAAATCCAGCCAGAAGGCCTCTTCCTCGCTGGCGCCCAGAGCGAAGCCCAGGACTTCTCGTTCGCCACTCTCCCGGACACCGGTGGCGATCACCAACGCCTGGCTCACAATGCGGTGGTTATGCCGCACCTTCAGGTAGAGCGCATCCAGCCACACGAAGGGGTATTGGCCCTCCAGCGGGCGGTTGCGAAACGGCTCCACCACTTCGTCGAGCTCCTTGCAGATCCGGGAAACGCGACTCTTATCGATCCCTGTCAGCCCCAGGGCCTGCAGCAGATCATCCACCCGACGGGTGCTGACCCCTTCCACGTAGGCTTGCTGAATCACCGCCAGCAAAGCCTTCTCGCTCCGCCGGCGAGGCTCCAGCAGGCTCGGGAAGTAGCTCCCGTCACGCACCTTCGGGATGCGAAGAGGGATCTCTCCCACTCGTGTCTCCCACACCCGGTCCCGGTGGCCGTTGCGGTACGTCTTCCGTTCCGGCGTGCGCTCGTAGCGGCCGGCCCCGATCTGCTTGGCTGCTTCCAGTTCCACCACCGTCTGGGTGAGCCGTTGAAGGGCCTCCTGCAGAAAGCTCTCGTCGGGCTCCAGGCCCATGTTGCGAAGGTAGTCCATCAGTGCCGACAAGGTCCTGGCCATCTACCGGGATAGTCGGGTCGGCCATCGTGCGCTCCTTGGGTGGTTCGGCGATCACTCAAGGAAGCACACGATGGCTTTTCTCGCAAGCCAATTCCCACCACAACCCGAGACATTATCCGCCCTAGAATCGAAGTGCCAATTGGGATACAGTTATGTCCGTTGCCTGGCCCCGGAAGACGGTCAAGGGTCTGGGCCCGCCAGGCAACCCGGAAAGCCGAGACCCTTATACGGAAACCGACGAAAGGCGAGCAAGGGTCCGAATCGCCTTGGTCAGGTCCTGCAAAACCCTCATTCGTGGGTTCCCTGGCCTGCGGCTAGGGCAGGCAAGTCCCACCGTCGCCTCCTGAGTAAGGGGCATCGAACGAGGGCGTGTAAGGGTCTCCGGAAAGGAGGGAGAACCTTATACGCCTTCTTTGATTCCGGTCAAGGGGCATGGGGATCAAAGACGGTTGAGGGTCCGGGGCTCCCCCCTCTAGCCCAAGCAACGCCGGGCTTCTCTGCGATGGCGGGTCTGGCGGAGTGCCGCCACCGGCTTCATCCAGGGATGGACCTGCTCCACCGGCTTTCGTCCTTGCCGACCGTTCGGTCGCGCAGGATCCAGCGGCGTCCATCTGAGGATAGCGCTCAAGCGCCCGAGAGCAGTCTGGTCGTGTGCGGCGTGGCCCG
>Ga0315295_10000953_pt1 | contig 24773 bp, 18 predicted proteins | sample YL17G14_0_MG_FD_204453 | JGI IMG/M metagenome (GOLD analysis project Ga0315295, IMG submission 204453) | Sediment microbial communities from Yellowstone Lake, YNP, Wyoming, USA - YL17G14_0 | ecosystem: Environmental > Aquatic > Freshwater > Lake > Sediment | place: USA: Wyoming | collected... | reverse complement strand
TCGGGTACATAGTGGCCGGGCTGTGTCATAGCGCCGTTCTCCCGGAAGAACTCCGTTCTTCCAGGATATTTGTCGGCTTGAACCCTTTGAAAACAGCAATTTATCCATGTAATGGTGCTACAGTCTCATTTTTTGGCAGATTTTCGCGGTTACTGGGCAGGTTTGGCTCGTTACCGGGTTGATTTCTTTCAGCACTTGATTGATTTTTCCGGTTATTGGGCGTGGTTTGTGGGGGTTCCGCCGGCTGTTTGGGGCCCGGGGGTTTGGCGTGAGGTCGGCTGCAAGCCGCCGAAGCGTCGTTCGCGGCGGGCATAGTCGCGGATGGCATCGACGAGGACCTGGGGGGTGAAATCGGGCCACAGGACCTCGGTGACGTAGAGTTCGGCGTAGGAGATTTGCCAGAGCAGGAAGTTGCTGATGCGGTGTTCGCCGGCGGTGCGGATGAGGAGGTCAGGGTCCGGCAGGCCGGCGGTGTCGAGGTGGGCGGCGACGACCTCTTCGGTTACCTGCCGGGGATCGAGCTGGTGGGTGCGTGCGGCGGCGGCGATTTTGCGGATGGTGCGGACCAGTTCCTCTCGGCCGGAGTAGTTCAAGGCGAGGCACAAGTGCATTCCGGTGTTGGCGCTGCTGAGGCGGACGGTTTCGCGGAGTTCCCGGACCACGGGTTCGGGCAGGCCCTGCTCATCGCCCAGGTGGCGGACGCGGACATTGTTTTGCATGATCGTGGGCCGCTCGGCGATGAGATGATGCTGGTAGAGGTCCATGAGGCCGTTGACCTCTTCCGGCGGCCGTTTCCAGTTTTCGGTGCTGAAGGAATAGAGGGTGAGGCAGGGGATGTCCAGCCGTGTGGCTTCGGTGACGACGGAGCGAACGACGCGACTGCCGGCGCGATGGCCTTCGAGGCGGGGCAGGCGTTGCTGCAAGGCCCAGCGGCCGTTGCCGTCCATGATGATGGCGACGTGGCGTGGGACGCGCAAGAGGGGGATGCCCAGGATGGGATGCATTTGGTCGGGCGAGTGTGCGGTCATCGTCGGCGCCTCAGAGTGCTTTGCCTGCCGTCCGCCAGATAGTTTGCTCCCGGCTGGGCCCCACGCCGACCAGGGTAATGGGAACATGCAGGACGTCCTCGAGCCGGAGGACGTAGCGGCGTGCCGGTTCGGGCAGATCGTCAAACCGGCGGACCTGGGCGAGGTCTTGCTCAAACCCGGGCAGGGTTTGGTATTCGCACTCGACCTCCTGGAGCACGTCGTTCTCGGCGGGGAAGAACGGCAAGGGCTGGCCGCGGCGGCGGTAGCCGGTGCATATTTTCAATTCCTGGAGACCGCTGAGGGTATCGAGGTGCTGGAGGGCAATGGCGTCAATACCGCCGACTTGGAGGGAGTAGCTGACGGCGACGGCGTCGAACCAGCCGCAGCGTCTGGGCCGGCCGGTGGTGGTGCCGTACTCATGGCCGCGGCGGCGAATGAACTGCCCCACTTCGTTGTTCTGCTCGGTGGGGAGAGGGCCGGACCCGACGCGTGTGGAGTAGGCCTTGGTGACTCCCAGGAACTGATCGACGGCCTGGGCGGGGAGTCCGGACACCGCCGCCAGACCGCCGGGACCGGCGTTGCTTGAGGTGACGAAGGGAAAGGTGCCATGGTCCAGGTCCAGGAGAGTTCCCTGGGCGCCCTCGAAGAGGATGCGTTTTTTCTGTCGCCAGGCGCGTTGGAGGAGGTCGGTGGTATCGGTGATGTAGGGTTTGAGGCGGTCGGCCCACAGGCGGCATTTTTCGTGCAACAGCGCGGGATGCAGCGGTTGGGCGTCGGGATAGAGGGCGGGCAGCAGGCGGTTCTTGAGGGCGACGATGTCCGCCAGTTTCTGGCGCAGTCCGTCGAGGTCAGCCAGGTCGGCGACGCGGACGGCGGCGGAGCGCAAGACCTTGTCGGCGTAGCAGGGTCCGATGCCGCGAATGGTGGTGCCGATCTTGGCGTCGCCCAGGGCGTCCTCGCTGAGGCGGTCTTGGAGTTTGTGGTAGTCCATGACGAGGTGGGCGCGATTGGAGAGGCGGAGGTTGTCCCGGACGGCAATGCCGCGTTCGGCGAGGCCGTCCAGCTCGCTCAGCAGGGTATCGGCATCGACTACGACGCCGCCGGCAATGACGCAGAGGATGCCCTCCCTGAGGATGCCGCTGGGCAGGAGGTGCAAGGCAAAGGGCTTCTCTCCTTGCCGGCGGACTACGGTGTGGCCGGCATTGGCGCCGCCGGTGTAGCGGACCACCAAGTCGGCCGATTCGCTGAGGAGATCGACGATCTTTCCCTTGCCTTCGTCCCCCCACTGCAATCCGACGACACAGACGTTCATAGCGTCATGTTCCAAAGGCATTTAGCTTCCGTGGACCCGCCATACGGGCTGGACAACGCGACACCAAGGGTGGTACGCTATCGTAGTGCCCGGCCGCGGTCAATTGAAATCGGCGGAGCGGCTGCTCCGGGGGGTGTGCGCGGCAGGCGCCGCGGCACCGGGTGCGCGGGCCGTTGGCGGGCCGGGCCGGGGCTGATGGCCGGGTTCGCTCGGGCGATGGTCTGGAGAGATACGTGGTAAACGCGCCTTGGCGGCGGACGCGCTTGATGGCGGCGATGGTGCTGGCTGCCTTTGCGGGGTGGAGCGGGCCTCACGTTGGGGCGGCCGATGCACCCGCGCGGGCGGATGTTGCAGAGCGGCCAGGGCCGCGTTCCCCACTGGCAGCCTTCGAGGCCCTCCGCCCAGGCGTTGCCGAGCCGCCGGCGGGATTTCCGCCGGTCGAGTCGCCGAGGGCAAGCCGGTCGTCAGCCGGTGCTCGGGCAGAGGGCGACAATTCCTCGGGGCCGCGTGTTGCACCCATCCCTGCTGAGCTGTGGGAGCAGGTTCGGCAGGCCGGTTTGATTCGCACGGTCAAGATACCGGGACAGGTCAGTCCGTTTGGCCGGGGTGCCCTGGTACTGGCGGCGGTCGGTCTGCTGGCCGGGGGCTTGATGGCCGTTCGCCTGCTGGGCCGGGGCGGCGCCCCTAACCTTCAGGGAGGGCGCGACGTGTTGGTGCTGCCGGGGCTTGCCGGAGCGACGGCGGCCCTGCTGATCGCCGCCGCCGGGACGGGAAACCTGTACCTGCACGCGGCGGCGGCCTGTGGCGCCGTGGTGAGCGGGTTTGCGATTGCCGGTTGGTTGCTGCCCCAGATTGACCCCCTACGTCGGTGGTTGCAGGCACCGCCCCGCCAAACTCAAGATTCGGGAGATCGCCCATGACGCCTCTTGTGCAAGCCGATAATCAGCAACAGGCGCAGTTGCGGGCCATGATCAACAGTCGTCTGGTTGGCTACGAGTACCGCAGCCGGCGGACCGTGCTGGGGGTGCCGCTGGTGCACATCTGCCGCGGGGGACTGAACGCGCCGGGCGTAGCTAAGGGCATCATCGCCATCGGAGACGTGGCCGTCGGTCTGGTGGCGGTGGGTGGCTTGGCGGTGGGCTTCACGGCGTTGGGGGCCGTCAGTTTCGGGGTCATTGCGGTGGCAGGGGTCGCCTTTGGGGTGCTGGGCATCGGTGCGGTGGCGTTGGGCGGGATGGCGTTCGCTGCCTGTGCGTTCGGGTACTGGGCCTGGGGCGCGGTGGCGGTGGGGGTCCACGCCCAGGGCGCCGTGGCCATTGGTCTGCACGCCGCCGGCGCATTGAGTATCTCTCCGGCCGGGGCGGTCCTGCCCGATTAGAGCACCGGCGGGGCGATGTGGGCGGGCCGGGTGGCCGGCAGGCAAAGATTTGGCGCGAGCTGCCGTGGTGAGCGAGGCTTGCCCTGTCTGCGCCGGCGCGGTATAAGCTAATTGGTTAGCTGATCGGCCGGGGCGGTTTTCCGGCCGTTTAGCGCTCGTAGCTCAACTGGATAGAGCATCGGTCTACGGAACCGAAGGTTGCAGGTTCGAGTCCTGCCGGGCGCGTTTCTATGGAGGGGCCGGCGGCGTCTGACAGGCGACCCAGCCGGCGCGGCCGGGGATGTCGCGTGGGGCAATTCCGCCGGTGCTGATTTCGGCAGGGTCGGGCAGTAGTTCGCCCAAGGGCACGAACGTTACGGCCCGCATTTGGGCCTGGCGCAGGAAGTTCTCGAAGAGCCGGCGGCGGGCGAGGCCTTCGACCTCGGCATGGACGGTAAGGACGTTCAAGTGGTCGGGCTGGAGGCGGGAGAGCAGGAAGTCAGGGTAATTGGCGTCGGAGACGCCGCCGCGGCCGATGACTTCATCATAGGTGGGCAAGGTAACGGGGACCTGTGGTTGAGCGAGGCGGCGTCCGTCCAGGACGGGGAAGAAGATGCCGTGGCCGCGACAGTCGCTGTTGTAGGTAAACCCAAACCGCTCCTTGGCGAGCAGGACCAGGCGGTTGCATTTCCAGGCGGGTGCGGCGGAGCAGAGAGGCGGGCGCCCCAGGATGCGGGTAAGCTCGGCGTGGGCCTTTTGCAGGTGTGCGGCGATGGCTTGGTCATCCATGCGCTCGAGGCGTTGCTGCCAGGCGTGATGGTCCCAGGCGTGCAGGCCGACCTCGTGTCCGGCGGCGGCGGCGGCGCGAATGACGGATTGGAGTTTCCTGCCGATAAGCGGTCCGGGCCAAAAGGCGCCCCGCAGCAGGATGTCCCAGCCGTACAAACTTGGGGCGCGACTGCGGATCATTTTGGCGAGGAACTTGGGGTCGAGGAGCCGCCAGAGGTGGCGGCCCATATTGTCGGGTCCGACGCTGAAGAAGAAGGTGGCGGTGATGCGGCGTTCGGCGAGGAGGCGACAGAGATGAGGCGCGCCCAGCCGGGTTCCCCGAAACGTATCCACGTCGATACGCAAACCGACCTTCATGCGTTCCCCGTTTCTCGCCTCGGCCGGCCGCGTTGGGGCGGGCGCGATGACGTGAGGCTCGGTCCGGCGCAGGGGATCAGGAAGCGTCCAATTCGGCGGACCTTTTGCGGACGTTGGCTTTTTCCGGCGGCAGGTCGCGGATGGGCCCCGCGCGCAAGGGCGGTTTCAGCGCGGGGGGCGCGTCGGCGGGCGCTGCGGGTGCGCCGGGCGCGGCGTCGGCGCGGGCGGCGGCGGCTTGGCAGAGGAAGAAGTCCAGGGTCCGCGCCACGGACTGCTCGAGGGGCACGGTGGGGGTCCAATCCAGCAACCGCCGGGCGTTGCGAATGCTGGGGCGGCGGTGTTGGACGTCCTGGTAGCCGGCGCCGTAATAGGCCTCGCTCTCGACTTCGCGGAAACCGGCGAAGGGGGGAAACTGGCGGCGCAAGGGGTGTTGGTCGAACTGGGCCACGAGGATTTCGGCCAACTCGCGGATGCCCGCCTCGTTGTCGGGATTGCCGATATTGATGATCTGGCCGTCGCAGACGCCGTTTTTGTTTTCGATGATGCGGTAGAGGCACTCGACGCCGTCGGCGACGTCGGTGAAGCAGCGTTTCTGCCGGCCGCCGTCGATGAGCAGGATGGGCGTGCCCTCGACGAGGTTGAGGATCAGTTGGGTGATGGCCCGGCTGCTGCCGATGCGGGCGGAATCGAGGCTGTCGAGCTTTGGTCCGATCCAATTGAAGGGGCGGAAGAGGGTGAACTGCAGTCCCTCCTGCTGGCCGTAGGCCCAGATCACCCGGTCCAGCAACTGCTTGCTGCACGAGTAAATCCAGCGCTGCATGCGGATCGGTCCCAGCACCAGATGGGAGCGGTCCTCGTCGAACTCCGGCTCGTCGCACATGCCATACACTTCCGAGGTGGAGGGGAAGACCACGCGTTTGCGGTACTTGACGCAGTACCGGACCACGCGCAGGTTTTCCTCGAAGTCCAGTTCGAAGACCCGGAGGGGGTTGCGGGTGTATTCGACGGGGGTGGCGATGGCCACCAGGGGGATGACGATGTCGCATTTGCGGACGTGGTACTCGAGCCACTCGCGGTGGATCGAGATGTCGCCCTCGGCGAAGTGGAATCCCGGTCGGTTGGTCAGGTGGGCGAGGTGGTTGGACTGGAGGTCCATGCCGTGGACTTCATAGCGGCCGGCGGCGAGCAGACGTTCGCTCAGGGCGTTGCCGATGAAGCCGTTGGCGCCGAGGATCAGGACCTTCTGGCGGCGTTTTTCGGCGAGCAGACGGGCGGTTTGTGGTCCGAACCGCATGCCTTGGGCCAGGTTGAGTTCCCGCGCCAATTGGTCGCCGCTGAGGTAAACGCCGTCGGCGGGCTGGCCGAAATCCACGCGTAGGGCGCCCGCTCCGCAGGTGATGACGAGGGGGTCGCGCGCCAGGATGGTTCCCGGCGGCAGGTCGGCGGCGGCGGGCGCCGGGGGGGCGGCTTGCTCGGTTACCGTCCAGAAGAGGCACTTGCGGTCGCCGACGAAGCTGAAGGCGCCCGGATAAGGCTGCGTCACGGCTCGGACGAGATTGCGGACCTCGCGGGCGGACCGCGTCCAGTCAATTTCGCCGTCGGCGGGCCGGCGCCCGCCGAAACAACTCGCCTGGGCGTGGTCCTGCGGTCGGCGCGGCGCGGCGCCGGTTTTGATGCGGGGCAGCAGTTCGTCGAGCAGTTGGGTGGCGGCGCGGGTTGCTTTCCGGTGCAACGTCAGGGCGGTGTCATCGTCGGCGATGGGAAAGGCTTTCCGGCCCACGATGTCGCCGTCGTCGGGGCGCGGCGTCATGTAGTGCAGGGTGACGCCCGTTTCCATTTCGCCGTTGACCAGCACCCAGTTGATGGGACAGCGGCCTCGGTAGCGCGGCAGGAGCGAGCCGTGCAGGTTCAGGCACCCCTGGGGGGGTATCTGGAGGATGTTCGGCCGGACCAGGCGGCGGTAGTAGAACGAGAAGAGGATGTCCGGCTTCAGCTCACTGATGCGCCGCACCCACAAGGGGTGGTTGATGTTCTCCGGCGCGAACACGGGCAGGCGGCGGGCGGCGGCGGTTTGGGCGACCGAGGCGAACCAAACGGCTTCGTCGGGGTCGTCCTTGTGGGTGAAGACCGCGGCGATCTCAAACCCGTGCCGCAGCAGGCTTTCCACCCCGGCGCAGCCGATGTCATGGTACGCCAGCACGATGGCTCTCATGTCTCCACCTCCTTTTGGGCGGCAGGGGGCGAAACGGCGCCGGCCGTCTCTCGCCCCAGCACCTCCTGCACAAAGTAGCGCGGGCGGGCCCGGACGTCATTATACACACGGCCCAGGTATTCGCCCAGCAGTCCCATCCCGATGAATTGCGCCCCGACAAACGTGAACAGAATAGCGAAGAGAGTGAACACGCCTTGCGCCGCCCACTCGGCGCCGTAAACCAGCCTCATCAGCATCAGGAACGCGCCAAAGCCGATGCCCAGGAGCGATACCATCGTTCCCACCACGCTCAGCAGGCGGAGGGGAAAGGTGGTCATGCTGGTGAGCAGGTCGAATTGCAGGTTAACCAGGCGCCAGAGGCTGTATTTGCTGTCGCCCTCGGCGCGGGCGGCGTGGCGGACCTCGATTTCGGTCGTGCGTCGCGCGAAGCCGTTGGCCAGGATCGGGATGAAGGTGCTGCGTTCCTGGCATTGCAGCATGGCGGCGACGATGTGGCGGCGATAGGCCCGCAACATGCAGCCGTAGTCGTGCATTTTGACGCCGGTGGCCTTTTGGGCGGCGCGGTTCACCAGGGCGCTGGCGAGGCGGCGGAAGAGGGTGTCATGGCGCGGGGTGCGCACGCTGCCGACCACGTCGAATCCTTGCTCAATCAACCCGACCAGGCGGGGGACCTCCTCCGGGGGGTTTTGCAGGTCGGCGTCGAGGGTGACGATGATCGTGCCGCGGGCGTGGGCGAACCCGGCCATGACGGCGGCGTGCTGGCCGTAGTTGCGGTTGAGCAGGACGCCGACGACCTGCTCGGCGTGGCGGGCGGCAGCCTGGCGGATCATCTCGGCGGAGCGGTCGGTGCTGCCGTCGTCCACCAGCACCACCTCGAAGGGCCGGCCCAATTGTTTGCCGACGGCCAGGCAGCGCCGGATCAGTTCCTCGAGGTTCGCGGCCTCATTGAACACCGGTATCACCAGGGAAATCGCCGGCGCGGGGCTGGTCGGCTCGGGTTCGGTCGTAGCCATCGTCATCGCCTCAAGACGTCCTTGATTGCGTCGATCACGTCATCCTGGTCCTCGGCCGTCAGATCGGGGAAGAGCGGCAGCGAACAGAGGCGGTCCGAGTTCCATTCGGTGTTGGGCAACAGGCCGCGGCGCAGGCCCAGGGTTTCCAGGTAATACTTTTGGAGGTGGACGGCGCGGAAGTGGAGTCCGGTGCCGATATTCCGCCGCTGCAGTTCGGCCATGAACTCATCTCGACTGAGGCCCGCTCGGTCGGTATCGAGGCGGACGATGAACAGGTGCCAGGCGTGGCGGCAGGGATAGGTGGGCTCGGCCAGCGGCAGGATTTCGTCAATGTCGGCCAGGCGCTCGCGGTAGTAGAGGGCCCGGTCGGTGCGTTGGCGATTCAACTGGTCGAGGCGGGCGAGCTGCACGAGGCCCAGCGCCGAGGCCAGGTCCGTCAGGTTGTACTTGTAGCCCGGCTCCAGCACCTCGGCCTGCGGGGACCGCCCCTGGGTTTGCCGGTCGTAGGCATCGACGCCCAGGCCGTGAAACTTGAGGCGGCGCACCCGTTCGAGCAGGGGTGCGTCGTCGGTGCAGACCATGCCGCCCTCGCCGGTGGTGATGTTCTTGATGGGGTGGAAGGAGAAGACGGCGGCGCCGGAGCTGCCCACGTGCCGGTCGCGGTAACGGGTGCCCAAGGCATGGGCGGCGTCCTCGACGACGGGGATGCCCCGCGTTGCGGCCTGCCGCGCGATGGCGTCGAGGTCGGCCGGCGCGCCGGCGAAATGGACGGGAATGATCAGCCGGGTGCGCTCGCTCAGGCACGGTTCGATGGTTTCCGGCGTGGCCATGAGCGTGTCGCGATCGACGTCGGCGAAGACAGGCGTGGCGCCGGCCAGGACGATGAGGTTGGGCGTCGAGACCCACGTCATCGAAGGGGTGACGACTTCGTCGCCCGGGCCGATGCCCAACGCGTGGAGCAGGACGTGCATACCCGCGGTCGCCGACGCGAGGGCCGCGGCCCCGCGGCAACCGACGTAGCGGCAGAATGCCTGTTCGAACCGCGCGGTGCGTGGCCCGGTGGTGATCCAGCCGGAGCGCAGCACCTCGCTCACGGCGGCCACTTCCGCGTCGGTGATCGACGGGCGGGAAAAAGGCAGAAAATCCGCTCTAGTCATGGGCGGCGTCTCCGGAAGCCGTGACGGCGGGCGCGGCGGCAGGCGCAGACGGCGGCGGCGCCGGCGGGACGTTCAGGGGCCAGGCAATCCATTTTTCGCCGCGCGTGGAGTCGTGTTCCCAGGGCTGGCTGGGCTCGGCGAGATCAGGCCCGGCCAAGGGCGCCTCGGCGAACTGGGCGGGGATCTTCCGGGCATAGCGGCGCTGGGTAATCAGCAGGGCGCGTGCGTCGGGGCGGAAGAACTGCTGCCAGGCCGCTGCGACGCGAGCCGCGTCGTCCGCGCTGGGAGCGCCGGGCGTTGCCGAGGCGCCGGGCGGGTCCGCCTGGGCCTGGTGGGCCGGGCGGGGAAAATCGAGGAATGTGGGGTTTCCCGGCAGGTCGAGGTAGAAGAGGAGGGTAGCACTCGCGTCGGGTTTGAGCGCCAGGGCGATGCGTTCAAGGGGCAGGGCGGCGGCGTGGGCCTGGAGCGCGAGGGCGAAGGGCCGTTCGGTGCGGAGGCGGTCGAGGAGATTGAATTGCCAGCAGAAGAAGCCGCCCATCGTGATGGCCGCGGTGAGCACGCACGAGTCGAACAGGTGATCCTGCGCCGGCGGAGACCCCGTGCGCAGGCGGAGTCGGTCCGCCAGAAACGCCGCCAGCAGGGCCGCCAGCCCCAGCGTGCCGGCGGCGAGATAAAGCTGCCGCGGCGGGGTGAACCCATTCACCTGGTGCGCGATGAACAGCGCCGGCGGCGCCAGCAGTTGGGCCAGAACCAGTGCCAAGAGCAGTCCCTTCTGGATTCTCACGGCCGCGCGGTGGAAGGGGTCGGCCAGGTCCGCCTGCACCCGCTGCACGAAGATCGCCGTCAGCAAGGCGCACAAAGGCACGATGGGCAGGATGTAATAGTCCCGCCGCGAGCCCGCGGCCGTGAAAAAGACGAAGACCACCACGATGGCGTGGAGAAGCCAGCGGTCCTTCTCGCCGAGGGTCTTCCACGCGGCGAACATTCGAATCAGGGCCGCGATGAAGATCGGCGTCCAGGGCAGCACCAGCATGGGTACCGCGTAAAAGTAGATATAGAAAGGTTGCTGGTGGTCGAAGGCGTGGAAATAGCGGAGGAAGTTCTCCTGAAACACCAGCGCCAAGCCTCCGGACTCGTACCCGGCCGGCCGGGTCAGCGCCGCCACCAGGAACGGCGCCAGGTACACGGCCAGCCCGATCGCCAGGGCCAGGAAGTGCGCCGGCCGCAGCAGGGCGCGCCAGCGGCCGCGGGTCGCCAGGTCCGGCAGAACCGCCAGGATGGGCACCGCCACGGCCGTCAGTCCCTTGTTGTGTGCCCCGACAAAGGCAATCAGGTAGAACACCACGAACGTAACGAAACCCGGCCGGTGGCGGCGGGTCCAGTACCACAGCAGACACAGGGTAATGGCGGCGAGGTTTTCGGCGTCGGCGGCGGCGGTGCGCGACCAGAACAGGAAGGCGTAGCAGGTCAGCAGGATCCAGCCGGCCAGGCGGGCCGTCGCGGGCGAGGCGAGGCGCCGTCCCAGCCGGACCGTCGCCCACAGGGCGACCAGCCCCGCCAGGGCGCTGGGCAGGCGGATGATCCAGGCGTTGAGAACGCCCGTCGCCCGCGCCAGCGCGGCGATGAGCCAGTACGTCAGCAGAGGCTTGTCAAAGTACGGCTCCCCCCCGATGGTCGGGTGGAAGTAATCGCCGGTCCGGAGCATCTCGCGCGTGACCTGAGCCCAGCGGCCTTCCGAGCCCCACAGCCCCCGGTCCCCCAGGCCCCAGAAGACGACGACAAGAGCGGCGATCAACAAGAATAGGTCGGACCGGGTGCATTTCCCGCCGCCGGCGTTCGACGTCCCGACACCGGATTCATCCAGGTTCTCCGGCGGCGGCGCCGCGGTCCGGCCCGTGGTCAGGCGCCCGGGAATAGGGGAAACCTCTCGTCTGTCTGCCATTCGTGCAGTCCGATCCCCTGCCAGACTTGCTGGCAACGACCCCTGCTCTGCGCGGCACTCGTTGGGGTGTGGGGTATATTGGCTGACCACCCACCGAGCTACCCACCCCTTCACCGCTGGATGCACACCAAAGCTTACCAGAGAAGGTCTGCAAAATCAACGTTGGTTTTCTCGGAACATCTTGTCCCGTCGGTAGTTGCAGGTCGAAACGGCGACAATGGCTCCCGCCGGCCTATTTGTCGTAAAATGCGGCCGTTCTTTGACTTGCAGCAAGAAGTGGCCAGGCGGAAGCGCCGGCGTCAGCAAGGCAGTCGGCGGGAAAGGCGGGCGTTCGACGGTCGAGACGATCCGTGGCCGGGCGGACGGGTGAGTCCCACCTTGTCAACCAGAGGCGAACGGCGTAACCTATGACTTCGGCGCCGCCGGCGCACCTTCAACCGGTTGCGTGTCGCACGGGGCGCCGCAGGCCGAGACAGGCTTCCGGCCGATTGATGTGATACGATGCCGAGCCGATTGCGGGAGTCACCCGTAAACTCCCCCGCGGCAGAAGGAGCACGAAATGCCCGCTGACCCCCAAACTGAACTGGCCGCCGCCGTCCTGACTTTGTCGGAAGGCATCGACGCCCTGCACCGCGTCCTGCGGCAGACGCTGTCGCTCCTGGCGGAGCAGCAGGGGCAGAAGATACCGGAGTCTTTCGTGCCCAAGCTCATTGACGATACGGCGGCGCGCCGGGACCAGTGGCGCAAGGAATTGGCGGAGTGATCGCTAGGCCGGGCCCGCGGGGGCTAGTGCTCCTGCGCGAGCGGGGCGGCCGGGGGATTCCGGCCGGCGCTTGGGGCCGCCGGCGCCTGAGCACCCGGCGCGGGCACCTCGTGTGAGGCCGGCGCGGCCTGATACGTCGTCACGTTCTGCATCCGCTGCGCCTTGGTCGGCATGTGCGGCGCCATCAGCGCAATGCAGCCCCACGCCACCAAACACGACACCACCCCCATCACCGCCCCGATCTTGAACCACTGCCAGAAGTTGATGTGCAGTCGATACCGTTTCTCGAGCATCCCCAAGGCCACGATGTTGGCCGTCGAACCGATCATCGTGATGTTTCCACCCAGGCAGGCGCCCTGGAGGAGGGCCCATATGAGGGGGGTGTGGCCGAGCTTGTTGACGATGGGCATGAAGGCGGCGACGAAGACGATGTTGTCAACGAAGGCGGAACCGAGGGCGGAGATGGCGATGATAATGGGGGTGAGGATGGCGGGCCGGTCGCCGAAGACGGCGGTGAAGCGTTGGGCGATCCTGCCGGTAACGTCGGTGTGGGCGAGGGTGCCGGCGACGGCGAAGAGCATCATGAAGAAGAGGAGGGTCCACCACTCGACGTCGTTTTCGATGTAGTGACGGGCGCGTTCGTGCCGCCAGATCATGAGCAGGCCGGCGATGACCAGGGGTGCGACGATGAGAATGGTGTTGGGTGCGAGGCCGAGCCAGACCTCGAGGTTGTGGTGGAGGGCGATGAAGCCGATCATGCCCACGAGGATGCTCAGGCCCCGACGATAGGGCACGCGGACGAGAGGGCCGAGTCCCAGGCCGATTTCGCGGCGTTCGTCGAGGCGCAGGGAGAGCAGTTTGATGTCGCGGCGGAACCAGTACACCAGGACGCCCAGGGAGACGCACAAGGTGACGAGCATGATGGGGAAGGACCAGGTGATGAAGTCGAGAAAGAGGAGGGGGGGCTGGGCATTCTGGCCGATGAGGATGCCGATGGGGTTTCCGAGCATGGTGCCGCTGGAGCCGACGTTGGTGGCCATGACGGCGATCATGATGAAGGGGACGGGGCGGACTTTGACGGTGTCGCAGACCTGGAAGATGAGGGTGGCGACGAAGACGATGGAAGTAACCTCGTCAACGACGCAGGCCATGAAGGCGCTGAGAAAGACGATGATCATGACGAAAACGGCGCCGGACATCTTGCTGGTGCTGATGACGGTCTGGATAATCCAGGTGAACAGGCCGAGTTCCTTGAGGACGCCGACGGTGACCATCATGCCGACCAGGAAGAGGATGACGTCGATTTTGCACTCGACGACGAAGGTGGGGAGGTTGAGGACGTTGGAGCCCATGAGGGCGCCGATGCCGACGAAGGCGATGGCCAGGCGGAAGGTCCAGAAGAGGAGGGTGGCCATGATGATCATGATGAAGATGGAACAGGAGATGACCTGGGAGCGGTCGAAATGGAGGTGGTGGGTGAGGGCGGCGACGAGGGCGGTGACGGCGAGGAGGGCGGCGGGTCGGATGAAGGCCTGCCAGGTGAGTTGGGATGTGGAGGCGCCGGCCATGATTACTCCCGCATAATTTTGTCGAGCAGCCCGACCAGGGAAACCACGCCCACGAGCTTCTTACCGCGCAGCACGTACCCGCAATCCGCGTGTTGGCGCGTGATCTCCTTGGCCACCTGCACCGCCGGCGCGTCCTCCGCCACCGTGGCGTAGTCGGCGGTCATGATTTCGGGGAGCCAGGTCTTGCTTTCCCGCCGCAGGATCTCGGCGAACGGCTCGAAGTTCAGGATCGGCGTCAGATCATCCATCCACAAGATGTAGTCCGGCAGACACACCCGCAGCAGTTCGTACGTCGTCACCACCCCCATCAGATCCTCATTCTTGTCCACCACCGGCAGCTCCCGCAACCCCTGGCGCACGAACAAGTCGATCGCCCGCTCCAGCGTGTCGTGCTCGAAGAGTTTCGCCCGCACCGGTTCCATCAGGTCCCGCGCCGACAGGTGCTCCGGCAACATCATCCCCCCCCGATCAAAGAACTGCCACACCTCTTCCGCCGACTCCAGCCGCGCCACCGCCTCCGCCGTCCCCGGATCCTGACACACTTTCGCCAAGGCCGCCAACGCCTGCAAGTACGCCCCCGGCGCGTCCTTCGGCGCCAGCGTCAGGATCAGCAACTTGACGGGGCCCTCCTGCGCCTGCGGGTACGCGATCCCCTTCGCGCTGGTCGCGATCCCCACCACGAGCCGCTCCACCGTCTCGATGCGCGCGTGCGGCATCGTTATCCCCGGGGCCAAGACCGTCGCACGCTGGCCCTCCCGCTCGACGATGTGGCGAAAGATCGCCTCCACGTTGCCGATGCCGCGCTCATAGGCCAGCCGCCGCAGCAGCTCCATGATGACGGCATCCCGCTCGGTCAACTCCGTGTGACAAATGACGTGCGACGGCTCAAACAACGCCGAGAACCGCGTCCGGTTCGCCATGACTGGGGACATCCTCCACCTCATTCCCGACCGCCGGCACGCCGGAAGCGAAAGGGCCGGCCGTCGGTTGGTCTGGGCGGGTCTTGGGATAACATATCTCGCGCCGCCACTGCCAAACCGGGGCAACATAAGGTGCCCACTTGCCCTTGTCAAGGCTGCCGTTCGCGCGGCGCCGCCACGGTCGGACGAGACGAGTAGGTTTCCGCCAGCGCCGTCGCCGGCGCACGGGCCTACCCCACCCGGCCCAACCCGCACAACGCTGCGCCGCCGTACTTGTGAGTGTAAAGCCTTTCCTGTGAATATCTTACACACCTAAACGCCCATCGCAAGAATCTAACCAAAAGGGCCTACCAAGCCTGATTTGGCCTGTCATTTCTGGCGATTCTTGTATAATATGGATGATGGGCGACGCCTCCGTCAGGCCGAACGCTGCCCCAGCGTAGCCCTGTGGCGAGGAACCAACCCCCGGCTGTGCCTCCTGAGCAGCATACGATCTCAGAGGACAGCTAGAACCGGACCCGGTGCCGCCGGCAGGAGAAAAGTGCGGTGATAGCTACTGCGGTCCTCTTATCGGGCCCGCACCAGGCGGGCTCAGTCGCTGCGCCTCTCGGCCGAGGCGCCTTCCTGCCCCTTGTTTTGGCCTGGGCCCTTCTGCTCGCCCTGGCCGCCCCCGCTTCCGCCGCCCCCGTTCTCGGCGAGGTCTTCGAATTGCGCCAGCCCGACGGCTCGTCTGTGCCCGTCCGCGTCTGGGGCGACGAGTTCTACCAGGTAGTCGAGTCTCTGGACGGTTTCACCCTCGTCCGCGATCCACTGACCGAGGAAATCTGCTATGCCCGCCTCTCCGCCGACGGCAACCAACTGGTTTCCACCGGCGTGTCGGCTGGCCTCCGGGCCGCCTGGTCCGACTTGCCCCGCCACCTCCGCGTTCACTCCGCCGCCGCCCGCGCCCAGGCCCGTGCCGCCCGCGCCGCCTTGGCGGAAAAGCACCGCCTCGTCCTCGACCAACTCGTTCAATACCGCCGGCAAACGGGCATCAGGGCCGCTCGCCCGGCGCTGTCGCGGCCGCCGGCGCCCGGTGCCGCCGCCGACCCGCTGCAAAACCCCGCCGATTCCGGCCTGGCCCCCGCGGGCGAACTCGACTTCATCCAGTCCGGTCCCCCCGCCTCCCCCTACGGCCTGGTCCTCCTCATCGATTTCCCCGACCTGCCGGGCACGATCGACCCCAACGACGTCCAGGGCTTCTGCAACCAACCCAGCGGCTTCAACCTCTTCGGCAACAACGGCTCCGCCCGCCAGTACTATGCCGAGGTCTCCTCCGGCCAACTCACCTACACCACGTACATTACCCCCCAATACTATCGCGCCCTCCATCCCAAAAGCTACTATGACAATTCCACCAACCCCTTCCCGGACCGCGCCAAGGAACTCATCACCGAGGCCCTCGATTGGCTCGACGAGCAGGGCCACGACTTCAGCGTCTATGACGGCGACGGCGACGGCGACATCGACGCCCTCAACTGCTACTACGCCGGCTGGCCCTCCGCCGGTTGGAGCAAGGGCCTCTGGCCCCACAGCAGCGCCCTCTATTGGTACAGCGGCAGCGGGGTTTATTCCTACCGCTACCAGATCAGCAACCTCGGCAACGGCCCCACCCTCCGCACCTTTTGCCACGAAAACGGCCACATGCTGCTCGGTTGGCCTGACCTTTATGACTACGGCTTTGAGTCCAGCGGCCTGGGCGACTTCTGTCTGATGGCTTACGGCGGTTCCAACACCAACCCCGTCCAGCCCTGTCCTTATCTCAAGACCCTCGCCGACTGGGCCGACGTTACGTCCCTGACTGCCTCGGCCGCCAACCTGACCTTGCCCGCTGCCATCAACAACCAGTTCTATCGCTTCGACCACTTCAGCCGCGCCAACGAATACTTCCTCGTTTCCAACGCCTGGCAATCCGGCCGCGACGCCGGCCTGCCTGATGCCGGCCTGGCCCTCTGGCACATCGACGCCAACGCCTCCAATGACAACGAGCAGATGACCTACGTCAAGCACTACCGCGTCACCCTCGTGCAGGCCGACGGCGCCTGGCACCTGGAACATAAGACCAATTACGGCGACGGCGCCGACCTCTTCGCCTCTGGCGGAAACAGCCAGGTCGGCCCCGCCACCAACCCCAGTTCCGCCTGGTGGGACGGCGGCCCCTCCGGCCTGCGCCTCTACGAAATCGGCGCCCCCGGCCCCACCCTGACCTTCTCGGCCGAGATCACCCCGGTCCCGCAAACCCCCTATGGCGGCCAGGCCCGCGACCTCCCTGGCCGGATCGAAGCCGAGGACTACGACGTCTCCGGCTCAACCGACCCCGCCTGGTTCGACAAGACCCTGGGCAACTCCGGCGGCAGCGTTTATCGCTTGGACGACGTGGACCTGCAGGCCGCCACCGACGCCTCCGGCGGCTATCAGGCCGCCTGGATTGACGACGGCGAGTGGCTCGAATACACCGTCAACCTCCCCGCCGGCGTTTATGACATCGCCCTCCGCGTCGCTACCTCCAAGAGCGGCAAGATGATTCGCCTCAAGCTCGACGGCGCCCTTCTGGGCACGGTCAACGTCCCCAACACCGGCGGCTTCAGCCACTGGCAGACGGTCTCCTCGGGCCGGGTGGAACTCCCCGCCGGCGCCCCCAGCGTGCTCCGCCTGGAAATGGCCGGCGGAGGGAACAACCTCTTCAACCTGAACTGGATCGAATTTGTCCGCTATGAAGAGTCTCCCGCCCCCGGCGGTCCGTACCCGCTGCCCGGCCGGGTCCAGGCCGAGGATTACGACCTCGGCGGCCAACTGGTCGCCTATTACGACGCCACTGCCGGCAATTCCGGCGGCCTCTACCGCGCCGACGACGTTGACATCTACCCCGCCCAGGAACCGAACGGCTGGGCCGTGCGCACTGCCGCCACGGAGTGGCTCGCCTACAGCGTCGTGGCCGCCGAGGGCCTCTACGACCTCGACCTGCACTTCGCCGGCCCCGAGCCCAACGCCGCCCTGCTTCTGTTGCTCGACGGCGCCCCGTGGGGCGCCGTCAGCCTGCCCCCCGCCGATCCCAACTGGCGGCGCCTGACCGTCCGTGACCTCTGGCTCGCCGGAGGCCCCCACGTGCTGCGCGTCGAAATCCCCAGCGCCGGCTTCGATCTCGACTGGCTCGACTTCCTCTACGCCGACCCCTGCCGCCAGGCCCGGGCCCGCTCAGGGTACGTCCCCTTCGCCGGCGACCTCAATGCTGATTGCCGCGTGGACCTGCTGGACTTGGACGCCTTCATGCGGCAGTGGCTTACTCTTTACAACCTGGAAGATTTCGCCGACCTGGCCGCTAACTGGCTGGACGACAACTCCCTACCCTGACCCGTCCCCGGCACACCCTGCGCCTGGGCCCCGCCGGCGGGTCTGCCGCACGCGCCGAGCGACGGCCGCGCGGCCGTCAGCGGCCCTGGTCCAGCCCCGGACGCATCTTCTGCAACCTCGTGTCGCTCTTGCCTTTCGGCGGATCAACCTTTTCGAGGATCCGGGTAGCCTTCTTGAGATCCGCGACCTTCAGCACCCCCGTCGTGCGTCCGCCCCGCGCGCCCGCCGTGCAGTAGGCGTAGTTGATGTTGATGTGGGCCTGCGCCAGACGCGTCGCGATGTCGGCCAGCGCCCCCGTGTGGTTGGGCAGGTTCACGCACAACACCTCCGTCTCGTTGACCGAGGCGTTGAGTTTCCCCAGCACCGCGCGGGCCTCCTCCGTGCGGGCCGTAACCAGCCGCAACACGCCGTGCTCGACCGAATCCACCATCGTCATGGCGATGATGTTGATCTTGGCGGCGGCGACCGCGTTGAGGGTTTGCGCCAGGACGCCCGGCTTGTTGATCAGGAAGACCGAAAACTGGGTGGCGATGTACATGGGTTCACCTCTCGGCTCGATAAGGGGTGGTTTCCGTCACGCGGCGCACGGCGGCGGGAACGTCCGGACAGAAGGCGAACACGTCTTGCAGCCTGGTGATCTTGAACACGCGGGACAGACGCGGATCGATGCCGGCCAGGGCCAGCCCGCCGGCCAACGCCTGAAGCTTCTGCCGCAGGTTCAGCAGCATCCCCAGCGCCTGGCTGGAAATCATGCGGATGCCGGAAAAATCCAGAACCAGCAGCCGACGCCGCTCCTTCTCCACCAGGGCGTAGAGATGACCTGCCGTCTCCTTGACGTGATAGGCGTCCAGCAGACCGGGCTCGGGGAAGCGCACGACGCTCACCGCGTCCATCTCCGTAACGTGCAACGGCGAGGCGCCCGTCGCCGATTCGTCCGGTTGGTCGGGAGTCATGGGGTCGTCGGCAGGATACCCCGGCATGGCAATCACCTCTTTCGTGAGCGGTGGGCGGTTTCCTCCAGGGCCGCCTGGAGCACCTTGTCCACGCGGCCCACGAAGCGGCACTTCAGCCCGCGGAGCACGTCCTTGGGCAGATCGTAAAGGTCCTTGCGGTTACGCTCGGGCAGAATCACCGTCTTGATGCCCGCCCGTTTCGCGGCCAGCAGCTTCTCCTTCACCCCCCCGATGGGCATCACCAGCCCGCGCAGCGTCACCTCCCCCGTCATGGCCACCTCCGCCCGCACCGGCCGGTCCAGCAGCAGCGAAGCCAGCGACGTGTAGATCGCCAGACCCGCCGACGGACCGTCCTTGGGCACCGCGCCCGCCGGCACGTGAATGTGAATGTCTTGCTTGGCCAGCGTCTTCGTGTCCGTCAGCGTGCCCACCAAACCCGCCAGCGGACCATTCCCTCGGCGACGTTGCAGGGCCAACGCCTGGCTCTTCAGCACGCTCAAGGCCGCCTGCGCCGACTCCTTCATCACCTCGCCCAGTTGCCCCGTCAGGATCAGCCGGCCCGTCCCGGCCGTCAGGGTCGATTCGATAAACAGTATCTCCCCTCCCACCGGCGTGTACGCCAGCCCCGTGGCCACGCCCGGCGTGCCGGTCCGCAACGCCAGCTCCGACTCGTACGGCGCCGGACCCAGCATCTGGAGCAGGCGCCGGGCCGGAACCACCGCCCCCCGACGCTGGCCGGAAGCCTCCTCCGCCGCCGCCGCGCGGCAAATGGCGGCAATCTGACGCTCCAACTCCCGCACGCCCGCCTCGCGCGTGTACGACTCGATCAGCGCTCGCAAAGTGTCGTCCCGAATGACCAACTGCGCGACCGACAGGCCGTTCTCCTGCCGCTGCCGCGGCAGCAGGTAGCGCTTGGCGATGGCCAGCTTCTCGTGCGCGGTGTAGCCGGGCAGCTCCAGCACTTCCATCCGGTCGCGCAGCGGCGGCGTTACGCCCCCCATGTAGTTCGCCGTCCCGATAAACATCACCTTCGACAAATCAAACGGCTGATCAATGAAGTGGTCCGTGAAGCTGTTGTTCTGCTCCGGGTCCAGCACCTCCAGCAGCGCAGCGGACGGGTCGCCGCGGAAATCCTGACCGATCTTGTCCAGCTCGTCGAGCATGAAGACGGGGTTGCGGGAACCGCATTTGCGCAGCTCCTGAATCACCCGACCCGGCAGGGCGCCGATGTACGTGCGGCGGTGGCCCCGAATGTCCGCCTCGTCGCGGATGCCGCCCAACGAGACCCGCACGAACTTCCGCCCCATCGCCCGGGCGATCGAGCGGCCCAGGCTGGTCTTGCCCACCCCCGGCGGCCCGGCAAAACACAGGATGGGACTCCGGCCCGACGGATTAAGCTTGCGCACCGCTAAAAACTCCAGAATGCGCCTCTTGACCTTGGTCAGGCCGTGGTGGTCGGCGTTGAGAATCCGCCGCGCCCGGTTCAGGTCCAGATGGTCCCGCGTCCCCCGCGCCCACGGCAACTCGCTCAGCCACTCCAGGTAGTTGTGCAGCACCGCATACTCGGGGCTCATCGTCGGTATCTGATTCAACCGGTCCAGTTCCCGCCACGCCTCCTCGTGCACCGCCGCCGGCAACTGCGCCGCCTCCAGCCGCTGGCGGAGCTCCTCGACGTCGGCGGAACGCTGATCGGTCTGGCCCAGCTCGGACTGGATGGCCTTCAGTTGCTCCTGCAGAAAGTACTCGCGTTGCGTCTTGTCAATGGACTTGCTCACGCGCTGCTGGATCTTGGCGCTCATTTCCAGCAGCTCGATCTGCTCCGCCACGACCACCGAGAGCTTGTTCAGCCGCTCGGCGACGTCCAGGGTCTCCAGCAGCTCCTGACGCTTCGCCGCCGGCATCGGAACGTTGGCCGCCAGAAAATCCGCCAACGCCGACGGGTCCTCGATGTTCGAGAGGACCACGTTCACCTCGTCGGGAATGTTCGGCGAAAGCGCCACCATCCGCTGCGCCGCGTGCCGCACGCTGGTCAGCAGCGCCTCCAGGTTCCGCGTCCGCGCCGTGCTGGGAGTCAGCACCTCGATGCGGGCCTTCAAGTACGGCGTGGCCGACAGCCACTCCACCACCCGAAAACGCACCAGCCCGTGCACCACCAGGCTATTCTGCCCGTCCGGCTGCTTCAGCAGCTTCAGGATGGCGCACACGGCGCCGATTTGATACAACTGCCCGAACCCCGGTGTGTCGGTGGCAGGGTCTTTCTGCGTCAGCACGCCGATCAGCTTCTCGCCCGGCCGAGCCGGAGAACCCACCAGGACCTCCGCCAGCAGTCGCCGGCTTCGCGGCCGACCCACCGCCAACGGCATGACCGTCCCGGGGAAGACCACCGCGTTGCGCAGGGGCAGGATGCCCAGCTCGTTGGGGATGGCGATGTGCTCGGACTCGGGGACTTCCTGGTTCGCCGGCTCGCCCTTCGTCTTGGCCGACCCGCCGCCCGCACCGGCAGGCGGGTCGGATGGCTGCACCGGTCCCGCCGGGGAAACCGCCGCCGCCTGGCCGCCGCTGTTGGCGCGCCCCCCGCCGGCGGGCGGCGACGCCGCCGACCGCCTGACCGGCGGCAAGTCGCCCCAGTCCACGTTCTTCACGTCAACGGCATCCGGGTCGATGCCGTCCGTGTCCACCTGACAAACCGTCACGGCCTCCGCCGGGGTCTCGGTGCTCGCCGGCGGCTTATGCTCCTGTTTCTTACCCATGCCCACCTGGATCGGACAAGGTCCGAACGGCTATACCAAACCCGCGGGCCTGACGACTGCCGCTCACGGATCGCGCCGCGCCCGCCGGGTCCCTTATAGCTCACCGCGGAAAGGCTGTCAAACCCTGCCCCCGCCGCACGGCGCCGCCGCGCCAGGCAGGCATCAATCCGGCCCACGCTTGATGATGCGCACCGCCGTCCCCTCGGAGTTGCGAATCTCCATCTTCAAGGCGTTCTTCTCCAGGTCCGCCTCGTCGATGATCTTCTTGAGTTGCCGGACGCTTTCAATCTTCTGACCGTCGATGCTCAGAATGATGTCTCTCTCCTTCAAGGGAATCTGCGCCGCCAGGCTGCCGGGCTGCACCTCGTCAATCACGATCCCCGTGGTGTCCTTGGGATAGCCGTACTTCTCCGCCAGCTCCGGGGTCAAGGGCCCCGCGCGAATCCCCAGCTTGGCTGACGCGGCGGGAGCGGGCCGCCGCAGCCCGCCGGACGACTGGTCCTCCTCCGGCGCAGCCCTCTGGCGCTGGGCCAGCCGCTCGCTCTCCTCCGCGCGGGCCGCCGCCCGGTCGCCCAGGCTGATCGTTACCGTCTCCTCCTTGCCGTCCCGCCACAGCCGAAAACTCCTCTGGCTCTCCGGCGGCCGCGCGGCAATGTAGTCCCGCACCGCCTTCGAATCCCCCATCGCCTGCTCGTCAATGCTCAGAATCACGTCCCCGGCCTTGAGACCCGCCTTCAACGCCGGCGAGTCCGCCAGCACCTCGTCCACCAGCACGCCCTGGACCGTTTCCGGTATCCGCTTGATCCCCTCCAGCAGTGCCTGGTTCTTCAGCAAGGCCGCCAGCCGCTCCGCCGGCACCTTCCGCAGGTCGTCCAGCCCGATCATCCTAATCCCCAGATAACCCCGCTTGACCTGCTTGTTCTCAATCAACTGCCGGGCCACTTCCTGGGCGCGATTGCCCGGCACGGCAAAGCCAAACCCCGCCGACACGCCCGTGGGACTCAGTATGTTCGAATTGATCCCAACCACCTCGCCGTAAAGGTTAATCAGCGGACCACCGGAGTTGCCCCGGTTGATCGGCGCGTCCGTCTGGATGAAATCCTCAAAACCCCAATTGCCCAGTATCCCCGTCTGCCGCCCCCGGTAACTCACGATGCCCGAGGTAACCGTCTGCTCCAGACCGAACGGACTGCCGATCGCCAGAACCGTATCCCCTACCTGCAATCGGTCCGAATCGCCGAACCGCGCCGCCGGCAACTCCTGCCCCTTGGGGTCAATCCGCACCACCGCCAGGTCGGTATCGGGGTCCAGCAGGATTTCCGTCGCGGTGAAGCGCCGTCGGTCGGAAAGAATGACCTCGACCTCGCCCGCCTTGGTATCAGCCACGACGTGGTTGTTGGTGATGACGTAGCCGCGGGCGTCGATGAGGCAGCCGCTGCCCACCCCGCGCACCTCCTCCGGCAACAGGCCCGTCTCGGCCTGCTTGGCTACGAAAATCAGCACCACCGCCGGGCGGGCCTGTTCGATCGCGCGGCGAACGACGTTGTTGACTCGACTGGCTTGCTCAATTTCCTCCGCACTCAGCGGCGCCGGCGGCTGCGCCCTCCCTACCAAGCCCAGGCCGCTCAAAGCTAAGACCAAACAGAAGACCCCTGCTATCAGCCGCCGTTTCTCACGCATCTCTTGACTCCTTAATCTTGCCCCGCGAGCATCCCAACTTCACCAATTCGGTCACGTGCCGGCGCACCCTGCCGCTGCCGGCGCTGCTCCCCTCGGCTCGGAGCGCCTCCCCCGGCAGCCCGCCGCCGCCTCCCAGCCCAACATCGCCCCCGTACCCGCCTCCCATACAGAACTATAGACGGCAGGAGGAGTTATTCAATACACGACCACGCGCAGGCAGTGCCACGTCAACCCCGAGCGCCAGGGCGCGCTAGTCCTTGGGCGGTTGAGACTTACGGTCTAGCCCCGCCAGAGAGCGGTCAAATCGCTCCTGGTCTTCAGGCTTCATGTGGTAGCTGTGCTCGCCGTCGGGGAACCGCCGCCCACGAACCTCCTCCAGGTAGGCCGACACTGCCTGCCGAATAGCCTCGTCCAGCCGGGCGTAGGTCTTGCTGAAGCGCGGCTGAGCCGCTCCCGAAAGACCCAGAACATCATGCAGGACAAGCACTTGCCCGTCGCAATCCGGCCCGCTGCCACACCCGATGACCGGCGCCTCAACCCGCTGGGTAACCGCCCGAGCGGCCGCCGTGGTCACGCACTCCAGAAGCAGTGCGCAAGCCCCTGCCTCGACAATGCTTATAGCATCTTTGACGAGTTGGCAGGCCTGTTCGGCCGCACGAGTCTCGACGACTCGGCAGCTTTGCCCGGCCATCTGCGGCCGATAGCCCAGGTGGGCCATGACCGGTATCCCCGCACGAGCCAAGGCGGCTACCAAATCATCGTAACGATGGTCCAGCTCTAGCTTTACGGCATCGCAACCCGCCTCGACCAGAAAGCGACCGGCATTCCGGATCGCCTCTGCCGTGCTGACCTGGTAGCTGAGGAAGGGCATGTCGCCCACCAAATACGCCTCTGGCGCCCCGCGGCGGACCGCCGCGGCAAGGGTAACCATGATGTCCATGCCGGCTGACAGGGTGTTGGCATGGCCGAGGACGACCTGGGCCAGGGAGTCGCCCACCAGGAGGCAATCGACGCCGGCCTGCTGGCAAAGTGCGGCAGTAGCATAGTCGTAGCACGTCAGCATGGCGATCGGCCGACGCTCTTGCTTGTATTGCCGCAGGGTAGCAAGCGTAACTTTTTGAGCCATAATACCTTGCCAACAATGGCCCGGGTTGAAATCCGAGCCGCTTCTTTCGTATCTTAGGGTATCGCGCGAGGGGGTGGCTCGCAACGGCAATTCCTCTGGGTTCAGCCCGCGCCAGCCAACGGATTGGGCAATGGTCTATCTGAGATAGGTGAGCCGTGGTTGCCGGAGTCGCCGACGGGAGGGTGGGGTGAGGGGTGGGCGGCCCAAGATTTTCGGTTTTTGAGCGATTTTTGGGAATTTTTTGCATTTTTTTGGCGTTTTCTGGCGGAAAGTGGGCGCGTTTTGGCGGAAAGTGCGCCGGTTTTGGCGCGAATTGGGGTGATTTTGGCGCGTTTTGAGCGGTGTTTGAGGGGGGGTGCTGCGCGAGAGCAGGTGAGCAGGAGAGCAGGAGAAAGAGGAAGAATAGCAGATCTGCAATTTGAGATTTGAGAGGAAGAAGTGCATCGGGCGCGAGGA
>Ga0315295_10000952_pt1 | contig 24826 bp, 24 predicted proteins | sample YL17G14_0_MG_FD_204453 | JGI IMG/M metagenome (GOLD analysis project Ga0315295, IMG submission 204453) | Sediment microbial communities from Yellowstone Lake, YNP, Wyoming, USA - YL17G14_0 | ecosystem: Environmental > Aquatic > Freshwater > Lake > Sediment | place: USA: Wyoming | collected... | reverse complement strand
AAAAGGTTATAGGAAAATCCATGCTGAAATTGGAAGAGTGTACTCTCATAGAAGATATTTTGAACCAGACCGAGGAAAGCGAGGAAGAACTACTCTCATACATCGGGCGGCTCGAGGAGCAGAACAGGCAGTTGAGAGACCTCCTTTCTAAGTCAGATATGCAGCTTGCTCAGCTGCAGCTTCACCACGGAACCCTCCTCTCCCGAATCGAAGGCGTGAGGAATGCAATGGAGGAGAAAAGAAGAGGGAATCCACAGAAAGATTCGAAACACTATCCACCCATCCAGCACCCCGAGGAGAGGAATGAATCCTTTGCAACAAGCATCATAGAGGACGAGGATTTCAGGAGGGAAATTGCGGAAGCAATACAGTTCGCCAAGGTCTGGAAGGAGAAAAAGACAACAGGCGGATGACTTACGCCGAGAAGGAGTCTGCAGAGGTAGGCATGTATTTGCGTATTCTTGCGACGAACCCTGCCACCTTGGGTCCCACCATGGAATGCTCCAGCACTTCATCCAATGTCCTGACGGCAATAATCTCCACCTTGCCCTCGAATCGCTTGTCTATGAGAACGTCTGGGAGGTTGGCTTGGGGGATGATGACTGTCTTGAGACCGGCTTCGCAGGCCGCCTCTATTTTCTGGTTGACGCCACCTATGGGTAGTACTTCCCCACGCACTGAGAGTGAGCCTGTCATGGCGACGTCCTGACGTATCGGAATTTCCTCGAGCGCCGAGATGACAGCCGTTGCCATTGTGATGGAGGCTGAATCCCCTTCTGTACCCTCATAGCTCTGAAGGTATTGGAGATGGATGTCGTAACTGGAAATGTCTGTTCCCGTATATTTCTTTATGAGGGCGGAGACGTTTTTCACTGACTCGCGCGCAATCTTTCCCAATTTGCCAGTGGCTATGATTTTTCCCTCCTCTTTTGAAGCCGAAGGTGCGGCTTCCGCCTCTATGACCTGGACGATGCCGCTCTTTCCTCCGATGACGGCAAGGCCATTGATGCGTCCCACACGTTCTCCCTCTATTCGTATGACCTGATATTCTTTTTTGCGTTCAATATATTTGTCTGCTATCTGGTGTTCCAATGATTTTGCGAGTACCTTTGCATCGGACACGTCTGTGGTCTCCACATACTTCTTGCCTCTCCTGAAGGCGAGGTCGCCTGCGGAGCGTATCATGCCACCCAGATCACGGAACGCAGTGGTGAGGTGCCCCTTTCTTCCAGACCTCTTCTTTGCTTCTTTGAGAATCTCAATGACAGCCTCACGCTTAAAGTGGGGAATCTTGCCGTCCTTGACAACTTCCTGCGCCACAAACTGAACGATCTTTTTCCTGTTTTCTGGAGTATCTGACATGGTATCATTCATGTATATCTCATATCCGTATCCACGTATGCGAGAGCGCAATGCGGGATGCATCTGTGCGACAGTTTCCATGTTCCCGGCTGCGATGAGCACGAAATCACAGGGGCAGGGGGCAGTACGCACCATGGCGCCCGAACTCATTTCAGACTGACCCGTAATGGGATATTTCTTCTCCTGCATTGCGGTGAGTATGGCCTGTTGCATGTTTATCTTGAGCGTGGCCATCTCGTCTATGAAAAGAATGCCCTTGTGTGACCTGTGCATCATCCCCGCCTCAACGCGTTCATGGGCCGGCGTTCCCAGACCCCCTGATTGGAAAGGATCATGACGAACATCGCCGAGAAGTGCACCTGCATGAGCCCCTGTACCGTCAATGAAGGGGGAGTGGTCCTTATCTGAATTGTCAACGAGCATCTTGGGAATGAGCGCCATGCTGCGACCTCTCATGGATTGTATGCCGAGGAAAAGAATTACTGCGATGAGGAGGGCTAAGATCTCCTGACCCTTATAGAATCCATATCCCACAATAAACGCTATGATCACAAGGAAAATAAAGTACTTCGTCGTCTCAGCCCTGTTCGCCTGCTCTCTGTGGCGCGCCACGATGTGCTTTCCCTCGCCCGCAGGAACAGAGCGAATTCGAGGTGTATTCTGATCCTCATGGTTGGGATAGGCGAGTAAATCCTCGAGTTCCTCTCTGGGTAGGAGTTCCGCCATGGCCTGACCGAGCATGGATTTCCCTGTCCCCGGTTCCCCCACGAGAAGGACATTCCTCCTCTGGCGGGCAGCCACTTTTATGAGCTCGACCCCCTGCTCCTGACCTATGACCTGCTCTATCAGCACTGTGGGAACCTTAATCTCTTCTGTGGTGTAGAATTCGACTCCAAGGTCGTTATGGTCCAGGTCAAAGAGATCGCGCGACATCATGGATTCCCTGAGGTGCCATTTTTTTAAATTTATCGGTAATGAAGGCTGCCCACTCTAAGTAGATCTCCGGAAGAAACATAAATTCTTTTAAGTTAAAAAAAATAGCCAGCAGATAGAAGGAAGGTGGAAAATAAGAAAAGTCAGATGGCAATCATCGTGGAAGTCATCTGAATCTCCTTTATCACCCTTATCTTCTCCGAGATGAAGCTATCCAGCTGCTTGAGCTCGTCCACGATGATTTTGGCTATGACGTCGTACTCACCGTACACGACATGAGCCTCCTCAACCTTTTCCATCGACCTGAGCTTTTCTACCACCTCTCTTTCTTTCCCCGCATCTGTAACACAAAGGACGAATGCCGTGACCACAAAATCACCAACCCACCTTCACGCATTGGTATTTAAATCTTTCTGTCACGGTGTGATTGCACCCAATCAAAAACCTTTATATACGATGGATTTTCTAAAACATTATGATTAGAGGAGAAAGGGTCATCCTCCGGGCCATAGAGAGGACCGACCTTGAGAGGTGTCACCGGTGGATAAATGACCCTGAGGTCTCCCGTTATTTGCAGGTCTACCTGCCTGTATCCCTCCATGAGGAGGAGAAATGGATAGAGAATCCAAATCGAGAGGGGAACCTCTTTGCAATAGAGGTGGATGGAACCCACATCGGCAACTGCGGATTGCATAATATAGACTGGAAGAACAGACATGCCGAACTCGGCATACTAATAGGAGAAAATGATTTTCAGAATAGAGGATATGGCACGGATGCGGTGAAGACGCTCCTCAGATTCGGATTTCTTACCCTCGGACTGCATAGGATTGAGCTGCGCACCTACTCGTATAACCTGCAGGCTCAGAAGTGCTATGCGAAGGCTCGGTTCAAAAAGGAAGGCGAAATGAGGGAGGAGCATTTTTTTGAAGGCACACACCACAATACAATAGTGATGTCTCTTTTGAGGGATGAGTATGAAGGGTGAACGGGTGATACTGCGGCCTTTGGAGAGGGGCGACCTCGAACGATGCGTGCGCTGGATAAACGACCCGGACGTCACACGGTATCTGGGCAAGACCTTTCCCTTTTCTTTTTATCAGGAAGAAAAGTGGTTCGAGAAAATGAGCGAGGACAAGAATACAAAGATTTTCGCCATAGAGGTGGATGGAACTCATATAGGAACCATTGGACTCCACGACATGAACAGGAAGGATAATAATGTTGATCTGGGCATACTTATTGGGGAAAAGGAATACTGGGGGAAGGGTTGCGGGACAGATGCCATAAAGACACTTTTAAGATTTGTCTTTCACCAGATGAACTTTCACCGCGTGTACCTCACCGTGTACGATTTCAACAAGAGAGCCATTCGATGCTATGAGAAGTGCGGGTTTAAAACTGAGGTAGTCATGCGACAGTGGTATTTCGCTGACGGAGAGTATCATGATACCCACCTCATGGGAATCCTCGAAGAGGAATTCAAATGAAAGCCCTTATACTGGCAGCGGGGGGCGGCACGAGGCTTCACCCCCTCACACACACACGACCCAAGCATCTCCTTCCCATAGCCAACAAGCCCTTGCTCGAGTATGTCATCGATGCAATCTCCCCCCATGTCTCCGAGATGTGCTTCGTCCTCCACACCGAAAAAGAGAGGATGGAGAGTCACATACTGTCATATACAAAAAAGAAGGTAAGGATTGTCTATCAGGAGGAATTGAAAGGCACTGCGGATGCATGTTCTCTTTCTCCCTACAAAGAATTCCTGTGCGTCAACGGAGACATCCTCTTCGAAAAGGGTATCGTGAGGAGAATGAAAGCGCTGTCAAAAAAGGGCATGTGCATCGTGACAGGAAAAGAGGTTGAGCATCCTTCTCACTATGGCACCATATATGAGAAGAACGGCATGCTTGAGGCAATGAGGGAAAAGGAGGAGAATCCGCGCTCCTCTCTTGCCAACATGGGCATCTACTTCTTCAACAGTTCGATTCTCGATGCCATACAATCCATTTCCCCCTCGCAACGCAAAGAGTATGAACTCCCCGACGCCATCAACACTGTGGCACGGCATGAGGGAGTCCATGTCTTGAAGGACAGGGGATTCTGGCAGGACGTGGGGCGTCCCTGGGATTTGCTCACCTGCAACAGCTTCATCCTCTCGCGTCTCAGGAATTCAGTCGCAGGAAAGGTGGAGAGGAATGCAACGGTCATCCCCCCCGTCCGCATTGGAAAGGGAACGACTGTGAGGGGCTCTTCCTACATCGTCGGCCCTGTGGTGATAGGGAAGGATTGCCTCATAGGTCCCAATTCGTTTTTGAGGCAGGGCACCGTCATAGGAGATGGCTGCCATATAGGTGCCTCTGTGGAGATAAAGAATTCCCTCATATTCCCCAGGACGAAGATAAACCATCTCTCCTACATAGGCGACTCCATCATAGGCGAGAACTGCAACCTCGGAGCAGGCACCATCACCGCCAACCTGAGACACGATGGCTCGGTAATAAGGATGGAAGTGCGCGGGACACTTTTGGACACGGGGAGAAGAAAACTCGGTTGCGTCATGGGGGACAATACTAAGACAGGCATACAGGTGGGCATCGCAGAGGGGAGGGTGATAGGAAACGATGTCTCAATCTCACCCGCATTCTTTGTTTCCAAAAACATACCTCCGCACACCACACTATAGGGAAAGGTTTATAAAAAAGGGAAAGATAGGCACGCATGCTTGAAGAGACGAGGAAAAAAATTTACGATTCAGTTCTTCGCGCGACAATGATAACATATGACTTTCAGGATGTGGAATTGAGGAACATACCGTTTTCGGGTCACTGGGGATTCTCCACCTCTGTTGCCTTCAAGATTGCAGGGAGGGAGGCTCGGAGGGGCGGTGATTTCAATCAACTGAAAAAAGAGGTTGCGCACAGAATCGTTACCGCACTGGAGAAGGATGATGAAGTCTCATCTATTGAGGTAATCGATGGCTACATAAACATATACCTTGCGGAGGATGTCTTTGCGCGAAAGATTGTGGAAAGAATCCTCGGTGACAAGGTGACATTTCCCCCAAAAAAGGAGAGGGTCATGGTAGAGTATTCCCAGCCCAACACCCATCACGCATTCCATATCGGACACCTTCGAAACGTCGTCCTCGGTCAGGCGCTCGTCAACATAATGAGGTATGCAGGGTATGAAGTTGTTGCGGCAACCTATCCCGGGGACATCGGGATACATGTGGCAAAGTGTCTCTGGTGCTATATGAAATTCTATAAAGATAAAGAACCCGAGGAGGGAAAGGGCGAATGGTTGGCACTCTTGTATGCGGAAGGCGCAAAGGCATTTGAGCAAGATGAGGATGTTTCGAAGGAAGTGAGAGAACTCAATAAGAGGCTTGAAGCGGGTGAGAGTGAAGCCACGGAGCTATGGAAGAAAACGAGGCAGTGGTCTCTGGATTACTTTGACAGAATCTATTCAGAGTTGGGGGTGAGATTTGATGCCATCTTTTTTGAGAGCAACGTCATGCGAGAAGGAAAAGAGATTGCCGAAGAACTCGTGAGAAAAGGCATCGCCGAGATTTCGGATGGTGCCGTGGTAGTCTTCCTCGACAAAAAATTGCATACGAAAGATTTGGGCGTCTATGTCCTGCTGCGCAGCGATGGCACCACCCTTTACTCCGCGAAAGATCTCGCCCTCGCAAAAATGAAATTCGAGGGATACAATATCGACAGATCAATTTATGTCATCGGTTCTGAGCAGAAGATGCACCTGCGACAGCTTTTTGCGACCCTTGCACTGTGGGGATTTCGCCAGGCGGAGAAATGCTTCCACCTGAGCTATGAGCTTGTCATGCTCAGGACCGGGAAGATGTCCTCTCGTGCAGGAAATGTCGCGCTCTACGACGATCTCTTCCGCGACACATACGGTGAAGCACTTACACAGATAAGGGAGAAAGGATTCGTGGTGGACGACGTGGAAGAAACTGCGCGCAGGATTGCACTCGGCGCCATGAAATTCTCCATGCTGCACGACAACAACAAAGTCATCCTCTTTGATCCGCAGGAATCCGTGAACTTCGAGGGGCAGACCGCGGCGTACGCGCAGTATGCCTATGCCCGGGCATCCCGCATCCTCGAGAAAGCAGGAGAAAGGAATGAGGAACCTGTCTATTCAACCATTGAACCCTCCGAAAAGAATCTCCTGGAAATCCTCTCCCAGTTCAAAGAAGTCATCACGGACGCCTCGGAGACGTACCGCTCCCACCTCGTCTCCACCTATGCGTTCATGGTCGCGAAGACCTTCAACGAATTTTACCACACATGTCCAGTCCTGCAGGCGGGAGAGGGAACAAGAGAGAGACGGTTGCTCTTAGTCGAGACAACACGAAAGATACTTGGAATCACATTGGGGCTCGTCGGTATAGAAACGGTGGAGAGGATGTGACCCGGCATTCCATGTCATCAAAAATGGAGAGAGATTATAAGAGTGTGCAGAAAGATTGGGCATTGCGATAACCTTAAAAACCTCTCCCTTCTTGGGAGTCCATGAAAAAGAAGATCATAATCATGGGAGCTGCAGGGCGTGATTTTCACGACTTCAATACCAATTTCAGGAACAATGAAACCTACGATGTCGTCGCCTTCACCGCAACCCAGATTCCCGATATTGAGGGAAGAAAATATCCCGCAGTACTTGCAGGAAGACTCTACCCCAATGGCATCCCCATCGTTTCAGAACAAGAGCTTCCCCGGCTCATAAAGAAACACGATGTAGACGAGGTCACATTCTCCTACAGCGATGTGTCATTCTCCTACCTCATGGACAGGGCATCACTCGTGCTCTCCTGTGGCGCAGACTTCAGACTCCTCTCCAAGCACGTCATGCTCAAATCCATAAAACCGGTCATCTCCATCTGTGCGACGAGAACGGGATGCGGCAAGAGCCAGACCACCCGCCGCATCGCTGCACTGCTCAAGAAATACGGGAAGAAGGTGGCGGTGGTTCGACACCCCATGCCCTATGGTGATCTTGCGAAGCAGGCGTGCCAGAAATACGAGACCCTCGCAGATATGAAGAAACACAAATGCACAATTGAGGAAATGGAGGAGTACGAACCCCACATCGTCTCTGGCAACATTCTTTTTGCGGGCGTCGATTATGAGAGGATTTTAAGGGAGGCGGAAAAGGTTGCAGATGTTGTCCTGTGGGACGGCGGCAACAACGATGTACCCTTCTTCAAACCAGACCTGCATATTGTCGTCACGGATCCCCACAGACCTGGCACAGAGGTTTCTTATCACCCCGGAGAAACCAACCTCCGCATGGCAGACGTGGTTATAATAAACAAGATAGATACCGCTCGCCCGGAAGGAGTGACGGAGGTAAGGAAAAACATAAGGAAATACAATCCACGCGCCCTAATCGTAATGGCAGCCTCTCCCCTTTTTTACGAGGGCAATCTTGAAGGCAAGAAGGCACTCGTCGTCGAGGACGGGCCCACCGTGACGCATGGTGACATGCCCTATGGCGCGGGATTCGTGGCTGCGCAGAATGCAGGGGCGATAATCATTGACCCGCATCCCTATGCCGTGGGCACCATAAAGGAAACATACGAGAAGTACACAAAAGTTCCCAATATATTGCCTGCCATGGGATACTCGGACAAGCAGATAAAGGATTTGGAGAAGACGATAAACTCCTCGGATGCAGAAGTGGTCGTCATAGGGACACCAATTGACCTCACGCGTATCATAAGAATAAAGAAGCCCTTCATACGCGTACGCTATGAACTTCAGGAGATTGGCAAGCCTGACCTGGAGGACGTCATCAAGAAATTCTTAGGTGCCTAGGTGAGGGAAGAGGCTGCAACCCTTCTTGCTGCAGCGCTCTGGGGCTCCTCGTTTGTCGCCATTAAGTATGGACTCGCGCTCACAGACCCCTTCCTCTTTCTCTTCCTGAGGTTTGCGGTTGCGCTCGCCATGGTTCTTCTGGCGTATCCTCTTCTCAGGCGAAGACCGGATTACTCGCTCCTGAGAGAGAGGGTCGTCCTACTCCTCGCGCTCACCAATACGCTTGGCTACCTCTTCGAGTACATTGGGTTGACCATCATCTCAGCCACGGAGAGCGCACTTCTCGTAAACACCGGAGTCATTTTCGTCGCCGCAATGTCATTCTATTTCCTGCACGAGATTTTTTCGGTACGCAAAGGTGCTGCCGTGGCGCTGGGAATCCTTGGGGTATCGTTCCTCACCACCGGAGGAGACATGTCGAACCTGCATCTCGGAACGATTGTGGGCGACGCAGTATCCCTCCTGTCCGCCTTCATGTGGGCGCTCATGATGATTCTCAACAAGAAGGCAGTGGGGCGCTACAGGCTGCTCGACTTGCTCTTCGCGCTCGAGGTCTGGACGCTCCTCATGCTCTCCCCCCTCCTCCTGTTTTCGCCAATGATCATCACGGGACGCGTCCTGCTCATCTCCTCCGCTACGGGGATTTTCTACTCTGTCGTCCCCTACCTTCTATGGAGTTATGGCCTGAAGAAGATCTCTGCCACGTCCTCCTCCATCATACTGTTGACCGAGGTCTTTTTCGCTGCCCTCCTTTCTTTCTTTCTTCTGGGTGAGAGACTATCCTCCATCGAATTTTTTGGGGGATTGCTTATCCTCTTCGCTATCTTCCTTTCCTCAAAAGAAACCTCGTAGGCAGGGATTAGATTTTTAAGCGAGGAATTCTTCCATTGATGGTGGTATTTTGATTCACATGAAAGGGAAAAGCCTCATTTCCATGATGGAGTATTCGCAGGAAGAGGTGAGGCAGATTTTGAGAACCGCAGAAATGCTTAAACTCAAACAGAAGACGGGCGAAAAGCACGAGCTCCTCGCGGGAAAAACCCTTGCCATGATTTTCCAGAAACCTTCCCTTCGCACGAGGGTATCATTCGAGACAGGCATGACTCAACTTGGAGGGCACGCTATCTATCTGGGACCCGACGACATAAAACTGGGAAAAAGGGAATCCGTGGCAGATATCGCGCGAAACCTCGACCATATGACGGATGGCATCATGGCACGGGTCTTCGAGCACAGGCACATTGTCGAGCTTGTCAAATATTCAAGAGTTCCTATAATTAATGGATTATGTGACACCTACCACCCCTGTCAGGCACTCGCGGATTTTCTCACCATATGGGAAAAGAAGAATACCTTTGACATTAAATTGACATTCGTGGGAGACGGAAACAATGTCTGTCATTCCCTTATGATTGCAGCTGCAAAGCTCGGGACACGCATGAGCGTGGGATGCCCGAAGGGATACGAACCCAAAAAAGAAATCATCGATTATTCAAAGGAGCAAGGACTCGGTATAGACATCACCTCTGATCCAATGAAGGCTGTCTCGGGAGCCGACATAATCTATACGGATGTATGGACGAGCATGGGGCAGGAGGAGGAGACGCAGAAGAGGTTGCGCGACTTTGCGGGATTCCAGGTGAACATGGAGCTTTTAAAAAAGGCAAAGCCAGACGTCATTTTCATGCACTGCCTGCCTGCGCACCGCGGTGAGGAGGTCACAGATGAGGTCATGGAATCGGGACATTCAGTCGTCTTTGACCAGGCCGAGAACAGGATGCATGCGCAGAAGGGATTGATGGTCAATATAATGTGATTCTTTTTCATCTGCCTATTTTTACTATCCTCCCTTTATTCGCCTTTCTCATTTCCCCAGGCGCAATGCGTGTGAGCGCAGACTCAGACCCGCCGCCTCCCCACACATACTCTTTTTCCATCACCCTGGGATCTATTAAATACACCGCTTCGAATCCGAATGGTGGCGTGCCACCGCATGGGAAGCCCGTTTTCTTTTGTATCACATCGGGTGTCGCTATCACAGGCTTTTTCACATCCAGTATTCTACCCACCTCCCCTGCATTCACCTTGTCCTCGCCCTTCACTATACACACGATGAGATTGCCATTATGATCAAGCATGCATATGCTTTTTATGAAATCCTCCCGCAAAGCCCCCGATGCCTTCATGGCGTCCTCCACGGAGTGGCAGGACTGCTCGAAATGAAAGTGCTCGCATCGTATGCCATTGTCTTCTATGAATCGCTTCAATTTTTCCTCGTATGTATCCATGTGGAATGTAAAAAGGCAATTTATTTAAAGGTGAGCCTCAAGAAGAATCATGCTCGTCTGTCCTAAGTGCGGGGGAACAGAACTCTATCAGCGATTCGGCAATACCATGGCAGAGCCCTTTGTCTGCAAGAAATGCGGGTATGAAGGCATCGTCGTGGAGATGACAGAGGAGGAGAGGGAAAATTTTCTCGAGGAGTTGAAATCCTCAGCCGCCAACGATGGTAATGGAGATGATGACGACATCCTCGACAGGGACATCTGAGAATTGCCCCACCGTGTGTGTTGGCACTGAGGCAATGGCGCGGACCACTTCCATGCCCTTCGTCACGATTCCGAACACTGCATAGTTTCCATCAAGCCTAGGTTGCGCACCGTCGCAGATGTAAAACTGGCTCGTGGCAGAGTTGGGGTCGTTCGTTCTTGCCATAGCGATGGCACCATCCAGGTGTGTTATGCCAGGGGTGATCTCAAGCTTAATGGGTGTCAACTGCTTTCCCGCTTCTACAAGACTGGGCTTGAATCCTCCACCCTGAATGACGAACCCATTCATCACCCTGTGGAATATGAGCCCATTGTAAAAGCCGGTCTGTGCGAGTGAAATGAAGTTTGTTGTGGTAATGGGTACTTTATCCTCATAGAGGAGCACTTCGATAGTTCCCATGGTTGTCTCTATTATGGCTCTCCTGTTGTTTTTATTCTCCATCTTTTCACCCCCGAAATTCTGGAAGGAAAGAACACTCAGTCCGAAAATGGCGACTATGAATAGGGCAAAGAGTAATTGCTTCTTATGATCGTTCCACCATTGCACATTCTTCTCTTTTTTCTCCCTTTTCTCCTTTTTCCTTTCCTTCTTCATTCTATCAGCCCGCCCATCTTTCCTCATCGCTCACGCTCAGACGCTGTCGGTTTCATCATCTGCCCTATATAGAGAGAGAAGTGCTTATAAAGCTTTAATATGGCTCCAGTCATAGATTTGTTTTTTTCGGAAGAATTACGTTCTCCTGAAGGCGAAATTCCATCAATTCTCTGCTTATTTAAAGCCGTATTACTCATAAAGTTATGACGGTTATAGTAAGAATCGAAAGGTTTATATACTATTGGTTAGCAATGTTATATCGCCATACACACATCCTCCTTTCTTTTTTTCTTTTTCTACTGAACATTAAAGAAAGCTTTATACTCCATTTTTTTTAATGAAGCTTCTAAAAGGTCAACTGTCAAAAAAGATATTTCCTTATACCGAAATCCTTTTATCTCTCATGATTTATTGAGCCTAAAAGAGGCAGAACATGAGGGTAAGATTATTTCTATTGCTTATACTGATCCTTTTGCCCATGATCTCACTTTTAAGGGCAGAAAAAGGATTTGTATACACGGTGGAGGTAAAGGGAGAGATTAACACCTCCACAGAGGGTACCATTGCAGAAGCGGTAGACAGGGCAAACAAGGATGGTGCCGCAGCCCTCATAATACTTCTCGACACTCCTGGAGGCGCGGGAGACGCCATGATGAGGATAATACAAAAAATAAATACATCCTTCATCCCTGTCATAATCTATGTGTATCCAAAGGGCGCCATCTCTGCCTCTGCAGGCACTTTCATTGCACTCGGTGCCCATCTCATAGCCATGTCACCTTCTACCTCCATAGGTGCGGCACAGCCTGTGCTCGGCTACAATCCGGCCACTGGTCAAATAGTCGAGGCACCGGAAAAGTACAAGAAATATTACGCCGCAGTCATGCGCTCCCTCGCCGAGGAGAGGGGACGCAATCCTGAAATCGCGGAGCAATTCGTCACGGAGAATCTTTCACTCACGCCTCAGGAGGCTCTCGAAAAAGGCATGACAGACATAATTGCAGAAAACGTCCCGGATCTCCTCATAAAGACAGAAGGCATGAAGACGAAATCTCGCGTGGGAGGAGAAATCTTGGAACTCCACCTAAAAAACCTCGAAATCCGCACAATAGACATATCCCTTGTGGACGAATTCATCTCCGTAATCACCAACCCTCAGATAGCTTATATACTCATGATAATAGGCATCTACGGACTCATATTCGGTTTCATGACTCCCGGATTCTATTTTCCAGAAATTCTCGGAGCCATTTGCCTCATTCTTGCATTTGTGGCGTTCAACTACATAGGCGTCCAATGGGGAGGGCTCGTCCTCATTGTATTGGGCATCGTCTTCTTCATACTGGAGGTAAAGGCTCATTCATTCGGGGCGTTCACCGTGGCAGGCATAGTAAGCTTTATCATTGGAGCAATATTCCTTTTCAGGGTGACATCCACGGACGAAGGACAGCTCTCACGCCTTGTCAGCGAGGACTGGTGGAAGGGATTCACCTGGACGATGATAATCGTGACCGTATTCACTGCGTTGCTTTTCGTCGCAGTCGTCTATGCGGTCTACAAGGTGCTCAAGACCCGTCCCAAGACAGGTTGGGAGGAAATGATAGGCGCAGAAGGTGTTGCCGCAGAGGATTTGGAGGAAGAGGGCCAGATAAAGGTACACGGAGAGCGCTGGAAAGCCCGTACGAAGGAAAAACTACTTAAGGGAGATAAGGTAAGGGTCGTGGGCAAGCAAGGGCTTGTCCTCATTGTTGAAAGAATCAAGGAGGAATAAGAATGGCATTTGACTGGATGAGTCAGGTTCTCACGTATGTTATCGCATTTGTTGTCCTGATGGCTGTCCTCATACTCGCCAATGGCATAAAGATAATAAAGGAGTATGAGAGGGCTGTCATATTTAGGCTGGGGAGGCTTAAGGGAGCCAAGGGTCCCGGGATATTCTTCATCATCCCCGTCGTGGACAAGATGTTCAAGGTAGACTTGAGGACTGGCGTGCTCGATGTTCCCGTGCAGGAAGTCATCACCAGAGACAACGTACCCGTGCGTGTGAATGCGATAGTCTTCTACCGCGTCATGGATCCCGAGAAATCTATTGTGCAAGTGCAAAACTTCGTCCAGGCTTCTTCACAGATTTCTCAGACCACCTTGCGTTCTATCATAGGTCAGTCCCATCTCGACCAGCTTTTATCAGAGCGCGAGCACTTAAACGCAAAGCTGCAGGAAATCATAGACGAAGCCACAGACCCCTGGGGCATTAAGGTCTCTGCCGTGGAGATAAAGGATGTTGAGGTCCCCAAGCAGATGCAGCGCGCCATGGCGCGTCAGGCTGAGGCTGAGCGTGAGAGGCGTGCAAAAGTCATAAACGCCGAGGGTGAGCTCCAAGCTTCCCAAAAACTTTCAGAGGCGGCAGGCGTAATGGCGACCCAACCTATGACACTGCAGCTCCGCATGTTGCAGACCATTGCCGAGGTCTCGGCTGAGAATGCAACAACAGTGATTCTCCCCATCCCAATAGAGATACTCGAATTCTTCAAGAGAAAATCGGAAGAGTAATTTCCGATACTTTTTCTTTTTTCCCTAAAAAAGACGAAAAAACACCTTTTCCTAAAATGAGAGAAAAATTTTTGGCGAAAGGTATTTAGAATATCATTCATTGGATAATCGATGAGGAGTCAAAGTCCAGGAGTGATGACAGACTGGAAAAATATATGATAACTATTGAGCAGGCAGGGTCTGAGAAGCAACATATATTGCAGTTTTTTTGTCGTTTCTACTGGCTCAAACGGTTTTCTTGGCCCTCTTATTGAATGCTGTTTCAATGATGTCTCTTCGTAACTTTCATCTACAAGCATTTCTCCTCAAGCGATTGAATTGATATTGTGCTTGCCTTGGCTGGCAGCATATCACAGAAATCCGGATTATCATAAATTTCATATGGCTCAGGCGGGTGGAACTGAAAAATATCATTGGAAATTGTTAAGAGAAGATGGAGAAAACATCGCAGAAGGCAAAGAAGTTATAATTGGTGAAAAAACATATCATATTGGTTGGCTTGGGAGCGAATATAGGGGAAAATTGCACAAAAATTATTGATTTATGTATTTATGATGATCCATGCTACTTCTCTCATTGTGAGCATATTCTAAATATTATTAGAAATCGAGAATTTAAGTGAACTCAAGCTGACCTTTTTGAAAAGATATTATTTCGTATATACACTCAGTACGAGCCCCCCGCCTTTATGACGATTTCCTCCTTGAGATTCTTCAGGCTTTTCTCCGAGGGAGTGGCGAGATTATAGATTTCAAGCAGTGTCTTGAGCTTTGCGGTGCTCATGTCCTCCATGAGGTCACCCAAAGACCGTGTCTCATAGCTCAATCCAAGGCGTGCGAGCACACCTGGAGGTGAGAGGCTCTCCTGCATGTTAGTCACTTCCTCTGAAAACAGGAGAATTGCGGGAACGCCCTCCTGCCTGAAGAGGAAGAGCGCATTGTTTGTTTTTTTGGGGAACTTGTAGAAGATGTCCCAGAACTCGTTCACCATCTCTATCGTCTTTGTAGGGTCTTTGATGTAGCCTCGGGCAATGTAGACGTTTTGAGCCTGCACCTTGAGCCGCGAGAGTGATTCAAAGTCTTCCACCTTGGGTGCATAGAGCGCCTTGAACATGGGGGAGGTCCTGAAGAACGCATTCCTCAGCGTAGAAAAGAAGCGGGTGAAAAGGATAAGCATGCTTTTAACCCCCGACCTCTCCATCACCTCCTTTGGTTCAAAGTAGGCAAAGGGCCCTGTCTTCCTGAAGACATGCACTTCTTCAACCTCCCCTCCTAGGGCAAAAATGTCGTTGATGAGGCTCCTGCTCGTCTGGAAGGTTCCGCCTGCCCATTTTGCTCCGAGGATGGGTTCTCCATTGTCAAAAATGAGGAAATGGTCCTCCCCTTTTCTGAGCACGAGCACACCTCTGAAATTCGTCTTTGAAACCTTTTGCGCAAAATAGTAAATCTCATAGACAAATTTGAATTGCTCATGGAGAACCTCTGTCGATTCTGCGATATCGCGGCAGAGGAGGAAGAGTGTCCTGGGCAGCTGGTGAAAAAAAGCTGTATAGGGGGATTCCCCCAATGTCACTTTGAGAATGGCGATGTCAGATGAGGCTTGCCCTTCGTCAAAAAAGATGGTGTGTGTCTGGGGGAAATCGAAGGCAAGGTATCCTGTGAGTTTCTCACTTTGAATGGTCTTCATGAGGTCGTCTATATTCATGAACTCGGAACTTGTGGAAATCACAATTTCTCCCGCAGGCTGCCATGACACAATACCACCGATTCCAGTCTACTCAGAACTATATAAACATTACTGTGAATATCACAATGTTTTTTTATACTTTCCACCGGAAAGCTCAATGCGTCCGTCGTCGAGGAGCTGCCGTAACGCAAGTTCGACATCGATGTCGTCGAGTCTGGAGGCTGCGATAATCTCCTTTTTTGTTAGTATTCTGTCTTTCAGGACTTCAAAAACCTTCTCCACGTAATCGTCTTCCTCAAAAATGTCAAAGGTCTCTGCCTCATGTGCCCCTTCTGCCTTCACGGGCACTGCCTTCCTTACGGAAACGGTATTCTTAAGCGAGCGCTCAATCATTTCGAGCTCGTGTGCCACCCACCTGTTGGGGGAAATAGGGACGATGAGTTCAGGGGTGATATATATCTCTTCGTTGTAGATGAGCGGCCTGCCCACCACTTCCACCATTTCCCCCCTCTTGAATCCTGTGAGGGATGAGACGCTTGACCCCCACTGTTTTATGCGCACCGTCTCGGTCCCGTCATCCAGTGTGAGTGAGGCATAGTTGCCGTCAGATGAGAGGAATGAGTCAACGATTGTACCAAGAAGGCGAACCTCGTATGCCTCGCCAGAGACAGTCAGGAGCCTGCCCTCCTCAACCTTTCCCGAAATGACATCAACAACCCTCAGCTTCTTGGCAACCATGAGTGGAGAAAAAAAAGAGGCTTAAAAGGTTTTTGATGGCGTGTACGGAATGATGAAGAAACGTTTATAAAGTGAGACCCCACGGAGCCTTGTGAAAGAAGAAATTTTCCGAGAGAGCGTCAAAATGAGAATTTTGGATTGGATGAGAGAAGAACGATTTCTCTTAAGGGAGGAGAGGGATGAGAACGCATTCTTCAATGGGGCAATAATGTTTCCTCCTGAATCTGGCAACTACATAAACATAATCATTCCTAAAATGGCATCTGACGTCGTCGTCATTGTGGCGGGTGTGGGAATCGACCCGAGGCATATAGAAACGATGAGCGAGCAGGCTCATGTGAAAAGCGAATTCTGGTGGGCAGTGAAGTTTGACCTATTGAGGCTCTTTGTGGACTTTACCCTCATGGATGAGGGGAGAATGCCTGCCCAAAACGAAGTGCACTTCATAAACATGAGCTCGCCTCTGCACTACGATGGGCTCACGAAAGATAGTTTCATGCGCGAAATTCGCAGGGTGAGCAATGCGCGGTTCATGGTACTTTGGCGCATCAATCAGAAGTTTGGAGAGGTGGGGGACATGGGAGTCTGAGTCTTTCTGAGACAGTCACTGCCTTTATAAACTCCACTAGATTGAAAAGGCAAAGGGTACACTAATACCCGGATGCTGTCTTATTGCAGCCCCAACATTTTTTTTCTTTAGTCTTCTTCGAAACCAGGAAACCGGTACGTTTTTGAGGGTTATGCAATTGAAGCACTTTTTTCTCTTCGAGTCGAAAAGATAATAGGGTGAGAAAAAATATCATTGAATGAGTGAGAAGGGTTTAAGATTCAAAAAAAGGGGAAAAGTACTGATTCATCCCCTTCGTCATGAGGCATTGATGGGAGTAAGACATTAGGAAAACCATCTATGTCGTATCAAATGAAAATGCGTACCAATCACATTAGTTACCATATAGTATCTTACTATCATTTCCTTGACTTGTGCATTTCAGATTTCCCATTTTGAAACTCCCCCTTTCGACCTCTACCGACCTACAGGATAAAGAAAGGGAAACCTTTAAAAAACTCCCTATAAAGGTCTGTCATGATACCTGATACACTCATAAAGGAGACCGTCATTGAACTTTTGAGAAAGGCTTCCACGAAGCTTCCCACAGACGTCGAGGAGGCGTTGAAAAAAGCATTTGACGCGGAGGAGAAGGATGTCGCCCGCATGCAACTTTCCGCCATCATAGAGAATATACGGCTTGCAGAACAGATGAGTACCCCCATGTGCCAAGACACGGGTGTTCCCATTTTCTATGTTGACATGGGAAAGGTAAAGACAGAGACTATAGAGAAAGCCATACGGGATGGTGTTGTGGAAGCGACAAAGGTTGTGCCATTGCGCCCCAACGCAGTGCATCCCATATCGCGCAAGAATCCTGGCGATAATGTAGGCAGAGACATGCCTTATGTTAATTTCTCCATGTCTGACCATGATTATCTGGAAATTACAGTCATGCCCAAGGGCGCAGGGTCTGAGAATATGTCTGCCTTGAAAATGCTCACGCCATCCGAAGGTCTCAAAGGCATAAAATCATTCATCCTCGACACCATCGTGAAGGCAGGGGGGAAACCGTGTCCTCCCATAATCGTTGGTGTCGGTATTGGCGGGTCATCAGACATTGCGGCAAAACTCGCAAAGAAGGCACTCTTGAGACCAATCACAGAAAGACATACGGAGAAAGAGATTGCGCAGTTGGAAACGGAACTTCTTGAGGCGCTCAACATGACGGGCATCGGACCCATGGGGCTTGGAGGAAAGACAACGGTCCTGGGGGTCAATGTTGAGTATGCGTACTGCCACACCGCATCACTTCCCGTCGCGGTGAATATTCAGTGCTGGGCAGGGCGGAGGGCAACTGCGAGGATTTATGAAAATGGCAAGGTCGAGTTCGTTACCCAAAGGAGTTGATGAAATGGAAAAGATACTTTTTACCCCATTATCGGAAAAGGATGTCGTTGATCTGAACCTGGGAGAAGTGGTGTATCTCACAGGCACAATTTATACGGCGCGGGACGAAGCCCACCTGCGCGCACTTGAGCTGTATCATGAGGGGAAAAAGACTCCTGTGGATTTCTCCTCTTCCGCGGTCTTCCACTGCGGCCCCATCGCTATCAAGAAAGGGGATGCATGGGAAGTTGTCGCCGCAGGTCCCACCACATCGACGCGCATGAACAACATGGAACCCGAGTTCATAGAGAAGTTTCATCCTCGCGCAATCATAGGCAAGGGAGGGATGTCTGCTCCCACGGTTGAAGCCATGAGGAAGTTCGGATGCGTGTATCTCGCCATCACGGGGGGCGCCGCCGTACTCGCAGCCAAAGGCATAAAGAAGGTGTCGGGGGTCGAGTGGTATGACCTAGGCATGCCTGAAGCGTTGTGGATCTTCGAGGCAGAAAAGTTCGGACCCTTAATCGTAGGCATAGACGCGCACGGAGGAAGCCTGTTCGCACAGGTGGACCGCGATGTGGAGGCAATCCTACCCCGCGTGAAGGCGAGGTTGGGATTGTAAGGTTCCAAATTATGATCGATGATATATATTTGGAATAATCTTAAGGTTTATATTCTCCAATGATTATTTTGCCCCGTGACACGCACTATACTGGACTGCTACACAGACGAGCCTTCAGGCCTGGGCGTTCCTCCCTACCTTGGAACATATCCCCGTTATTTGTATGGTGCGCTCTCCTCTGAGAATCCGTACTACCTCACGATAGATGATGTGCGGCTGTGGAAGTTTTTTTCTTCAAAAAGGAGAGACGAGGAGAGGGATAAAAAGACAAGGGTGAATGTCCACAACCTCACGAAAAATTATTCCTCCGTACGTGAAATCCTCGGGCACACGAAAGAACTCATCGTGGTTGCGGGTATCCACACGCCGGGGAAATATCTCTCCGCGGTCCCGGGCACCCTGTATGAGATAAAAAGGCTTGTGGGTGACCTGCGGTGCAGAAAGATTCTTACGGGGCCCGCCTCATCGCTGGGAACGAGACTCGAGGGAGGCAAAAGAGCCGAGAGGACAGACGTCTCCTTTTTTGACGAGATTGAAAATAACTATCTAGGAATAAATGAGTACGACAGGATTTCCGAGTATGCTGTGAAAGGGGCAGGAATAATAAGACAGATTCCCTGGGTACCTGTAGCCGAGATGGAAACGGCGAGGGGGTGCGCCCATGGGAGATGTAGCTTTTGCACCGAGCCGCTCAAGCACGGGTACGAGGAAAGGGATACCGAAAATATCATAGATGAAGCTGTGGCGCTTGCGAGAGAGGGGATACGCCACTTTAGGTTGGGCAAGCAGAGCGATTTCTTCGACTTCTCATCCGAGAAGATGGAGCGATTGATTGCTGGAATAAGTGAGAAGTGCCATCCCGAAACGCTCCACATTGACAATGTCAATCCCGCACTCGTCACGGAGGAAAAAGTGACCCTTGTGGTAAGGTACTGCACGCCTGGTAATGTCGCGGCGCTGGGTGTCGAATCTTTTGACCCCGAAGTCATAAGAGAAAATAATCTCAATGCCACACCCGAGGTGGTGATGAGGGCGATACGACTTATTTGCAGGATCGGCAGCGAGAGGGGGGATAATGGGCTCCCCCTTTTTTTACCCGGAATAAACCTCCTCTTTGGATTGTCGGGAGAGTCCCGAAAGACCCACATACATAACATGCACCACCTTTCCCTCATATGCGAGGAGGGACTGATGCTGAGAAGGATAAATATAAGACAGGTCACCGTATTTCCTGGGACACCCCTCGACAGGGGATGCGGAACCAAATACCTCGCAAAGAACAGGAAATATTACTGGAAATGGAGAAACGAGATAAGACAGAAGATTGACCATCCCATGCTTGAAAGGGTCGTGCCCAAAGGAACCCTTTTGAAAAATGTCTTTGCAGAAATCTACGACGGTAACCACACCTTCCTCAGGCAGTTTGGGACATACCCTCTCATTGTCTGTGTCGAGAGGAGGATTCCCTTAAGACGATTCTATGACGTCTCCGTCACCGGGCACATGCTGAGAAGCATCACTGGAAAAGTCGCCTGATACCCCAAACTTTTTTATTCCCAACATGAAAGAAACCCATGGAAAAACTAATAGTCACCGTTGCACCCACAGGCAGCGTCCCTGCAAGAAAGGACAATCCCTCTCTTCCCCTGACACCGGAGGAGATAGGTCGAGACGTTTATGAATGCTTCAGGGCTGGCGCCTCTGTCGTCCATATCCATGCCCGGAAAAATGGAATGCCGACATCTGACGTCTCCGCTTTTTCGGAAATCGTTTCAGAGATAAAGGAGAGGTGCGACGTCATAATACAGATTTCCACGGGCGGAAGAGGGAGAGAAGGGGAAGAGAGGGCTTCGGGGCTCGCGCTCAAACCGGAAATGGCATCCCTCACATGTGGTTCTGTGAACTTCCCTACCATAGCATACGTGAATGAGCCTTCCCTTATTGAGTTTCTCTCAGAAAGGATGAGGAATCTCGGCATAAAACCTGAGATAGAGGTCTTTGACACATCCATGATACAGAACGCCATAACCCTACAGGAGAAAGGACTCATCGCACCCCCTCTCCATTTCAACTTTGTCTTGGGGTTGAGAGGTGCGCTGCCTGCAACACCTAAGAATCTCCTCCATCTTGTTGAATCCATTCCCCTCGGCTCGACATGGACAGTCTCGGGCATAGAGAGGCATCAGTTGCCTATGAATGTCCTCTCAATCATCATGGGTGGGCATGTTCGAGTGGGACTCGAGGACAACATCTACTATGCCAAGGACACACTCGCCACAAACGTCATGCTCGTTCAAAGAATCGTTCGGGTTGCCCGTGAGGTGGGGAGGGAGGTTGCGACACCCCAGGAAGCAAGAAGGATTTTGAACTTAAGGTGATCTCTCCTTCACATAATCCAGGCAGGCGAAAAGGGTTTCAAGCTGGACTGCCACTATGTTTCTTATGGGTACCATGGTGAAGTGGCACTTACTCTCAAACTGCTGCACCCTCTCCTCTATAATCTGGGAGATTTCCTCCTTCTTTATTTCTTTGTCGCGGGGGGAGGATTCATCCACAAATCTCCACAACTCCCCTAATAGTAATGTATTCTGAAGGGGAAGGATGACTGTGTTGTCGAAAAGCTCCGCCTCTGTGGCAAAACCCTGAAGTGAGGATGCCCATTTCACCTCAGCGTCATGAAATCCCTGAAATGTATTTAGGAAATGCTCAATGACGGGTTTGAATGGCGAGGAGTCATTTCTACCCTCGATTCTCTCATAGATTTCTTTGACGGTGCCAAAAAGCCGCTTTTCATCCCCGAGTCTCGAGGACACAGCCTCAAGGCGTTTCACGCCTGACTCGGCATAATCAGCCACCTTGGGGTGAATGAGATATGGAACCTCACACACGACAGAAAAGGTATTGAACCTCCGCGCATAGTCGTCAGAGCTTGTGCCCGCCTTCATTACCCTGGAAGGATTTTCCGCAGAATTTTTCAGTAGGTACTCATACTCGTCTGCAACGGTAAAAGCCTCATAGATGGCTCTGTCATATGTTACCGCATATGGCACCTCGGGTTCACCCAAATACAGGGGCAATCCCTGTTTTTTGGTTGCGGAATGGAGGCGGGCGTAGATTTGGGGGCATCGTTCTGTGAGGTACCAGTAGACGCCGCCAAACGTTGAATTGTGCAGTGAGTAGAGGAGTGAGGGATGCGTTTCATCGAGGAGTTTCTTGAAGGCGAGGGTCTCGGGAAGGGGATTCTGAAAGGACAGCGTCTCGTATTCAATGGGAAACGTCCAGTCTATCTGGAGGTAGGAGGGGCTTCTGTAGTAGTGGTAGATGTGGTTGCGCAGGTCATACGGGCGTGAAAACCATTCCTCATTGAGTCGTGCGCCATCTGGGTCGATGCACTTTATTATGTGCCAGCGGAACCCGAAGTCGTTTTCTGCAAGAACGGTGAGGAGATATTCAAGCATGAGGGCACCCACCGGCTCGTTGGGGTGCGGGAATCCAACGAGCACAACGTCCCTCTCTCCCTTTCCAATGGATATGGAGCGTATAGGGTGCCCGTTTCTGCTATGACCAAGAAGGGTCGTCGTGGCACCAGTATGCTCTGAGACGAAAGTATCCGTAGACCGCTCATGCGCATCGATTGTATAGAAATTCTTCCAGGATGGCATACTGTCAAAGATTTCCTGCATGCAATGAATTGGAGCACGGCTTAAAATCCTTTCGAAGGGGAAAGGTTAAAAATCAATCTCGAAAGAGAAAAGGTGATGAGACACATGAATGGAACGGAATTTCTCTTTTCCACACTCGAAAGAATCAGTGTGCCGAGCAGGGATGACGGGACAAGGTTCATCGACGAGAGAAGGAGGAATGAGATAAGGAGGATTGTCGATTCCACTGTATTTTCTCCTGTCACCGACGATGATTTCCTGTATGTGGTGAATGCGAGCGATGACAGGAAGGGGAACACTGTTCTGATTTCCTGTCACATTGATGATGTGTGTGGGGAAAATCTTTGGGTCAAGAGAGAGGGAGAGGGAGTGAGGGGAACACTCGATAACAATGCATCCGTCACCGCACTATTGGGAGCAATGAGGGAAAACACCCTGCCACCCAACACCTACATAGCGTTCACAGGCGATGAGGAGGACGAGGGAAGGGGAGCAGAAAAAACGATGACCTTTTTGAAGGAAAGGAAATCTGAGATTTTCGAGAGACTGGAGCTGGTCATCGTGGTGGATGTATCTGCTGCAGGTTGGAGACATGATGTGACCCTTGAGAATTTTTCATTCAGGAATGAGAAATTGCTACCGATGATAACGCATGCTCTTAAAAAGAACAATGTTGCGTATGGCATCATTCCTCCCGAGTGTTCACTCCCCGATGAGTCTGACATCTACAGAGGGTTTGACCTCAATGTCTTCGCCCTCTGTCTGCCTGTCAATGTTCTTTGTGAATCTGGAAATGATTGCATTCTTGCGCTTTGTGAGAATGGGAGGATAAAGGAACACTGCGCAAAGGGCATTGAGACCACATTTCAAAAGATGCAGATGATGCAACACGCACTGAGCGTCGTATGTTCAGTGATATATGGGCTCAGCCATGCTCCCTGAGGCTGAACTCCCGCCATTTTCCTTCACATGGATTGCCCTCGCATACGTGAAGGGTGGCTTTCCCTATGTCAGCGATGCAGGAAAAAACAGTTTTCTCCTCGCGACCGTGGTTGCATATACCATGAGTGTGGTCGGAAAGAATATTCTTGAAATCCTCCACACTCCTCGCTTCCTTTAAGAGAATGGATGCACCTTCGTATCGTCTCTTGGAACTTTCGGAGTGTTCCTTCTCTATGGCTCTCATTTTTTCCGAAAGGTAATGATTCGTGTGAGCCTGGCTGCCATAGAGGATGTCGTGCCTAGTAGCGCTCGTTTCCACGGAAAAGATTGTGTCTGAGGTGGCAATGAGGTGATTGTATCCTCCTGCCCTGTTTCCCATCGTTGCGAGCCCTATTGCCTCATGCGGAGTATTCGCATCAAGGACGGCTCGGGAGACGAATACCCGTGGAATACCTTCTCGGATATCTTTTGGGCTCACACTGTTCACCCCCTGCGCCAAAGAGTCGGTCAATCCCACCGAGGCGAGGAAGGCGCCGCAGGTGGCGGATAAAAAACAAGGCTCGCCTCTCCTTCGTGCACCTATGACAATGACATGCGTTTCGTCTGAGGCATACCAATCCTCGTTGTGCCCGAGAAGTACTCCGCCTTCCGTCTTTTTGGCAATCGAGGTGCAGGACTTCATGTCAAAGACCTCCTCCGCGCAATTGAGAACGAAAAGATCATCCTCAGAAATGCCGGAACCAGACGCCATTCCTCTCAATTCCCCATATGCGCTCATCGAGGAACAGTGGGGTAAATATTTTTGAACGCGAGCCCTGACCATATCCCAGTCCCATCCTTCCTTGGAAAAAATATTTTTGTAGTCCTCCACCATGCGGGCAAAGATGCCTGCCGCAGATTTTCCCACCACATGACCCCTCTCAAACGATTCCCCTTCTGTTTCTATGTAGAGCATGGGGCACAAATGTTTTAAGGTTAATAAGGTTTCTCTTTGCATGTTAGAGGAGATACACAGAAGAATAGACAAGGAGTTTCCTACACATCTCCAGAACGTGCAAGAATTTCTGAGGCAACCTTCTGTATCAAGCGAGAGCCGAGGTATGGAGGAAACTGCCGAGATGGTGTGCAGGATGGTTGAGGAATCAGGTGGAAGTCCTGAGGTCATCCCCACTGAAGGGTTTCCCGTCATCTCGGGAGGAATCGATGCGGGAAAGGAGAAAACCCTTCTCATCTATGGCATGTACGATGTCCAGCCTGTGGAGGAGGGGTGGATGGTGCCTCCCTTCTCGGCAGATATCGTGAATCTGCCTGGACATGGTGAGTGCGTCGTGGCGCGGGGGGTGCAAAACTCAAAAGGGGCGCTTGCGTGCCTCTTCAATCTGCTATCCGTGATGAAGGATAGTCT
>Ga0315295_10000951_pt1 | contig 24830 bp, 30 predicted proteins | sample YL17G14_0_MG_FD_204453 | JGI IMG/M metagenome (GOLD analysis project Ga0315295, IMG submission 204453) | Sediment microbial communities from Yellowstone Lake, YNP, Wyoming, USA - YL17G14_0 | ecosystem: Environmental > Aquatic > Freshwater > Lake > Sediment | place: USA: Wyoming | collected... | reverse complement strand
GAACCCTGAGCACATCCATATAGAACTCCTGAATCTTCGCGAGATGGTAGGCATAAAACTGTGGTAATCCCGTCTCCTCGCATGTTCTCTCTTCGACTTTCCCATGCTCCCTGTCTTTCACGGAGAAAGTTTTGAGCCTTGTGTCTTTTACAATATCCCAGTCCTTGTGATGACCAACGGTTGCCGGGTCGAAAAATATCTGGAGCTCGGCTTGATTCAGTTCACGGAGACGGTAGAATCCCTGTCTTGGAGAAATCTCATTCCTGTATGCGCGCCCCAGTATGGCAAGACCCAATGGCAGTTGATTGCGGCAGACCTCGAATAATCGTTTGAAGGAAACATATGCCCCCTGTGCGGTCTCAGGACGCAGGTAACCAATCTCGCCCTCGGATGCACCGATTTTCACATCAAACATCATGTTGAAGAGGTGGGTTTGCGAGAGTGTGCCTTTGCAGTATGGGCAGATGATTTTGGCTTCTGCAATCCTTGAATCGAGTTCAGGAAGCGTTAACCCTTCAGCCTGTATCCCTCTCTCCTCCAAAAGGTGGTCTGGTCTCAGACGCTTTCCGCACTTGAGGCAGTTGATGAGGGGATCGTTGAAATTCTTTATGTGCCCAGACGCCTCGAATACAGAGGATGCCATTATGTCGCATGTCTGAATCTCGAAGAAGTTTGAATCGAGTCCCACAAAAAACGTTCTCCACAGATTCTCCCAGTTACGCTTGAGGAGTGTTCCGAGAGGACCATAGTCATAAAACCCAGCCACCCCTCCGTAAATCTCACAGGAGGGATAGATGAAGCCCCGTCTTAGGGCAAGGTCGGAAAACTCCTTCACTTTTTCACCAGAAACTTTATGAGGTCGACATCACGCACCATGCCAATCAAATCCCCACCCGCGGTGACTACGGGGAGCTGTTCTATGTCATATTTGCGCATTATGCGGGCGCACTCTACGACAGACGTCTTTATAGTCGTGGTCTGGACATCCTTGGTCATGTACTCTTTGACGGGCTTGTTGGGGAGATGGAGGACCTCTGTGCCTATGTAGAGGGTACTCTTCGTCTCCCACATCCAGTCCTCGCCCTCGGAGTTCTGCTGTATGTCTGACTTCTCCATGAGGTTTATAATCTCTGAGGACTTCATGAAGTCTTCAGCGTCTATGATGCCCACAAGGTTGCCCTTCTCATCGAGGACTCCCGCGGAGGTATCATTAGAGAAGGAGAGCATCTTGAGGGCGACAGGCATGGGTGTGTTCTCCCAGATGGTGAGTATGCGATATTTCATGTATTTATCTATTTTTTCTGTGCTCGTACCCTTTATGATTGCCCGTTTCACAATGTCATCTACGGTCACCACCCCCACAAGGTTGTCTCCCTCCACCACAGGCAATGTCCTCACATTTTTGTCTATCATGAGCCTTGCCGCATCCATGACATCTTTTTTGGGCGATATGGTGATGACCTGTCTGTTCATAACAAGGGCGAGCTGGTCCTCGTCCCTCTTCTTCATCAAATCCTGGAGAGACACGAATCCCACAAGTTTTTTCGTCTTTTCCTTGACCACGGGCAGGCCTGAGACATTGTTCTTCTTCATGAGTTCCACGGCTACCTTTCTTCTGCCCGGAACTGAAACAGCAATTACATCGGTGCTCATTGCCTCTTCAACTTTCATTTCCATCACCATATTTCTTCCTTAATATCTCCTCTACATCAAGACGCAAGAGATTGGCAAGAGAAAAAGTCCAGGCGATAACGTCTGCAAGCTCTTTCTCAATCTGTTCTTTGTCTTCTTCTTTCATGGCAGAGGCGAGTTCTCCCACCTCTTCTATGAGCCACATGAAAGTCTTCGCTACGCCCCTCTCTGAGTCTTTCTGACCATATCTTCTCTGTATCAAATCCTGAAATACGCTAATCTCCATGGGAGCAATTACAGGATTTGAATAAAAGACTAACTGGTCAAACATATTTAAAACTTGTGGTAGAAAAGCTGTCAGAACGAGCCAAAAAGGAAAAAGGGGAGAATTTTTCTTTCTTTCCTCCATTCAAAAAGCCCCTTCAGACATCCCATCGCTGTCTGTGCTTCTCTAAATCCTGCAGTGCAGGGTTGTTCTCATAGATGGGAGTGGTGAAAGATTTATTGTCTTTTCCTGAACCTTCTACCTTACTCATCAGCGTCTCATATGCCGATGTGTCCTTTCTTTTTACCTTTGATGCAATCATTTCACTCCCACACATTTTTCCTGAAATAAAAAAGGTATGTAAATCCTTCAACATTTTCAAAAGAAGATTCTATCACGATAGACAAAAAACCTTGTCCAAACCTTTAAATCATTTGGGGGAGAGGAGTAAGAATGAAGGTTGCAGATGTGTGGGGGAGGGTCGTGGAAGTCTGGAGGGCGATACTGAGGAGCAGGAGGAGGGGCATTCCCTCGGATGGGAAATCTATAATCATTCCTCTCGATGGAAGGAGAAAGGTGCTCTGGATTGCAGAGCAGAATGCGAAACGAAGGCAGATAAGAAATTAAGAGCGTGTGCCATAGAAGTACTCTGACCACATGACAAACTCTGTGGATTCTACGCGTGTGCCATCTGAACCCCTGAATACCTCCACAATGACCACAATGGGATACTCTTTAAATCGCTTACATGTGCATGGAGAGATGACCCACCTCAGGAGCACTTCCCTGTAGGCTCCTGCTCCCCACCAGTCGGAGGCAGTCTGGGAAAAGGCAGGCACACCGAGATACACAGAGTCATCCTCTTTGTATAACAATACCCCGGGGTCGAGGACCCTGTATTTTTCATATCCTACTGCATCGTATGCCCTGACTTTCACCGTCAACTTCTGGGAGGCTTCGTTATTCTTTATTCCGACCTTGAAGTACTCCCACTTGGAGACTTCGTACGCACGCACCATCTTTATCTGAATGCCTGCAGAGGCAACCTGGGGTACGAGAATGAGCAGGACGAGAAGCATGGCTGTGAGTCTCATGGCTCTACTGGGCATGGAGGGTATATAAATGTTTCTATTGAGATAGAATCTTTAAGAGACTAAAGCTTTATATATTCTTTCTGTCCTGAAATTTCATGAAAGGGATATTTTGGGGCATTCTTCTTCTTCTGCTCGGCGCGTATCTGCTCGCTTCGCAGTTTTATGAAGTACCGGGCATAGAGCATCTCTGGCCTGTTTTTCTTGTCCTCGGAGGAATCTCTCTTTTCTCGGAATTCCTCAGGAATAGACAGGAGGGTGTTCTCATTCCTGCAACAATACTTGCACTCCTTGGCGTCTTCTTCTTCCTCTTCACCCTAAATTACTACCCATGGGAAGACATGGACATTCTGTGGCCCGTCTTTATACTCATCCCCGGAGTGGCGTTCCTCGTCATGTTTCTCGCATGCAGGAGGTGGGGAGTTTTTATCCCTGCATTCATTCTGCTCGCCACAGGAGGAGGATTCCTCGCCTCCACCACGGGTTATGTCACCTGGATAAATGTTGCGAAGTGGTGGCCTTCTGTGATTATCATTGCAGGCATACTCCTCCTCTGGGGTGCATTGAGAGGTGGCAGGCATGGATGAAGAAAAAGAATGGAAGAAAAAGATTGACCTCCCCTTCATTAAGGTGAGGGAGTCTGACGAAGAGAAATATGTGGAGGTGGGACCTATAGTGGTGCATAAGAAAGGAGAACAAGAGAAGGTGACTTTCTTCGGCGATGAACCGGATAAATGGAAGGCTGATGGACGTCTCTGGAAATTCGGGGTGGCACTCTTCCTTCTTCTCGTCGGTGTCGTCCTCACCATTCAAAACCTCACAGAGTACCGCCTCGACGGTGTCATAGAAGCGGGGACGGGGTTACTCCTCCTGGGTTCAACCATAGTGCGGATGATTATGAAATTGAAGGTGAGTGCCTTCTGGTCCGTGGTAGGATTTGCCCTTCTCATCGATGGTATGGGGGAGTTCCTGGGATATGACATGCCTACAATCCCCCTGCTTCTCATCCTCATAGGGGTATGGATGATAGTAAAGACGATACGTTGAATACCTCAAAAAGCGACTGCGGCACCCTTTATTATCTTCACCAATTTCACCTTGAAGATGAGGATTTTTCCTGCGAGGGGGTCGTTGAAGTCAACGGTAATCTTGTCTTCCGAAATCTCTGTGACTAATCCCGTGCGTCCCTGAAAATCCACCTTCTGACCCACCTCGGCATCAACCCTGAAGGAGAATTCCTTTTCGTTCACGGAGAGCACTGTTGCCATGCCATAGGGGGTGTTGAACTGCAGGTCAACCTCCACAAGGTTCTGAAACGTTACCTCAGTGTCCGTCACTTTCACGATTTTCACGAGCAGGTCACCAAGCTGATATGTCTTGCCCACCTCAGCGGACCCACCTATCAATTTCTCAAACTGGGTTTTATCAATGCTGTTCTCCAATGGTTGTGAGCTAATCTTGGGTATTGTCAGTGTGAGCTTGGGGTCTCGTACCCCAAATGGAGTCTCTTCAGGAGGGATACGGATCTCCTTGGTCTCACCCACCTTCATGCCGAGGAGGGCAGACTCCAGACGAGGCAACGCCGTCTTGCCCGCACCCACTTCGAAACGGGAGGGCTCATACAGAATCTTTAGCGTGAACGTATCCGACTTGGGGACATTGGGATCTTTGGCGACAGATTCCATAGTGGTATCAAAGACTGATCCGTCCTCGAGGTAACCGACATAATCTATCTCAACGATATCGCCATTCTTCGCAATTTCACTTCGCGAGAGATAATAGTAGCCGAGTATGATGATTATGAGTATGGCAGCGCCTATGAGTGCGTACCTGTACTTTTTCCATTGTATCATGGAAATAAGGACAGACCTGCTTTTAAAAGGTTTTTGGTTTCGTCTTACAGTGCTACCCCAAAGAATTTAAAGCATCGTAAAAATCCCTTGTGTGAAAGTTTCCGTGGTAATACCCACCTACAACGAGGGAATCCTCATACGACGCGTTCTTGAGAGGCTACCTCCCTTTGACGAAATCATAGTCGTGGACGATGGTTCAAAGGACGATGTGGAGGAATTTGTGAAAGGATTCCCCGTGAGACTCATGAAACATGAAAAAAACATGGGGAAGGGAGTTGCCATGAACACGGGTATGAAGACCGCGCGGGGGGATGTTGTCGTTTTCCTGGATGCCGACATGCAGCACAATCCATGCGACATACCGCGCCTCACAGAACCAATAGAGGCGGGAAGAGCGGATTTCGTCATTGGCGCCCGTCTCCTTGAAAGGAACCGCATGCCCTACATACGACGGTTCGCCAATTATCTTGGCAACAAGCTCATCGAGCTCTTTGTCGGCATGAAACTCAAAGACACCCAGTCTGGGTTCAGAGCCGTGAAGAGGGAATTTCTAGAAAAGATGACTCTCAGGGGACGGTTCGAGGTGGAGATGGAGATGCTCATATACGCCCGAAGGCTCGGGGTGCGCATCGAGGAAGTCCCCATTGAGACAAGGTACGGGGAGGAGAAGTCCCACTTCAAACCACGCGATTTGGTCAGGGTGGTGTGGCTTTTCCTGAAACAGAGATGAAAAATCCCTGCAGCACGGAAAGATTTTTATGTCAACCCGCATTAAGCAAGGAAGGTGAGAAGATGGCAAAGACCAAGTCTTTTATCATGCTCGGCGTTGGTTTGATTTTGCTTTTGGGGGGAGTCTTGTGGTTCGTGAAGGTGCAGGGACAGATTGCAGACTTCCAGAGCACTCTGGGATAGATAGGCAGGCTGCTTTCTCCACAGCTCAGATCCCAATACCAGATGCTTTTAGGCAAAAGAATGGCAGCGGCGGTGCTTTCCATAATGGGATTCATATTCATGTTTCTCGGGGTTGTCAATCTGGTGAAGAAATGACACTCACATTTATAAATCCTAATATATCAAGTCCTTAACGGTGATTTTCATGGAGTCTGTCAAGAAGATAAAGGAATTAATGGAGGGACACGAGAAATGGAGGTCGGAGTGCATAAATCTCATCGCCTCCGAAAATATATCATCCCCATCGGTGCATGAGGCATGCGCCTCGGGGTTCATGCACAAGTACGCGGAAGGTTGGCCCCGCCAGAGGTACTACCAAGGATGCCACTACGTGGACGAGGCAGAGCTTCAGGCGAATTCCATGTTCTACCAGTTGTTCGAGCCCGAGTACGTTGACCTGCGTCCGGTTTCGGGTGCGGTGGCGAATATGTCCATGTTTCTGGGACTGACAAAACCGGGGGACACCATTTTATCCTTGCATACCTCCCACGGAGGACACATCACCCACGCCCAGTTCGGTGCTGCAGGCATGCGCGGGTTGAATGTGGAAACCTTCCCCTTCGACCACAGGGAGATGAACATAGATGCAGACGCCATGAAGAAAAAAATCAGGGAAATAAAACCGAAAATCGTTCTCTTCGGGTGCTCCATGTTCCTATTCCCGCACCCTGTGAAGGAAGCTGTCGAGGCGGCACGGGAGGTGGATGCGGTGGTGGCTTACGATGCGGCTCATGTACTCGGTCTCATCGCAGGCAAGGGGTTTCAGGACCCCTTCCGTGAGGGAGCACAGATGATGACGGCTTCCACACATAAGACATTCCCCGGTCCCCAGGGAGGATGCATCATGTTCTCGGGGCTTGACCAGACGAGGGCGGCAAATGTGCAGTGGTGCATTTTTCCCGTCATGATGTCCAACCATCATCTCCATCATGTGGCTGCAAAGGGTATTGCCGGCGCCGAGATGATTGCCTTCGGAAAGGATTACGTGACCCAAATACTGAAAAATGCCAAGGCATTCGCATCTGAATTGTACGAACAGGGGTTGGGTGTGCTCGCCGAGCACAAGGGGTTCACGGAGAGTCACCAGGTTTTAATAGACTTCAGGGAGCCAATAGGCAAGTGGGCAGCCCAGACGCTTGAGAAGGCAAACATAATCACAAACAAGAACCTCATGCCCTGGGATCCCCAGGAAAACTCCGATAATCCCTCGGGTATGCGCCTTGGTGTGCAGGAAATGACGCGGGTGGGGATGCGTGAGAGCGAAATGAAACACATTGCAGAACTCTTCAGGAAGGTCATAGTGGACAAAAAGGACCCAGAAAAAATAAAGCAGGAAGTGGCAGAATTCAGGAAGGGATACCAGAAGGTTCTCTTCTGCTTTGACTGATATGAACGTAGAGATACTTCACGACAAGAAAAGAATAGAAAGGGTTCTCTCAAGGAACAGACCACTCCACATATACGAGATAGGGGACCTCGATGACTTTTTCTGGGACAAGACCGTATGGTTCAGTGCAGGGATTGGAGAGGTTCACGAAGAGATAGTGCTTCTCTATTGTGGGGCAATTCCTCCCGTCCTCATTGCACTCTATGATACAGAGATAGGAGTGATGGATGAACTGTTGCAGTCCATGAGACCATATCTCCCTCCACGATTTCATGCCCATCTGGGGGAAGGATTGATAGATGTATTTGGACAAGAGGTCATAGAAAAATCCTATGGTAAGTTCTTCAAGATGGCGCTCAACAGAGGCGAGGTGGGAACTCCCCAATCTGACCCTTCCATAAGAGGGCTCTGTGAGAAAGATGTCGGTGAGGCATTGGAGCTCTACAAGGAGAGCTACAAAGACAATTGCTTCAATCCCCGGATGCTTGAAACGGGAAAATTTCTGGGATACTTCGTTGACGGTAACCTCAGAGGCATCGCTGGCATTCACGTGCATTCAAAAAAGTACAAAGTGGCTGCGCTAGGAAACATAACGGTACATCCACGCATGAGAAATAAAGGAATCGGGGAAAAATTGACAACGGCATTGTGCAATGATTTACTGAAAACAGTCGATACAATAGGACTGAATGTGACACAGGAAAACGAATCTGCTTTCAGGTGCTATGAGAAGGTTGGATTCAGTGTGGTGGGCGAGTATGAGGAGTACTTGTTAAGGAATCCAATATAGATGCATTCCCCATTGTGTTTCATAAAATATAGCGATAGGATACGCATATCTCAATGGAGAAATTGCTGCACCCATTTAAGAATATAGCAATTTCATCGTTACCACCAACTGAATGACTGACACCATCAATGTTGCTGAAAGTATGAACAAGGAAACTGGAGTATTGAATTCCCTTCTCCCTTTCCTTATGAAGAATATGTGAATGACAAACGCAAAGATTCCTGCAAGGCTCAAGAGCAATGAGAACAGCAGCCCGGCAAGGGTATTTTTGAATACCTCTATCATTCCAAAAAAAATCAGAAATAAAATAGGAAAGTGCACCAGGAGAAATCCAGTAATGCCTCCCTGCAATCTGAATAAATCCCATTCCCTCCAATACGCAGAGTCAATTTCATGATTTACAATCAAAATGGCATTCACGAGATATATCCAAAAAAGGGATTCTGCCATTACTCTTTACCTCACCCTCTTCTCCATTTTCTCTTCCTTCTCATCTTTGGTCTTGACCTTCCAGCATACCACGCCGTCTTTCTGGAGGCTCTCAATCTTTCCCTCCTCCGCGAGGCGCGTGAGATTCTGGCGCGTCAGGAAGAGGTTCTGCTTTGCCAAATCCGCAATCTCTTTTGTCGAGAGTGGTTTTTCAGATTTCTCTATGAATTCAAGTTCTTTTTGGTACATCATGCTCACCCAACCTTCTCAACAGGAGCAAACATTCAAGAATGGGTTTTATCTTCTCGGGTTCCCTCTCACGGGCGAGGAGTTCCCGCAGTTCCTCCTCTTTTTTGTCAAAGAGGTTGCCATCTGTCTTTTCCTCCTTGGTGCAGTTGGGACAGAAGGTCTTTCCATCCTTCTCAAACAGAGGGAATGAACAGGTAGGACAATGCTGGGCCGTCATGCGAGCCCCCGAGAGAAGCAAGGAGGTAACATCCATGCGCACTATTTGTTGCTGTCTATAAAAAAGTTTGGTTTACCCACAAACCGAAAGCTTTAAAGGAAGGACTCAGGATTGCATTCTGGTGATCCTTTTGAAAGATATCATAAAGAATGTCATTGAATATTTGGAGGAGTCCGTCCTCCAGGATACTTCTGTTCCGCGCAATATAAGGCGCGCTGCCCAAGATGCCATAGACAGGCTCAAGGATGCCTCCCAGAGCAAACGGGTGAGGGCTCACTCGGCTTCAGAGATACTGGATGAGATAAACAACGACCCCAACATGCCCATGCACACGCGCACTATCATCTGGCAGGTGCTCACCGAATTGGAAAGGGTCGAGGATTAACAAAGGATAGCTTAAAAATGCAATTTTTAGACATGCATCTAATATTATCTGCAAATGTCGTAAATTCTGTCCTTATTTTACATTTTTTAAGTCGATTGTCGTAAAAATTGTAACATTTACGTGAAGGAAAAGCTTAAATAAGCAACACAGTGATAGTAGCTTTGTGACTTCTATGAATGACATAAAACTCTTTGGCAAGAATGAGGTTGCCTCAAAGGAAGTAAAGGGAGAAAAGATATACTATGACGACCATGAAGTCATCCGAAGAACAAAAAAGAACAGAACACTCATCTACATTCTCGGTGCAATATTGTTTCTTTCCGTTGCAGGGTTGGGATTCTATGAATACTTGCAGGACAAAAATGTCGCTCAGAATATCCAGACTCTCAGGACAGATTTTTCACGTGACATATCCAATGTGTCCCAACGTGTTGATGCAGTCTTCTCCCGTGTGTTGAACCTCGAGAAGAAAACAGGGGATCTCGAAGTTAAGACGAATGAACACACAGCCCAGATTGAACAGACGCAGCAGGATGTTACCACGCTTCAGCAGAATCTCCAGGATGCGAATGCACAGATAGCCTCCCTGCAGTACACAGAGAAGGATGCGGGACAACTCGCACTCCTTTATGCCTCCCAATTCAATGGGATAGAGGTGGGTACCTACGACTATAACTCTATGACAGATCGCTGGGAAATAGGAACCATAACCTTCGACGAGCAGGCGGATGCGCGAAGGATTTCCACAGAAGTCGTCAATGTCACCAAGGCGCAGAAAGGGTATGACGTGGTGCTCATGCTCGGCTATAAGGGATTCAAGTTCACCAATGGTACCCTCTACTTCCAGATGACGGTGCATGTGAGCTTCAAGGGAGCAATTGAGGGATACGATATCACCTTCTCCCACGGCTGATTTTTCCCTTTTTATATATTTTTTTTCTCAAATGAGCAATGGATTCTTTGCTCTCCCGCCTCACTAATCTTATTTTAGGGAAAGAAAAGAAAAAAGGAATTCTCACTACGGGTTCATGTACACAAAGTAGGTGAGAATCCTCATATTGTAGGGAATGAGTATCGTATCCTCATAGGTCTTGAATTCCTCCTTCTCAATGCGGATTACGACCTGGAAGTATATGCAGACACACCTTCCTCCCCCCACGCCATGGAAGCCCCCTACATCATATATGCGGGAACCAGGTGAAATGTCTCTTTGGGTGACATTGAGTCTAATCTTGAGTGAACCATCTTTGTCTGTGATGCCCCGGAACTCACCATCGATGAACACCTTTGCCCCCGCGACAGGCATATTTCTACCAAACACTTTGAGGACGAATCGCGTCTCCTGTCCCCAGGTGGCATTTACCTCGTGGATGGATGCCACCAGAATCATGGCAGAAAGCGCCAATACCGCACATATCCTTCTTTTCATGGAAAAACCTCTGGGATAAAAGAACTCGAGTGTATAAATAGTTTATGGCGATGAGCATCTTCTTACTTTTCATTATTTGCGGTGTGGAAAAATCCCCCAAGGAATTTCCCTAAGACTTCATCCCTGTCCTCAAGGATCCTCATCTCCTCCCTGATCCATGAGGATATATCCCTTTTGACGAAGGGCAGCGTGGTGCGATGGTCGAGGAACACAATGGCTGCCCTATCCCCAAGCAGCCGATGGGCTCTCCCCGCACCCTGGTTCAGTTTCCTGTGGGCGGGAAGATAGTAACCATAGTAGCGTCCCTTCTGCGGAAACACCTGAGAATAGTATTCTATCTGGGCATTGGTGCGGGCGGTGGGGACCGCATAGGGGACGCCTACGAGCACGACCGAGTTCATCTCATCCCCCGGATAATCCTCACCTTCCGCATTCCTCCCCCCCATCACACCCAGAAGTACGCCTCCCTTGCCCTGCGACCCGTTCTTGAAGAGCCGCACAAGCTCATCGTTCTGATGGGAGGAATATCCTTTCCTTTCTATGAATAGTGGTTTGTCGATTATCTGCTCCAACCCCGCCGAGAGTAGCCCTTCTAAGACATTGTAGGAGGGGCAGAAGACACCGACGTTTTTGGGCGTGTTTTCAACTACCTCAGAAATTCTCACAGAGATACGCCTGTACATTTCAGGGTCACGCATGTCGCCCTTCGTGGTGACCCCCTTAACCGCTGCGACGAATATGTGGCTCTTCTTGAAGGGCGAGGGAAAGATCCTGAGCGAGGCATTCTTTAATCCCACCACATCTCTGTAGGCATCCAGGGGGGTGAGTGTCCCGCTCATGCTCACCGATGCGTGCACATTATCCAGAACAGAGAGGGTCACGGTGCGCGGGTCCAGGGAGACTATTTCCAATCGCAGTGTCTCTGTCCCCTTCCTTGTCATGTATTTGGAAGCCACGTAGCAATAATCCGTCCTCTCCTTGACGCCAATCCAGGTTTGGAGGAATGAGGCAACAGAAAAGATGTATGACCGGGGGGGCTTGTTTTTCTTCAGCCTATCCTTCTGTATCTCCTCTCCCCTTTTCTGCATGAAGCCTAAATAATCAGAAATGAGCATCTCACTGCGCTCTGCCTGGGCAATATTCGAAAGGAAGGTGACCTCTTCCTGAAAGAACTTATTCATGAGTTCCTTATACGAGAGTGAGACCTCCTCCTTTACCCCATACTTCTCCTCAATCTCAAGCATGATTCTGTAGAGGACCTCGCAAAAGTTGGCAATCTCAGGCTCACCATATTCGAGCGCTTCGTTGGTGGCGGCTTTCACCGAGAGGAGTGACAGCCTGTCACTCCCGAGTTCCTGGGCAAGGTTCTCGAGGTTGTGGGCTTCATCGAGAACGAGCAATATGTCATCGAGAGTGCATCCCAGCCCCTCGAGGAATCCCTCCCGAATCTGTGGGTGGAAGAGGTAAAGGTAGGAGCATGCCACCACATCCACATCCTTCACGATCTCCTTTGAAAACTCATAGGGACAGAATCCTCCCTCGCGTGAAGCAGCAAGGATTTCATGTGAAAAGAGGGGATTCTGGGAAAGGGTTATCTCCATCTGGAGGATTCTATCCTGGTTCTCTTTGTAGGTTCTGTAATAATCGCAACGGTCTAGTTTACGGAGGAGCCGACACACGTACATGGCACCCGCCGCATCCGAGGTCTGACTCAATATGACATTGTGAAGACACATCTCCCTCCTCCCACGCAGCGAGACCCCGGACACCTTTTTCTTGCGGCGTATATGCTTGAGCTCCGAGATGACCCTGTCCATCTGTGTGTGGGTTCTGCAGCAGTAAACGATTTTTTTCTCCAACCTGTCGGCGAGAGGGAGGAGGGAGGTGAGAACGCATACGGTCTTCCCAAACCCCGTGGCTGCCTCGAGTGCGACGCTCTGTTTTCTTGCCATGTTTTCGGAGACAAAATTGATGAAGTCTTCCTGATTCTCGCGAGGACGCTCGAAAGGGAAGTGAGGGAAGTCCATGACAGTGCTTTCCATAAAACCTTAAAACATTTACGGCTGAGTAATATCGGATATTTTATATCGATAAAATGCATTTCCAGGGAGAAACCTTTAAAAGATGGGTTGCGCATGTCCTTTACGATGGATGTAGGCAGAGCTCGCATCCATACATAAACGTAAGGCGAGCATACGTCTTTGCACAAGGGGCCTGTGGTCTAGTTGGTTATGACGTCGCCTTGACAAGGCGGAGGTCTCGAGTTCAAATCTCGACGGGCCCATAGACTTTTTTTTGAGAGTACTTTTGAGAGGATTCTAACAGATAACTTTATATACCATCATACATTGTTTACATCGTATTCTGTCTTTGAGACAGTTCATTCTGCCTTCTCGACAGGGTGCAAAGGAAAGTAGGTTAGAATATGAATCAGAATAGAGGACGCGGTCCCCGAAGAGACTTTGACAGAGGCCCTCGCGAGATGTTCCCCGCAATATGCTCAGAGTGTGGTGCTGAAACTCAGGTCCCCTTCAGGCCAACAGATGGAAGACCCGTATATTGCCAGGAGTGCTACCAGAAGCACAAGCCCAAAAGGTACTAACCCGATATAGGAATAGGGTTTTATAGTTTTTATTTTTCTGTTTTTCCTTTTATAGCGGTAGCTTTTCATCTATTTCCATATCCCTCTGATGGCCTCTCCACACTCCCCACATTTCCCATCTCTGAGGAGAGATTCTGTGATTTGATGACAGAATCTCCGGATGATCAGCGCATGACATGAGGGGCAATAGGTATTCTCATACTGGTGGCCTGCAACGTTGCCAAGGTACACATACTTGAGTCCCACATTCTTACCGATGAGGTAAGCCTTCTCCAGTGTGGAGAGAGGGGTGGGGGGTGTCCTGAATTCATAGGCAGGGAAATATGAAGAGATGTGCCATGGCGTCTCACACCCGAGTTCCTCCACAATCCTTTCTGCAATGCTGTGGAGTGGGAGTTCACCATCGTTGACCGAAGGGATGACCAGAGTGGTAATTTCTATGTGTATGTCATTCTTCATCATTATCTCGCAATTCCTCCAGACATGTTCCACATCTGCCCCGCAGTATCGTCTTACCAAAGGAGCATCTCCCTTTATATCTATGTTTGCCGCATCGAGGCCCGAGTCTACGAGGCATCTGAGAGCCTCGCCTGTCATGTAGCCATTCGTCACAATGGTGTTGTAGAGCCCCCGTTTTCGAGCCAGGGAGAAGACATCGCAAGACCATTCCAGCAACAGAGTCGGTTCATTGAAACTCACAGATGTTCCTCGGCATCTCTCGTTGGCCATTTCCACAAACTCAGAGGGTGAGATGTTACTACCATTTCCCACACGCTTGCTTATCTTCCAGTTCTGGCACCAGGGGCATAAAAAATTGCATCCCCATCCCCCTACGGTGAGGGCGACAGAGCCAGGATGAAAATGAAAGAAAGGCTTCTTCTCTATTGGATTTTCCTGAAGGGAGGATATGTTGCCATAATTCGTTGTGAAGAGTTTTCCTTTGACATTCATCCTCGTGCCACAGAATCCCCTTCCTCCTTCACCTAAAAGACATTTCCTCTCGCATGTAAGGCATCGCGTTTTTCCCGCATCGATTCTGGAGAGGAGGGCTTCCTTCATGTGTCGCATAAAAGCCTTCCCGCTCTAGAGAAGTTCTCCCTCTTCATCTCGCGGATGATGATTTCCACAGCGGCAGGGTCAACCTTGGCGATGCGGGCTACATCCGCGGTGATGGTTGAAACCAATTCGCGTTTCTGCTCAATGGTTCTCCCCTCAAGCATCTCAATGGTGATTATTGGCATGAGGTCCATATGTGACAAGACTTAAAAGGCTTTTCGCACATGTGACATGTGTACAAGCGTCATGATGCCTTCTGGCGCAAGGCGAAGAGGGAAGGGTACAGGAGCAGGGCAAGCTTCAAACTCATGGAATTAAACAAGAAGTACAGATTGGTCAGGAGAGGGAACAGAGTGGTGGATGTGGGATGCGCTCCGGGGGGATGGATGCAGGTGCTCTGTGACTTGGTGGGCAATGAGGGAACGGTTGTGGGCGTGGACCTGCAGGACATATCACCCTTCAGCAAAGATAACGTCTTCTTTGTGAGGGGGGATATAAGGGATGAGGAGACACAGAGAATGGTGACAGACATTACGGGAAAGGCGCATGCCGTTGTTGCAGACATCTCTCCCCGCATCACGGGTGCATGGAGCACAGACCAGTACAACTCCTATCTGCTCTCACGCGAGGCACTGCTCTTCTCAGAAAAGATTCTTGTGGAAGGCGGAACCTTTCTTGTCAAAATCTTTGATAGCCCCGAGGCGAGGGAACTGGAGAGGGAGGCGCGGTCTGTATTTGAGCATGTGAAGGTGTCGCGTCCCACCGCATCGAGGAAGTCCTCGGCAGAGATATACATTGTGTGCAAGGGTTTTAAGAATCTTTAACCCAAACCTTTTTATACTATCCACAAAGAATTTTATCATGATCGTCAAAGGAGGAAAAATCTTCATTCTATGCATAATTCTCATATCCATATATATGAAAGCAAGCCTTCAGCAGGCTCCCACGGATTGGATAGATTATGGCTCAAACCCAGTCTTCGACCCTGCCACAGCGGCATACTATCCCACCGTCCTCTATGATGCTAATGCCTTCTCCGGGCATGGCGCAAGTTACTTCTATAAGATGTGGTATGACAGCCCCACTCCCATAATGCTTGCGGGTTCTAATAATGGAATTTCGTGGACCATCATCGGCACAACCACAGGACTAAAAGATGCCCGCCATGCGCGAATCATCTATAATCCAACAGGGTTCGGGGGAGGCATTTTCTATAAAATCTGGTACTGGGATAGTGTTGTCTCCATCTATTCTATCAATGCAATGCGTTATGCCGAGTCTGCAGATGGACTGGCATGGACGAATGACCAGGTTCTCACCCAGAACCCTTCATCCCTTGTTGTCACTGGCGTGTGGCCTAACTGGAATACAGGGACTTATGGTCCCATGTACGTGCTCTTCAATCCCTCTGCTTCTAATACGGGAACCAACCCGTTCAGCTATTCATACGCCATGTATTACGATGGCACCACAGGAGGAACAGAAGAGGTGGGGCTTGCTTACTCCACAGACGGAAAATACTGGTCTCTCCGTTCCAAGGTTTTGTCTTTGGGTTCATCGGGTTCATGGGATGACAACTATGCCTGCTTCGGCACTGTTTTATATTTTGAAGGCATATGGCACATGTGGTATTCAGGCGGAAGGACTGGACCAGGAGGAGGGATGGGCACCACGGGCATAGGCTATGCCACATCACCGGACGGCATTGCCTGGACCAAACATACAGCCAATCCTCTGACATCTTTGGGTGGATACGGGACGTTCGGGGGCATGGGTCCTGCAGGCTCGTGGAACGAGAAGAGGAACTACACTCCCATGGTTCTCTATGATGCGAATAAATTTTCAGGACACGGAGAGGCTTGTGAGTTCAAGATGTGGAGGTCTGGAGTTTCCGCATCTCCAAGCAACTACTCCATAGGTTATGCCTCCTTCTGTCTGCCATCCTCGCCCGCTGCCCCCACAAGACACTACCCCCTTTATTCGCTGCGCCCCCTTGCCTTAAATAGAATTGGTGTGGATGACGGAATGAAGGCTGAAGTTGAGAATCTCCTCAAGCTCGCTGAAGAACGCGGGCTTGACACGACGCAATGCAAGGGTTTCTACGAGAAGGGGTTAGGGTACCTTGGAGAGGCGAATAAATTCATGCAGGGCAACAACTTTGCCGCAGCCAACACGTATGCCATCTATGCGGAGAAGGAATTGAAGAAGGCTCTCGATTGTCTCAAGGCACTAATCGGCTGATCGATTCTTCTCACTTCATCATGGGCATCCTTATATTATTTCTCTTTGCACAGCCGATTGCTTCCTCATATCCTGCATCTGCGTGGCGTACTATGCCTAATCCAGGATCATAGTTGAGGACCCGCATCAGTCTCTGTTCGACCTCGTGGGTGCCATCTGCGACGATGACCATCCCTGCGTGAAGTGAGTAGGGAATACCCACCCCACCACCCTGATGCACAGAAACCCATGTCGCACCACCAATGGTATTCATGAGGGCGTTGAGTATAGGCCAGTCTGCGATGGCATCAGACCCATCCTTCATACGCTCCGTCTCGCGATTGGGAGACGCGACCGATCCACAATCGAGATGGTCTCTGCCGATGACCACAGGTGCCGATATGTCACCTCTCGCAACCATGTCGTTTATCAACTTGCCAAAGAGAGCCCTCTCACCGTACCCGAGCCAGCATATGCGCGAGGGCAATCCCTGAAATTCGACCCTCTCTCTCGCGAGCCGTATCCAGCGCGTGAGGAGCTTGTTGTGAGAAAATTCGCGTAATACTACTTCGTCTGTCCTGTAGATATCTTCCTTGTCACCCGAGAGTGCCACCCAGCGGAATGGTCCTTTGCCCTCGCAGAAGAGTGGGCGGATGTAGGCGGGGACGAACCCAGGATACTCGAACGCATTCTGGACTCCGGCTTTTTTTGCCTGACCGCGCAGATTGTTACCATAGTCAAAGACGATGGCTCCCTTTTTCTGCATTTCAAGCATCGCCCTGCAATGGATGGCCATGCTTTCCATTGACTTTGAAACATATCTTTCCGGATTGTCTTTCCTTAGCTCCAATGCCTCTTCAAGTGAATAGCCGCAAGGCACATACCCATTGAGGGCGTCGTGAGCCGATGTCTGGTCTGTGACGACTGCAGGAATGATGTTTCTGGAAACAAGTTCTGGGTGAATGTCTGCGGCATTACCCAGAAGACCGATTGAGCGTGCAGTCTTTTCCTCCATGCATTGCTCCACGATTTCTACGGCTTCATCGAGGTCACAGACATAAGTGTCACAATACTTTGTATCGATGCGTTTCTTTATCCTCTTCTCATCCACTTCCGCGACGAGTGCAACACCTTCGTTCATTGTGATTGCCAATGGCTGGGCCCCACCCATTCCCCCCATACCGGCTGTGAGGACGAATCGTCCCTTAAGCGTTCCACCAAAATGCTTCTGCGCAACGGAGGCGAACGTCTCATAGGTCCCTTGAACGATGCCCTGTGTCCCTATGTATATCCATGACCCCGCCGTCATCTGCCCATACATGGTGAGCCCTCGGGCTTCGTAATCCCAGAAATTCTCCCACGTTGCCCATGCGGGCACTATCAAGGAATTGACTATGACGGCGCGGGGCGCATCTTTTTTCGTCTTGAAGACGGCGACCGGTTTGCCTGATTGCACGAGCATCGTTTCATCATCTTCAAGATTCCTCATCGTCTCAAGAAGCGCATGGTAACATTCCCAGTTGCGGGCTGCCTTTCCCGTGCCCCCATAGACGATGAGCTGGTCAGGGAGCTCAGCATTTTCCAAGTTATTCTGAATCATGCGATACATGGCTTCCTGGGCCCATCCCTTGCATGAGAGGGCAGTGCCACGGGGAGCACGTATCTTTCTGTCTGCGATTGATTCCATGACTCTTCTTACAGAAACAAAATTTAAAGGTTTGGGTGTGAGAGAAAATTGTAACTGAAAATACAGGCGCAGTCCTCGCGCAAAGAGCAAGAGATTTCATTTGAGGTTGGCACGCATGGCAACCAAAACCTTTAAATTGACATTCAACTACAACTGCACGGTGATATATTGGGAAAGAAAGTGACTTTGCTCGTTGCAGTTATCCTCATGTCCGGAGTGCCCCTCCAGGCATCAAATCTTAAAATACTCTTCGAAAACTCCCATGAGAGTTATGCCATGGACAAAGGAGAGCTGGACGAGTATGAAAAATTTCTGGAAGCAAAAGGGTATGATGTGAAGAAGGGGGATATGGGTGACCTTTTCCTGTACAGGTTTGTCATCATAACGACGCCCGGAAAGGATTTCTCCAAAAAAGAGATCTCTTCTCTCAAATCGTACGTGGAAGCGGGCGGCACTCTCTTCATTGCGGGACAGTCTGATTTCAAAAACCATGACAACTCGGAACTCATGAATAAAATAATGAAGGGTATCGGCAGCAGCATAACTTTCAATGACGATGAAGCCACAGATGAGAAAAAGAACTGCGGAAAGCCCTATTGCGTTGTCTCAGGAAAGCTGAAGGATCATGTATTCACGAAAGGCGTCGAGAGTCTTAGTTTCTATTCGTCTCAGATACTTCTGGTGTCGGGGGATGTGGAGAGAGTTGCCACTGGCAATCCCTCGACGAGAAGTGAGGATTCAGACGGCAATAAAGATAACAAGCCCATTTCTGGCAATGACATAACTCTTCTTGCCCTCGAACATGTGGGCAACGGCTATGTAATCGCATCGGGGGCATGGCACCTGTTTGACAACTATAACTTCGCAAAAAGACAGGAAACCATTGTCCTCGCTGAAAACATCCTTTTTGGGTTCAAGGCATCTCGCAATCTCCCATCTCCGCAATCGAAGAGTCTCGCACTGGGCACATACAAGAGCCACCTCAGAAATGCCGTTGTGTTCATAGGTGAGAATTCACCGCATGGCGCGCAGGGCGCGGCGAGGGATGAAGTCGATATGAGGGGCGCAGAAAACCTCGCGGAGGCGGCGGGCATCAAGAGCATATTGAGGGACAGCGAAGGGCATACGTATTCGGGCGACATCGTCCTTGTGGGAGGACCTGCGGTCAATGCGCTCACAGAAGCGGTGAACCCATACCTTCCCATAAAATTTTTGAATGATGGAAAATGGTACTTGGAGAGGAACGGGAAGAAGTACTATGGGTGCGAGTTTGGAATCGTCACCATAATCGAGATAGGTGGCAGGAAGGTGCTCGTCGTGGCGGGTCTTGGAGGCACAGGAACTGCGGGAGCGATTAAGGTATTACAGAACATTGAACGGTATGACCTCTCGGGAGTGGTGAGAAATGAGTATGGGGAATCAATTCTCGTGCAGGTATCGGGGGATGCTAATGGGAACGGCATAGAGGAGGAACAATGGAGTGTTGAAATCATCTGACTATCCCACTATCTCTTCCAAGATATCCGCCTGTGTGCGAATCTTTTCATTTATGTGCGGATAAATCTCTACCAAGAGATGCAGTCTCTCAAGAATGTCCTTCCAGGACTCTTTCTTTTCAGTGAGGATTCTATAGTTATCCTCTATGAGTTCATGGTTATGGAGGAGTCTTTGTAGAAGCAACCCGTACTCACGGGAGATGAATTCATGGTACTGCGGGTCTTCCGAATTCCTGAGTTCTTCAAGATAGAACGCCTCCCGTGCGAGATCCTCTGAGATTTCCTTGAGGGCAACGGAGATGATGTTGAGTGCTTTTTTCGCCAGGCCAAGCTCCTTGCTTATGGAACTCTCAAACCCGATAAGGCTCTCTTCAAAGGATTCCTCAATGTCACTTCCCTCCTCTGTATACACTTTTAAAATGTCACGTATCCCCTCCATATGCAGCTCCCACAACCTCTGTATTCTCTCCGTATGTTCCATAGAGTGGATGGGTGCCTGTGCATAAAAAGGTTGCCTTTGTGACTCGCACATTCCGACTCGGGGTAGGAGAAGTCAGCGAGCAATCGCAAAGATTCATGCAACCCTATCTCTCGTCTAATGCATATTCGCAAAATAACCGAAAGCTTTTTATTCCGCGCGACTCTTGTGAAGATGGAGGTACTTATGGGCGACAATATTGTTCTGATAGGAATAAAGCCCCCTATGAGCTATGTCATGGCGGTCATCACGATATTCAATAGAGGAGAAAGTGAGGTGATACTCAAGGCTCGCGGCAGAGCAATTTCAACCGCGGTTGACGTCGTCGAAATCGTACGGCACAGATTCCTCTCCGATGTACATATAGAATCGATAATAATAGGCACAGAGAAGCTCATGCGCAGGGAAGACGGAAGGGAAACCAATACCTCGACGATAGAAATCACGCTCAAAAAGTAGATACGATGAAAACGCCTATCTGCGAAGTGGACCTCAAGAGCGGTATCCTCTGCTCGGGTTGTGAGGAGAAACTCAGGTCGGGGCAGATAAGCAGGCTCGAGTTTGATGTGTGCCACATTCTTTTCCAGCTCTTCTCCGAAGGCAAGGTTCCTCAAACCCTCACATTTCTGAAAGCCATAGAGATTCCCGAAATCATCGTGATAGTGGTGGGAAGGGGCGACGTGCAGACCCTCGTTCGCAGCTCTGCCACCCGAATCCTCAACAAGCACTTCAAAAAAAAGGTGAGGGTCATAGAAGACACACAAGACCCCAAGCGATTCCTCCCAGACCTCCTCTACCCTGCCCACATACTGGGCATCAACATAGTCTACCTTCCGGAAGGTAAGACCCAGTATAAAATACGAATCCCCACCGAAGACGAGAATAGACTCCCCGCCTCACGCAAATCCATTCAGGACTTCATCACGCAATTGACAGGTCAGGAAATGGGCGTCGCATTCGAGTGACCCGCCACTGCACAACCTTTATAAACTAATCGTTCCTCTGTCGATATGCAGCGTTATGTCGTGATAACGGGAGGCGTCATGAGCGGGTTGGGGAAAGGTATCACCACATCATCCATTGCCAAGATTCTTCAATCCATGGGGTTCTCCGTCACCGCCATAAAGATTGACCCGTATGTGAACGTGGATGCGGGTACCATGTCTCCCTTCGAGCATGGGGAGGTATTTGTGCTTGAAGATGGGGGAGAGGTGGATCAGGACCTGGGTAACTATGAGAGATTCTTGGATGTCAAGCTGACGCGCGAACATAACATCACCACGGGAAAGGTATATCAGCGCGTCATAGAAAAAGAGAGGAAGGGAGATTACCTCGGAAAAACGGTGCAGGTCATCCCACACATCACAGACGAGATAAAGGGCATCATAAAATCTGTTTCTTTGCCACACGATTTTTCTGTGATAGAGGTTGGTGGCACGGTGGGTGACATTGAGAGCATGCCGTTCCTTGAGGCGGTACGCCAACTCGCGCTCGAGGAGCAGGTTATCTTTGTTCATGTGACACTCGTGCCGGTCTCTGACGTCGTAGGTGAGCAGAAAACCAAACCGACACAGCACTCAGTCAAAGAGCTGCGGCAGGTGGGCATTTCCCCAACCATCATCGTGTGCCGCTCGCGGAAGCCACTGGAAGAAAAGATTAGGGGCAAGATTGCACTCTTCTGCAATGTGCACGAGGATAGAGTCATCTCTGCCTATGACATGGATGACATATACAAGGTTCCCCTGCTTTTAGAGAGTGAATGCATAGGGGAAAAGATTTTATCCCAGGTCGGTATGAAGAAGAAGGCACATCTGAAGAAATGGGAGGAAATCATATCACGGCATATGAAAAAGGAAGTGCGCGTGGCTCTGTGCGGCAAGTATGTGCATCTCGGAGACTCCTATATAAGCATAAAGGAGGCGCTCAAGCACGCAAGCTTTCTGACAGGCGTAAAGGCGAGAATGGAGCTTCTCGATGTTGAGACGCTTGATAGGGAGGAACTCTCCCAGTATGACGGCATCATTGTGCCCATAGGATATGGACCACGCGGTGCGGAAGGCAAGATTGGAGCCATACGGTATTCCCGTGAAAACGGCGTGCCATTCCTTGGGTTGTGCTTCGGCATGCAGCTCGCCGTCGTCGAGTATGCGAGAACTGTTTTGGGATTGGAGAAAGCCAACTCGACAGAGATAGACCCGAAGACACCTCACCCTGTCATAGATCTCCTCCCGGAGCAGCAGCACATCTCACATCTCGGGGGCACGATGAGACTAGGCGCATACGAAGCCATGATAGTGAAGAATACGCTCGCCCACAGACTCTACAAGAAGAAAAGCATATTCGAGAGGCACAGACACAGATGGGAGGTGAATCCTGCTTATGTGAAAAGACTCGAGGAGGGAGGACTCCTCTTCTCTGCAAGATCTCCAAATGGTGTCGTCATGGAGACACTCGAGCTTCCCACACATCCCTTTTTCCTCGCCACCCAGTTCCACCCCGAGTACACGTCACGATTAGAGAATCCATCCCCGCCTTTCGTGGGGTTTGTACAGGCGATGGGGAAGAAGAAAGGTTAGAGTGCAATCTTTTTTCCGCAAGCGGGACACGTCCTGTCCACCTCCATCTGACGTTGCGCGCAGGCTCTGTGGTAGACCTGCGTGCACTCACACACATAGGGATTCTGTTCCTTGTCGAGAGCGCCGTGGCATATCTTGCAGTACCTCACCCTCCCCGTGGGTGCCACCTCTTCGGCGTTCTCTGATACGAAAGAGGGTTTCTTGAATTCTTTGTATTCCTTCTTTTTTTCCTCACCGTACGCGGGCGTCTCGTATGAGGGGTAGACGGGGGGAGCCACTGGCTTTCTCCTCATCAAGAAGAAGACGGCAAGGAGAAGGAGGATTACCGCAGCGGCGATGCCGCCATATAGATAGTAGGGTATCGCTTCGGTGATGACAATATCTACCGTTTCATCTGGTTCAATCGTGGCATTGAGCTGGAACGTGGAGTATCCATCTTTGGATGCGGTGACGAGATGGGAACCCTCTTCAACGTCTGCCTGAAGAGTACCCTGGGCATTCGTGGTGCCCTTGAGCACATAGTCCACAAAAATCTGGGTTGCGGGAATGGGTGCACCGCTCTTGTCCTTCACGGAGAAGGTGACTATCTTCCCTGCGGTTTCGAGCAAAACTTCTGTGGTCGCACTCTGTCCCTCTTTTATGGATATTGTGACGCTTTTCTCCTTCCCCGCCTGACTCACAAGAAGTGTGTGGTTGCCTGAAGTCAGTGTGAGGGAAAGGGTGCCCGAGGAATCTGTCACTCCTTTCATGCTGCCATCGACGGTGATTGACGCTCCAGAGACAGGGTTTCCATGCAAGTCTTTCACGACGAGAGAGAGCCTCCCCTCTTTCATGACAGAAAAAAGGAAATCCACAGGTTGGGTTCCCTCGGAAACATAGACCGAACGGGTGTCTTTCTTGCCTGAGAAGGATACCTCTATGGTATGGTTGCCCGAGTTCACGTTTGAAATGGCAACGGTTCCCGACGCATCTGTCTTACCCTTCTCCTGACCGTCGAGGAGAACGGTGATGTTTGCGAGAGGGGAGCCATTCTGGTCTTTTATGGAAACAAGCAGTGTCCCGCTCTTGGCGATTTCCTCCACCACATTAAATTCACAGGATTTGGTGAGTTGGAGGTAGGGGAAATTAGAAATCAGTTCCACCTCGACCGCTCTCCTGCCCATTATTTTTTCCTGTATGACATAACCATAATTGCCGGAGCCTCCCGAGATATACCCATTGTTGAGCTTCTTGAGTCTTGTTCCGTCGGGTTGCCTCTCCCAGATGGTGATAGTGGCGCCCCATTCCACATTTGTGTCATAGTACACCAGTATCTTGTCACCCACCTTGTAGTTGGCACCGCATCCCCTGTCCACCCACACGTTGAGAAAATATTGTTGTGAGGAAACGGTCGAAGCACATATGACAAGGATGATGCCTGCAAGAAATATCTTTTTCATGCCACACCTTCAGAAGAATACTTTAAAAGACTTTTCATAAAGCCTTCCTTCCTCGACCCTGAAGACGCGGAAATCTCTGTTGACGGGATCCACCACGATGGCAACGTGGTACCTCTCGCGGAACATTTCCGACTGGGTCTGCATATCCACAGAAGACATGAAGCACCCGTAACCGGGATGGGAATGGTACCATCCCAAAAGTACATGCTCGCCCATGGCATCCAGCTTCTCGAAGAGAGTCTTGAATCCTTGCCTCTCGAATCTCACCGAGGAGGGCGTTGCGTCAAGCTCCCCGGACACCACGTCTTGCACGACTGTGTATTCTTCACCAGAAAAGGAGAATCTATCGCCCACAAGAAATCCCATGGTTTCGAGGTTTCGTCCCGCAAACTCCAGGGCATTTGAGAGCATCTTTTTGAATGCTTCCTCGTGGATATAGAGGTCGAAGGTGTTGTCCGTATAGAGGATTCCGGCTGGCTCTTCCTCCTCGGCTTCAGGTTCTTCCTCAAAGGTGCGCTCCCTTTTCTTCCATGCGAAGATTGCGAGGGCTAAGAAAAAGAGACCGAGGAGTCCTGCGCCTAGAAAGATGACGGGTAAT
>Ga0315295_10000949_pt1 | contig 24836 bp, 25 predicted proteins | sample YL17G14_0_MG_FD_204453 | JGI IMG/M metagenome (GOLD analysis project Ga0315295, IMG submission 204453) | Sediment microbial communities from Yellowstone Lake, YNP, Wyoming, USA - YL17G14_0 | ecosystem: Environmental > Aquatic > Freshwater > Lake > Sediment | place: USA: Wyoming | collected... | reverse complement strand
GCCGGGGGGTCGCTGACGCCGGGTGGTCAGTGGTGTGATTGCATTCCCTCTCCTGTGTTTTGTGTGTTCCGTGGTTTATCCTGCGTTGGATGGAGCGCGCCCGGGCATGGCGCCCACAAACCCGCGTGTTGGGGACAACCCGCTCCACCGGGCATGCCACCACTACTGCCCACAAAATTAAGTGTCATCACGAGGCCCGCGGCGGCGGGCAGGGCCGATCCAGATGGATTGCTTCGTCGTCCCGCCGAGCAGGGCTTCTCACCATGACATTATCATGTGCACCGGTCGGGGTTTATCCCCGACACCTCCCAGGCCGATGTCGGGCATATAGCCCGATCGGCAAATCCCTTAATCCACCAGCAGCGCGACCTGCCGGCCGGGGCCGTGCACGCCTTCCGCCTTCGCCAAGGTTACGGCGCGACAAGTCGATCAAGTCGCCTGGCTAATCCACCAGCAAAGCAATCTGCTTACCCGGACCATGAACGCCTTCTATTAAAATGCCTTCGACGTCGGCCGTCTTCGACGGGCCGGTGATCCAGATGACGTTCGGATCGTCCGGCAGCGCGGCGACCGCGGACGGAATGTCGGGGAAGATCTGGTTCCGGCGCAGCACCACGACATGCACCCACGGCGCGAGCGCGCCCAAGCGGGACGAAGTGCCTTGGTCCGTGATGATGACCGTGCCTGTTTCCGCGATGGCGCCGGCTGCGGCGGTGATGCCGAACGCGTAGTCGTCGACGCGCTTGCGATCGTAAGTGGTCTCCACGGTGAATCCAGGAGGGAACGACGACGCCAGCGCCGGCCAGAGCGCGGGGTCGCAGTAACCGTGCTTCCAACCGTTCTTGTCGAGCAGGGCCACGAGCTCGGCGGCCGCGGTGAGCGGAGTGCCGTTGACGGCCTTGAGGCGTTCGGCGAAGAGCGCCCAGACATCGGCGCCACCGCGGGCCTGGCGCAGGATGACCAGTTCGCGTTCCCAGTCCGGCCGGGCGGCGCGCTGCGGCAGCGGCGCCAAGGCGGCCTTGACGCGGGAGAGGATCTGTTCGCGGGATGAATTCATTTGATTTTACGGGAGGCAACAGAGGGAACGGAGAGAGCAAAACCAAGGGGACCAGCCTCTCTGTTGTCTCCGTTTCCTCCTGTGAAGAATGACTGGTTCATTGGCCGGAACCTCATTTGGGACGGTGCTTGAACCACGAACGGAATTCGCCGCCGCGCCACTTGGGGAGCGTGCGCTTGGCCTCCCAGGCGCGGAGCGCGGGGACCGGAATCAGCCTGGTCGGGAGGTAATTGATGATCCGGCCGCCGAAGAGCGCGGCCTTCCACGCGGCGGGCTGCGAGGCGAGCAACGCCCAGGCGCCCATCGGGGGCGTGCCGGCGGCGGCGCGCGGGGCGCCCTCGCGCTTGCCCTTCTCGCGCAAGCGCAGGAGCAGGTCGGGAATGGGAATGTTGACCGGGCAGACCTCGTTGCACGCGCCGCAGAGTGACGAGGCCTTGGGCAGGTCGGCCAGTTCGGGGAATTTCCTGCCGGCGAGCAGCGGCGAGAGCACGGCGCCGACCGGTCCCGGATAGACGCTGCGGTAGGCGTGGCCGCTGGCCTGGCGGTAGACGGGACAGACATTGAGGCACGCGCCGCAACGGATGCAGCGCAGGATTTCGCGGCAGTCCGAGGCGAGGACCTCGGTGCGGTTGTTGTCCACGAAGATGACGTGCATTTCCGCCGGGCCGTCGGGCTGGCGGGCGGACTTCGGGCCGGAGACGAACTCGGTGTAGACGGTCAGCTGCTGCGCGGTGGCCGAGCGGCCGAGCAGGTTGAGCAGGAGGCCGAGGTCGCGGTCCAGCGGCACCAGTTTCTCAATGCCGACGAGCGCAATGTGGCACTTGGTGGCGGCGAGGCAGAAGCGGGAATTGCCCTCGTTGGTCACGATGACGAGGCGGCCGCTCTCGGCGGAGACGAAATTGGCGCCGGTGAGCCCGACGTCGGCGGCGAGGTATTTGTGGCGGAGGAACTGGCGCGCGCGGCGGGTGATGGTCTCCGGGTCGTCGTTGTAGGCGCCGAGGCCCTCGCGCTCGAAGCTCCGGGCGATCTCCCGGCGGTTCTTGTGGATGATCGGCTTGACGATGTGGCTCGGATGGTCGTGGTCGATCTGGACGATGAACTCGCCGAGGTCGGTCTCGAGCGTCGCGATGCCGTGCTTGTCCAGGTAGTGCTCCAGCTCGATCTCCTCGCTGACCATGGTCTTGGCCTTGACGATCTTCTTGTAGCCCCGGGCCTGCATGATGTCCCGCACGGCGGCGCAGGCGTCCTCGGCCGTGGCGGCCCAGTGCACCTTCACGCCGTTGGCCTGCAGCTTCGCCTCGACGGCGGGCAGGTAGGTGTCGAGGTTCTCGATCACGTGCTGCTTGATCTCCCCGGCGATGACCCGGAGCCGGTTGGGATCGGCAAAATGGTCGAAGAGCAGATGCGTGCGCTTCTCGTGGCCCTTCTTCGAGCCGTCGTAGACGGCCGCCTGCGTGTCGGCCCGGAGGTTCTGCGCGAACTGGTCGATGAGCTGGGTGGCCATGGGAGGTGAGCTGTTAGCTTTAAGCTGTAAGCGATAAGCAGGATCAGAAGAGGGGAAGGAAGGAGCGTTGGTCAGCGAGCTTAAAGCTTAGGGCTTATTGCTTAGGGCTTCAGGAGTCCTCCGTTCTTGAGCGCGTCGCGCAGGATCTGGGCGACGTGCTGCGTCTTGATCGGCTTGCCTTCCTTCTCGGCGAGGCCGTTCAAGTGCATCAGGCAGCTCATGTCCGGCGACACGAGGAAGTCGGGCTTGGCCGCGCGGATGTGCGCGAGCTTGAGCTCGCCCATGCTCGAGGAGATGTTGGGGAAGCTGACCGAGAACGTGCCGCCGAAGCCGCAGCACTGCTCCACCTCGCCCACGGGCACGACCTTGAGGCCGGGGATGGAACCGAGGAGGGCGATGGCGGAATCGCAGGTCTTGGTGCCGCGGGTGTGGCAGGCGCGGTGCAGGGCGATCGTGGCGTCGAACTTGCCCGGCCAGGTCTTCACGCCCAGGCCGTTGACGATGAAGTCCGCCAGCTCCCACGTGCGGTGCGCGAGCTGCTGCACGGCGGGAAGATCGGCCTCCTGCTCGAATTCAAGCAACGCCCCGTGGAAAATCATCGCCGCGCAGGAGCCGGAGGGAATCACGACCGGCAGATCGCCGGCAAACACCTGCACGGTGTGGCGGACCACCTTGCGCGACGCGGGCCAGTCGCCGCCGTTGAAGGCCGGCTGGCCGCAGCACGTCTGCCCCTCGGGGAATTCCACCCGGCAGCCCAGGTATTCGAGCACCTCGACCGTGGCGCGGGCAACATCCGCGTAGAACGCGTCGCAGAGGCACGTGGCCATGAGCTGCACGCGCTTGTCGGCGCCGGGGAGCTGGCGGCGGGAGAGGTCCATCAGAGAGGTGATAAGTTGTAAGGTTTAAGGTGTAAGCGAAAAGCCGGCAGGATTGGGAGTCGGAGTAAGGTGCGGCGTTGGCGGCTTAAAACTTACAGCTTACACCTTAAAACTGTGGTCAGCGGCGCTTGGACTGGACTGTTTTCTCGTAGCGGGCGACGTCCTTCAGCCAGAGGGAGGCGGGCGCGACCCCGTCGCGTTCGCAGAGTTCGTCCCAGACGGCACCCCAGGGCAGCGCGCGGGTCTGTTCCATGAGCGCGAGGCGCTCGTGGCCGCGGCCGGCGGACTCGGCCGCCTGGATCCTCGCCGACGGGTCGAGCAGGCCGCAGAGGATCGCCTGCCTGGTGGCGCGGGCGCCGATGACGTAGGCCGCGATGCGGTTGATCGAGGCATCGAAGAAATCGAGGGCAACGAACACGCGGTCCCACGCGTCCCCGCGGGCGATCTCGAGGAAGAGGTTGCGCACGGCGTCATCGAGGATGACGACGTGGTCGCTGTCCCAGCGGATCGGCCGGCTGGTGTGCAGGAGCAGTCTCTTGTGGAACTGGAGATGGGTCGAGACCTTGTCCGCGACCGATTCCGTCGGGTGGTAGTGCCCGAGGTCGAGGCAGAGCACGAGGTCGCGGCTCAGCGCGTAGTTGGAATAGAATTCCTGCGAGCCGACCACGTATTCCTCGCTGCCGAGGCCGAACAGCTTGCCCTCGACGGCGTCGATGCAGAGCTTCCGGTTCACGGACTTGTCGGCGAAGATGGCATCGTAGGCCTCGACGAGGCGGGCGCGCGGGCCGAAGCGGTCGGCCGGGGCGTCCTTGGCACCGTCGGGGATCCAGTGGTTGTGCACGCAGGGCTTGCCGAGCTCCTTGGCGAAATGCTGGGCGATGTGCCGGCAGGCCTTGCCATGCCTGATCCAGAAGCGGCGGATGGCCTTGTCCTCGTGGGAGAGCGTGAAGCCCGAGTTGGCCTTCTCGTGGGCGAAATAGGTCGGGTTGAAATCGAGACCGACGCGGCGCGACTTGGCCCAGCTGAGCCAGCGGGCGAAGTGTTCGGGTCCGAGTTCGTCGCGGTCGACGACCTTCCTGCCGGTCTCGGCGTAAAAGGCGTGGAGGTTGAGACGCTGCTTGCCGGGGAGTAATTTGAGAACCTGGTCGAGGTCGGCGCGCATCTCGTCGCCGTTGCGGGCGCGGCCGGGATAGCCACCGGTCGCCATGATGCCGCCGCCGGCGAGACCTTCCTTGGGCGTCTCGAGGCCGCGGACGTCGTCGGCCTGCCAGCAGTGCAGGGAGACCGGGATCGAGCGCGCCCGGCGGATGGCGGCCTCGGTATCGACGCCGTAGGCGGCATAGGTTGAGCGGGCGAGGCGGTAGGCGGCGGTAATCTTGGAGGCCATGATATCTGGGGTTAGGAAGATGATTTAAACCAAGGCATATTTAAACACAGAGGACACGGAGTTCACGGAGGGAATTGTCGGATGTATTTTTCTCTCTGCGCCCTCTGCGGGCTCTGTGTAAAAAAAGTTCTTCAGGTGACGTTGAAGACGCGGCGCAGCTCGTCGATGGCGGCGGGCGGCATCGAGACGACCGGACCGAGTGGGCGGCTCAGCAGGAGGGCCTCGCTGGTGGCCTCGAGAACCTCCAGGCGGTCGAAGGCGTCGAGGACGTTCTGGCCGACGACGAGCACGCCCTCGTTCTCGATCAGGATGACCGGGCAGCGGCGCAGCGAGACCTGGGCGGCGATGCGCCCGGCGTCCTCGACGATGCGCAGGAACGGCAGCAGGGGCGCATTGTTCAGCACGACGTAGCTTTCGGGGATGGTGTGCGTGCTGAGCGGGGCGCCGGCGACGCAGTAGGCGCTGGCGTGGGCCGGCTGGGCGTTGATGATCGCGCCAATTTCGGGGTGCCGCTCGTAAATGAGCGCATGCAGCAGCGCGGCGCGGCTGGGCCGCTTGCCGGCCTCGCAGGCGGTGCGCGTCGCCCGGACGATGCCCGGCGGCTCCACCTCGAGCCGGTCGCGCCGGCTGGGCGTGATGAGAAACTGCCGGTCGTCCAGCCGGGCGGAAAACGCGCCCGCCGTGCTGATGAGCAGGCGCTGCTGGTAGGCGCGGTGCAGGAAACGGCACAGCTCGGTGCGCAGTTCCTTCTCGCGGTTCGTGGGGACGGCCGCGGGTGCCTCGGCGAACTCCGGCATCGTCCCGACGTTCAGGAAATCCGGTGGCAGGACGTGCACCGCGCCGAGCTGGTGCGCCTTGATCAGGGTCTGGGCGACGAACTCGAGGGTTTCGAAACGCTGGAAGGCCTCCGGCAGGTCCGCGCCGCCGATGACGACGCCGTGGTTCTCGAGGAGCACGCAGTCAGCGCCGCCGGCGAAGGTCGCCGCGATCTTCCCGCCGAGCTCGGCGGTGCCGGGACAGGCGTAGGGCGCGAGCGCCACGCGGCCGCAGATGCCGAAGGCATGCGACTGCACGCGTGTGTCCGGCAGCAGCCGGCAAATGGAAAACGCCACGAGCGCGCCCGGGTGGGCGTGGACGATCGCCTTGATGTCCGGCCGGCGGCGGTAGATTTCCCGGTGAAACGGCAGCTCGGAGGACGGCGCATGCAGGCCGGTGCGGGTGCCGTCGGGATGGACGCAGGCGATGTCGGTGGGCTGGAGGCCACCCTTGTCGACACGCGTCGGTGTGATCCAGATGTCGCCCGACGGATCGAGGAGGGAAAGATTGCCGCCGGAGGTGGTCGTCATCTTGTAGCGGTAGATCCGCTGCATGGTGGCAACGATTTCGTCGCGGGGATGCAACCGGGTCAATTCCATGGGCGGAGCCGGTCAGCGGGGCGTGGCGCCCGGCAGATAGCGGGTCTGGGGCAGGCCCGCCCCGAAGAGGTGGCGGAATGCGGCCTTGTTTTTCACGGCGCGCAGGGCGACGAGCTGGCTGGCGAGGTTGCCGACGGCGGTGCCCTCGATCTGGAGCGAGACGACCGGCAGGCCGCTGGCATCGGCGGTCGCCTGGCAGAGCAGGCGGTTCTTGGAGCCGCCGCCCACAATGAGGATGCGGCTGAATTTGCGGCCGGCCAGGCGCTCGAAGGCGCGGATGGCGTCGGCATGACCCTGGCCGAGTGAGTCGCAGATCAGGCGGGTGTAGGCGGCGAGCGTCTTCGGCAGCGGGAGCTTCCGCCGCCGGAGCTGGCCGTCGATTGCCGCGCGCATGGAGGGCGGGTTGCCGAAGACCGGGTCGGCCACTTCGAGGAGGCCGGCCGACGGCGGCAGTTTGCCGGCGGCGGTGATCAGGGCGGTCCATCCGCGGTCGTTGCCAGGTCGGGCGGTGAAATCCTTGAGTGTCTGCTCCAGCAGCCAGAGGCCGATGACGTTGGTCAGCGGCCGGTAGCGGCCGTCGCCGATGCGCTCGTTGGAAATGTGCGCGGCGAGGGCCGCGGGGCCGAGCACGGGCTGGTCGCTCTCAAAGCCGACGAGGGACCAGGTGCCGGAACTGATGAAAAGGTCGCCGCCGCCGGGATTGGCCGGCATGGCGTCATAGGCGCTGGCCGTGTCGTGGCCGGGCACGGCGACGACCTTCACGCCGGCGAGCTCCGGGAAGTTCCGCACGGGGCCGAGCACGGTGCTCGAGAGGATCGGCGGCGTGAGCCAGGTCGGCGGGATGTGGAAATGGTCGAGCGTGGCGCGCGACCAGCCCGTCCCGTGGACGTCGAGCAGCTGCGTCGTGCTCGCCATCGTGATCTCGTTCTCCATGCGGCCCGAGAGCAGGAAATTGAAATAGTCCGGCAGGAAAAGGCAGCGGGTGGCGAGGTCGGCGACGGCCGGGCAATGCGCCACGGTCTCCTCGAGCTGGAGGCTCGAGTTGTAGAAGACATTCGCGATGCCCGTGGCGGCGTAGATGCGCTCGAGGGCCGCACGCGTGTTGGCCAGACGCTTCAGGCCCGGCTGCGTGCGGGCGTCGCGGTAGGCGTGCGGCGGAAAAACCATGCGGCCCGCGTCGTTGACGAGCACGTAGTCCACGCCCCAGGTGTCCACTCCGACGGACGCCAGCTTCGGGAAGCGTTTCTTCGCGGCGCGCAGGCCCGTGCTGATCTCCGCCCACAGGCCGGGGATGTCCCAGTAGTCGTGGCCGCCCGCCGAGCGGAACTGGTTGGGGAAGCGGTGGACCTCGGTGAGGGTGAGGCGGTTCTTCGCCCATGTGCCGACGATGACGCGCCCGCTGGTCGCCCCGAGATCAACTGCCGCGCAATGGATGGATTTGGGTGAGGCCATTTTATTCTTCCCCACGAAGGCACGAAGAAATCGAAGTTGGTGTCGGATGTTGAGTGATCATTTCGGTTGGCTGCGCTTCATGTCCTCCGGGTCTTCGTGGTCAAGTCCTGACCACCGGGCAAAGACTTGGGGCCGGCTGGCGCCCGACTGAGATGTCCTGCACGGTGTCGCGTCCACGAGGGCACAGTTTGGGATTGCGGACGGGGTTTGGCGATAGTGTTTCTCGCCCGTTCGGGTCGCGACCGGCGCCCGCGCCGTCGCCCGGCGTCATTTGCCGCCGAGGTTCTTGAGGATCTGCCCGGTGATCTGCTGGACCACCGCCTCGATCTGGGGATCGGCCGGGGGGCCGCCCGGGGCGGGCGCCGAGGCCATCGTGCCGGGACGGAAGTCGGCGCTGTCGCACAGCTCGCACTCCTTGAGCCCGGAGCGCGGGTCGGGCATGCCGAGCTTCTGGCGGAGATCGATGAGTTCCTTCGCCTGGCCGCCGGTGAAGCGGTGCAGGCCGCCGCCGAGGCCGGCGGCGATCCAGACGGTGCGGCAGTAGGAATCGATGTTCTCCATCTTCCAGTAGGCGTCCTCGACATCCTTGCCCCAGACGATGACGCCGTGGTTCTGCATGAGCACGGCCTGGTGGGTCTTGCCGACCTCGCCGACCTCGTCGGCGTTGGCCGGCGTGCCCGGGGTCTGGTATTGGGCGACGCCGATCTTGCCGAGGAAGACCTCGGCCTCGGGGATGAGGCAGGAGGGGATGTGGACGTTGGCGATGGCGAAGGCGGTGGCGTGCGGCGGGTGCGCGTGGACGCAGGACTTGGCGGCCGGCTGGCGCTTCATGATGCCGAAGTGCGTCTTGGCCTCGCTCGTGCGGACGCGGGCGCCGGCGAGCTGGTTGGCGTCGAGGTCGACGAGGCACATGTCCTCGGGCTTCATGAAGCCCTTGCAGATGAGCGTGGGGGTGCAGAGCGCGAGGTTGTCGCCGACGCGGATGGTGATGTTGCCGCCGTTGCCGTCGGTGTATTCGCGCTGCCAGAGGCGGCGGCCCATGTCGCACATGCGCTCCTTGAGGACCTGGAGCGCGGGCGAGTTGAAGAAGCGCTCGATCTCGGCGGGTGTCTTCGGGTCGGAGCCGGGCTTCCACTTGAACTCGTAATCCGGAATGCTCGGCACGACGGCCTTGCCGGGGGCGGCGGAGCCCTTGAAGGCGGGTTTCAGATTGCCGCTGAAAACGTCGCGGGCGGACGGGGTCAGGATGGCGCCGGCGGGCGGCTTTTCACCCTTGCGGAGCATTTCCTCGGCTTCTCGGGCGGTGATGACTTTGGACATGGGAAAAATTGGCCTACGGGACGACGGGACTACCAGACGACGGGGCCACCCTTCGATGGTCGGCAGGCCTGTGGTCCGTAGTCAGCAGTCCTGTGGTCATGTTATTTTTGGCGGGTTGTAGAAAAATTCGTCGACGATGGCCGCGTTGTAGGCGTCGACGGGCGTGGGATCATGGAACGGCATCGACGCCTCCGATCCCTCGGTGAAACCGATGACGTGGCCGGGGCCGGCGCCGAGGTTGTCGTAGACCACAAGGCTGCTGCCCGGCGCGAGCGGGGTCATCGCCGCGCCCGCGAACTGCTCCCTCGCGAACGGCTGCACGAGGAGGAACCGGCCGCCCTTGTAGGCGGGTTCCTGCTTCGAAAGCGTGACGCGACCGATGACGTGGCCCAGGCGCATGGTCAGGCGGTCTCCTTTTCCGGTTCGTCGACGATGGCGAGGATGATGTTGCGCAACGGGGACAGCGGGTCGCCCACATGGTCGCGCGTCTTGGAACCGTCGGTCGAGATCAGCACCTGCTGGTGCCGGCCGGCGCTGAGGGGATCGAGCGCCAGGACCGGCGCGCCCTCGTCGCGGCCCGACTCATCCACCGGCTGGCAGATGACCGTGCGGCAGCCGACCATGCTGGGATGGCAGACGGACGAGACGATCACACCGTCGATGCGGGCGAGGATCATGGCGTGCCTTGAAGCAAGGTCGCCGCTTGCCGGCGGACCGCGCTGAACGGCACGGCGACAAGCGCCGGCCCTACATTTGAATTTGGGATGGGGAGCTTCACGGCTCAATAAATCCGCAGGTTGTCGACCATCACGCAGCGGCGCGTGCGCGTGAAGGTGGCCGGGTTGGTGATGCCTTCGCCCGTCGTGGTGGCGATGGAGTAGCTGAGGTAGCCCTCGCCGCCGAGGCCGAGGCCGGCGACGGACGGACCGTTTTTGACGAAGAGCGTGGTGTCGAGCGCCCGGGCCATCTGCGTCATGTGGTCGACGTTGAGCGAGTGGATGATGGCGGAGTGCTTGTAGCCGTGCTCGGACTTCCTGGCGAACTCGATGGCCTGCGCGATGTCCTTCACGCGCACGACCGGGATCATCGGCATCATCTGCTCCTCGAGCACGAACGGATGGTCGAGATCAGTCTCGGCGAACAGCAGCGGCGTGTTGGCGGGGCAGTTCGCCCCGGCGTGCTTCGCGAGCACGGCGGCGTCGGCGCCGACGAGCCCGCGGTTGAGCACGGCGTGGGAGCAGCCGCCCGCGTCCTTCGACACGGTGAAGGCGGCGGCGGTGAGCCTGGCCAGCTGGGCAGCGTTGAGCTGCACGGCGCCGGCGAGCTTCAGGCCTTCGATGAACTTGTCGGTGAACTGCCCGAGGACGAACACCTGCTTCTCGCCGATGCAGAGGAGATTGTTGTCATAGGCGCCGCCCGAGATGACATCGCGCGCGGCCTTTTTCAGGCAGCCGGTGCCGTCGACGATCACGGGCGGGTTGCCCGGGCCGGCGCAGATGGCGCGTTTGCCGGATTTCATCGCGGCATTCACCACGGCCGGGCCGCCGGTGATGCAGAGCAGGCTGATGAATTCGTTTTTCGTGAGCGCGTTGAACGAGTCGAGGGACGGCTGCTCGACCGTGCAGACGAGGTTCTCGATGCCGAGGGCGGCGGAGATGGCCTCGTTGTAGGCGCGGACGGCGAGCGCGGCGGAGCGGGCGCCGCCGGGGTGCGGGTTGAAGACCACGGCGTTGCCCGCGGCGACAATGTTGATGATGTTGCCGCTGAGCGTCGGGACGGAATGCGTGACCGGCAGGATGGCGCCGATGACGCCGAAGGGCGTGTGCTCCTCCATGGTGATGCCGTGGTCGCCGCTGAGGCCGTAGGGCTTGATCCACTCGACGCCCGGGACGAGCTTCACGATCTGGAGCTTCTCGATCTTGTGCTCGAGCCGGCCGATCTTGGTCTCCTCGAACTCGAATTTTCCCCACTCGACCGCCCGCGCGGTGACCATCTCCTTGACGATCTCGACGACCTTCGCGCGGCCGGCGACGCCCTTCTCCTTGAGCTGCTCGAAGCCAACCTGGGCGGCGGCGCACGCCTCGTTGACGTCCTCGAACACGCCGAAGCGCGGGCCCTTGGCGGACGAGCGGGCCGGGGCGGCGGGCCGGGCGGATGCCGCGACCGGCGGAGGAGCGCTCGGCGCGGGGGCGGACGCCCCAGCCGGCGCGCGGCCCAGGCTGCGCATCACATCCTCGACCACGGCGCGCAGGGCCTGTTCATCGAGCTGCAAGGTGGTGCTCACGGCGATTCAGCGGTGAAACGGTTACCGTTATTATTTCGCGGGATAGACCTTACTGTTCAGCACATCGACGGTGTCGACGATGCCGACCACGACGGCGTCAACCGGCAGGGTTTTCATGCCGGTGGCCTGGCGGGCCGAGCTGCCCTGGCAGAACAGCACGACCTCGTCGAGGCCGGCGCCGAGGGAGTCGACCGCCACGACCGTGTTGGCGCCGGGACGGAATTGCGTCGGGTTGGCCTCGTCCACGAGGAGCGGGCGCAACATGACGAGTTTGCGGCCTTTCATCGCCTCATCCTTCTTGGTTGAGACGACGGAGCCGATCACACGGGCGAGAAACATGGGAGTGGCGGGCGGAAGCCCGGTGGAGGGTTATTTCTTGGCGGCGGGAGCCTTGGGCAGCACGACGGCCATCTCGTCATGCGGGCGCGGGATGACCTGCACGCTGACGACTTCGCCGACGGTGCGGGCGGCCTGGGCGCCGGCGTCGGTGGCGGCCTTGACGGCGGCCACGTCGCCGATGACGACGGCGGTGACGAGGGCGTTGCCGACCTGCTTCATGGGGCCGGCGAGCGAGACGTTGGCGGACTTGAGCATGGCGTCGACGCCGGTGACGAGGGCGGTGAGACCCCGGGTTTCAAGGAGACCGATGGCTTTGTTGGACATGGTGGATTTGGGTTGGGACCCGCCGACGCTCCGAGGAGCTTCGGCGAAGCAATGGTTAGTTGGGTTGTTTGGATAAAATATTGCGGACCGTCTCGCGCGCCACGACGAGCTCCTCGTTGGCGGGGATGACGAAAACCTTCACGCACGAGCCGGCGGCGGAGATCTCGCCCTCGCCGCGCAGAGCGGCGTTCTTTGCGGGATCGAGCACGAGGCCCAGCTGGTCGAGTTCGGCGCAGATGACGGCGCGGAGGCTCGGATTGTTCTCGCCGATGCCGGCGGTGAACACGAGGGCGTCGCAACCGTTGAGCGCGAGAAAGAAGGCGCCGATCCAGTGGCGGGCGGAATGCACGAGCACGTCGACCGCGAGCTGGGCGCGGGCGTTGCCCGACCCCACCGCGGCGAGGATGTCGCGCAGGTCGTTGCTGACGCCGGAGAGGCCGAGCAGGCCGCTCTCCTTGGTCAGCTGGCGCTCGACCTCGGCAAGCGGGAGGCCGAGCGTCTTCATGACGAACGGCACGGCGGCGGAGTCGAGGTCACCGACACGGTTGTTCTGGGGCAGGCCGGACTGCGGGCTGAGGCCCATGCTGGTGCCGATCGCGACCCCGTCGCGGATACCGGTGACGGAGCTGCTGCCGCCGAGATGGCAGGAAATGACACGCAGCGGCTTCGCGCCGGCCTTCACGGGGGTGGGGCCGGACTGGTAGAGCTGGCGGACACGCGCCGCGATGTCGTCGCGGCCGAGCAGCTCGGCCGAGCGCTCGGCGACGAATTTGTGGCTCGCGCCGTGGAAGCCGTAGCGGCGGACGCCCGCCTGGTGCCAGGTCTCGGGCACCGCATAGCGTGACGCGGCCTCGGGCACCCATTGGTAGAACGCCGTCTCGAAGAGCGCGACGAGCGGCACGCCGGGCAGTTTTTCCCGGAAGCGCCGGATGCCGGTCGCATAGGGCGGATTATGCGCCGGAGCGATCTCGCGGAATCCGTCGAGCGCCACGATGACGCGCTCGTCCGCGGGCACGCAGCCCGTGAGGCTCTTGCCGAGGACCGTCTTGAACCCGACCCCGTGCACGTCGGCGGCCGAGCGCACGTGGCCCGCGGCCTTGAGCTCCGCCAGGCAGTCGTCGATGGCCGAGCCGTAGTCGGTCACGCGCTCGTAGCCGCCCTTCGCGAGCAGCGACGCCTCCCCCGCCCCGTCGAAGTGAAACAGACGGAACTTGAAGGACGTCGAGCCGAGGTTGGCGACGAGGATGTTCATCGGGTTTACGGAAGGGGCACCGGCTTCCAGCCGGGGAAAACTGCGGCTGGAAGCCGCAGCCACGTTCGTCAGGCCGACGGCGTCTGGCTGAGCCACTTGCCGAGACCGGCGAGTTCCTCGTGCGGGCGCGGGATGACCTGGACGGCGACGACTTCGCCGACCGAGGCGGCGGCCGCGGCGCCGGCGTCAATGGCGGCCTTGACCGCGGCGACGTCGCCGCGGAAGAACGCGCACACATAGCCGCTGCCGACGGCCTCGTAACCGGACATGGTCACGCTGGCGGCCTTCAGGGCGGCGTCCGACGCTTCCATCAGCGCACAGAAACCCTTGGTTTCGATCAGTCCGACTGCTTCTTGGATAGCCATAAAGAAATGGGGTTGAGGTTGGGGTTAGAGCCCGACGGTGCGGATCAACTCGGGATGCGGCCGGGCGATGACGTGCGAGCAGACGAGCTCGCCGACGCGCTTGGCGGCCTCCGAGCCGGCTTCGACGGCAGCCTTGACGCTGCCGACGTCGCCCTTGACGACGACGGTGACAAAGCCACCGCCGATCTGGATCTGGCGAACGAGGGTGACGTTCGCCGCTTTGACCATGGCGTCGCTGGCTTCGACGCTGCCTACATAGCCCTTGGTTTCTACCATGCCGATGGAATCACTCATAATATTATGTTGGTTAAGGGAGGAGGACGCGGAAAGGGTTGGTTATTTGAGGAGCTCGACGGGAGTGTCGGGCTGGAGGGCGCAGGCGTTGCCCTCGTCGGTGTCGATATGCACCTCGAGCTTGAACTCGGGGTCGATGCGCACGAGCAGGCGGTCGAAGGTGGTGGCGCAGGGCCCGCCGACCTTGAGCCGCATGAAGTCGCCGGCCTTCACGCCGTGGAACGCGGCGTCATCGGGGTGCATGTGCACGTGCGGGGCGGCGCGGATGACGCCCTCCTTCATTTCAAAAAATCCATTGGGCCCCATCAGCATGCAGCCGGGGGTGCCCGTGATGTTGCCGGAAAAGCGGATCGGGGCGTCGAAGCCCAGCGCGATGGAGTCGGTGAGCGCGAGCTCGACCTGGTTGAGGCGGCGGCACGGGCCGAGGATGCGGAGGTTGGAGATCACGCGGCTGCGCGGACCGACGAGCGTGACCGTTTCCTTTGCGGCAAACTGGTCCTTTTGGTAAAGCCACTTCATCGGCGTCAGCTTGGCGCCCGGCCCGAAGAGCGCCTCAACCGCGGCCGGCGTCAGGTGGCAATGGCGCGCGCTGATGTTCACCAGCAGCGGATTCGGGGCGAGCGCGACACGCGGAAGTTCCTTGCCCAGGCGCTGGTAGATCGACCGCCGCACGAGATGCTCGATCTCTACTCGATGGGGCAAGGGAGGGGCTAAAGACATGCGGATGGGTTCCAGTTTCAGCCATATTCTTTCTTTTTCTATCAACTAGTCAATGTTAACATTGCATATTCTTCCATTACCTTCCATCCTCAGCCGCGTCGATGCAAGCCGCCGAGCGACAATCCAAGATAGAGGCCTACCTGCAAAAGGCTGAATTCGCCTCACTTGAGGAGCTGGCCCAGCAAATCGGCGTCTCGGTTTCGACCGTCCGGCGCGACCTCACGGCGTTGGAAGGCCGCAGTTCGGTGCGCCGCACGCATGGCGGCGCCCGCACCTTGCAGCAGCCGAAGTCCGACGAGTTCGTCTTCAACGTGCGCGACACGCACCAGATCGACGAGAAGGATGCGATCGGCGAGGCGTGCGCCGCGTTCATCTCGCCCGGGCAGAACATCATCCTGGACAGCGGCACGACCTGCTTCCGCGTCGCGAAGCGGCTCGACGACAAGGTTGCGCAGATCATCACCAACTCTCTGCCGGTCGCGAATCTCTTCTCCGCTTCGAACCGTCACGAAGTGCACCTCTCCGGCGGCGTCATCTATCCGCGGCTCGGCGTGCTGGTGGGGCCGCACGCGGTGGAGACATTCTCCCGTATGCACGCCGACGTGGCGATCCTCAGCGGCAGCGGCATCGCGGAAGACGGCATCTACAACTCGCACGCGCTCATCGTCGACATCCAGCGCGCCATGATGAGGGGCGCGGCCAAGGTCATCTTCTGTCTCGACCACACCAAATTCGGCCGGCGCTCGACCTTCTTTCTGGCGGATTTCACCGACGTTGATGTGATCGTCACCGACGCCGGCGCCCCGGCGGACCTTGTGGCCGCCCTGCGGGCCAAGGGTCTCGAGGTCGTCCTCGCCCCGGCCTCCCCTGCCCCCGGCAAATGAGCTCCGCCTCGGACTTCCTCCCATGAATCTCATCGAGCAGGTCAGACAGGCCGGCGTGGTCGGCGCGGGCGGCGGCGGCTTCCCCACCCATGTCAAGCTCGCGGCCAGGGCCGACACCGTCATCGCCAACGGCGCCGAGTGCGAACCGCTCCTGCACAAGGACGCGGCCGTGATGGAGCGCCAAGCGAAAGAAATGGTCAGCGGCATCCTGCTCGCTATGGAGGCCGTCGGCGCCGCCAAGGGTGTCGTCGGCATCAAGGCCAAGAACAAGCACGCCGTCGGAGCCGTCACGGCCGCCTGCCGGGGCACGGCGGTAAGCGTGAAGCTGCTGGGCGACTTTTATCCGACCGGGGACGAGTTTGACCTGGTCTACGAAGTCACCGGCCGGCTCATCCCGCCGGGCGGCATCCCGCTAAACGTCGGCGTCGTCGTCTGCAACGTGGAAACTTTCGTCAACATCGCCGCGGCCGCCGAGGGCCGCGCCGTCACCACCAAGACCCTCACCATCGCCGGCGCCGTGCGCGAGCCGAAGACCATCACCGTGCCGCTGGGCACCAGCCTGCGCGACTGCATCGCCGCCGCCGGCGGCGTGACCGTGTCCGATCCCGTGCTCGCCATCGGCGGCATGATGATGGGCGAGACGACCGACGACCTCGACCGCCCCGTCACGAAGACGACGGGCGGGGCCATCGTGCTGGACCGCAACCATCATGTGATCGAGCGCAAGCTCAAGCCGGCGCCCGTGCAGAACGCCATCGGCAAGTCCGCCTGCGACCAGTGCCGCTATTGCACGGAGCTGTGCCCGCGCTTCCTGCTCGGCTACGCCGTCGAGCCGCACCAGGTGATGCGCAGCCTCGCGTTCACCTCGACCGGCGCGGCCCACTGGAACGAATGGGCGGCGATGTGCTGCGCGTGCGGGCTCTGCACGCTTTACGCCTGCCCCGAGGAACTCTTCCCGAAGGAGGCGTGCGACCAGTCCAAGGCGGAGATGAAGAAGGCCAACGTGAAGTGGTCCGGCCCCACCACCGTCAAGGTGCACCCGATGCGCGACGGCCGCCGCCTGCCGATCAAGACGCTGATGAAGAAACTCCATATCACCCAATACGACAACGCGGCCCACTGGCAGGACGCCGGGCTGGCCCCGCGCCGCGTGGTGTTGCCGCTCAAGCAGGGCGCCGGGGCGGCCTGCGCGCCGCTCGTCCGCGCGGGCGAGACCGTCTCGGCCGGCCAGGCACTGGGCGCGATTCCGGAAAAAGCCCTCGGCGCCATCATCCACGCCCCGTTCGCGGGCACCGTCGCCGAAGTCACCGCCACGCATGTCGTGCTGAACAGGAATACGGTTTGACCACGGATTGCACGGATGAACACGGATATCTTCAAAATCACCGACACCTGTCATTCTGCCTCTATCCGTGCCATCCGTGTAATCCGTGGTTAAAACACTCCCATGACTGAAAAATCCATAGGCTTGGTCGAACTCTCCAGCGTGGTGGCCGGATTCCTCGTGGCCGACGCCGCGCTCAAGGCCGGCAACGTGCGGCTGGTGCTCTCGCGCTCTATCTGCTCGGGCAAATACATGGTGCTGGTCGCCGGCGATCCCTCGGCCGTGCAAAGCGCCATCAACGCCGCCTGCGAGGCGGCGGATGGCTGCCTGATCGACAGCTTTGTCATCACCAATATCCATCCCGATGTCATCACCGCGCTGGGTCGCACGTCAGTGGCGCCGCCGGACGGCGCGCTCGGGATCCTGGAGTCATTCAACGTCGCCACCCTGATCCGCGCGGCCGACGCCGCCGCAAAGGCCGCGCCGATCCAGCTGTTCGAGGTCCGCGTGGCGATGGCCCTCGGCGGCAAGGCGTTCGTGACGATGATCGGCGACGTCTCCGCGGTGCAGACAGCGGTCGAGGCCGGCCGCAAGATCATCTCTGACGCCGGCATGCTCGTGAACGCCGCCGTCATCACCCGGCCGCACAGGGACGTTTACCGGGAAGTGGTCTGAGCCCTCACTTGGTCGCGGACGCGCAGCACCCTCCCCCCGCCCTTCCATGATCCGCAAAGCCTTCGTCATGTCCGTCCACCCCGGCCGCGAGGCGGAATACGCCCGCCGCCACCAGCCCATCTGGGATGATCTCGCCGCCGAGCTCCGCGCCCACGGCAGCCACAACTACTCAATCTTCCTCGACCCGGCCACGCACCAGCTCTTCGGCTACGTCGAGATCGAGGACGAGGCCCGCTGGGCGGCCGTCGCCCGGACCGACGCCTGCCAGCGCTGGTGGAAATACATGGGTGACATCATGCCCAGCAACCCGGACCACAGCCCGGTGTCGCGCGAGCTGAAGGAAGTGTTCCACCTGGCCTGAGCCGGCCAGCAGGGTGCCGGTGCCGCGGCTCAGTCGCTGCCCTTCAGCCACACCGGGGCCGTGACAAACCACACGAAGGTGGCGGTCAGCATGATGCCCTGCATCAGCTCCTGGGACATGAGTTTGAACATGATCAGGGCGGGCGGGACGATGGTGGCGGCGAGAGCCAGCAGGCCGAGGATTTTAGCGAGAGTTTTCATGGGCGGCGGAGGTCAGGCGGCAACGGGGGCGAATTTCGGCCCAAAGGCCTTGGAGAACACGACGTAGAGCACGGCGCAAGCTACGGCGCACGGGAGGGGCAGGAACGAGGCGAAGACCCCGTGGAACTTGTAGAAATACATCGCGACCGCCACGGGGATGAGCCAGGCTAGCAACACGGCGAGGTTGAAGCCGGACCCGGCCCGCTCGGCCGGGTCGGGAGGAATGCCCAGCCGCTCGGCGAAATAGAAGTCCACGATGATCACCGCCCCGATCGGGGCCAACACGGTGCCATAGAGACCGACAAAGGACAGCAGGTTCATCGCGAAGGCCGGAAAGATGCCCGAGAGCGTGCAGAGTGCGCCGGCCATCAGGGTGCCGGTGCCGCGGGACATGCCAGGCACCAAGCCTTGGAAAGCGAGCCCCGCGCGGTAAATCGTGGGATTGGCGGTGGTCCAGCCCGCCACGATGATACAGATCAGGCCGGCCCAGCCCACCGCATCGTTAACCATCGTGCCGGGATCCTTGCCCACCGTCGGGTCGACGCCGTGAAACCGCACCCAATAGACCAGCAGGAGCGCGGCGCAAATCCACGCCACATAGTGGCCGAGGAACATGCCGGCGGCCGAGGCCCAGCCGGAGGAGGCTTTTTTCGCAAAACGCAGCACGGACAGGTCGGACATCCCCAGGTGCATGGCAGCGTTGCAGAACCAGGCGAAGAAGACGACGCCCCAAAAGGTGATCTTGGTCACCGTGCCGGCCGGCGGCGTGAGCAGAGCCATCAGGTCGAAGCTCTCCAGCCGGCCCAGGGTCACGAACGCACAGGCGACAAAGACGAGAAACATCCACGGGGCGGACCAGTGCCCGACCTTGGCCACGAAGCCGTAGCCCTTCAGGGCGACCAGGGTCATCGCCGCGCCGATGAGCCCGCACGCGACGATCCAGCCGGGACCGGTGGGCAGCATCGTGTCAAAGGTCGGCATCGCCATGCTCGGGAAGAACGGCCCGACCGCGGTGGCCGAGACCGTGACCATGGCGCCGGCAAGGAAGCAGAAGAGGATGCCGTTCGCGAGATTGTAGAGCACCACCAGCTTGCCGCCGGCGATCTTCTCCATCTTGTAATAGAGGGTGAGGCGCTGGTGAGTGGCGATGTGGGCGGTCAGAAAGCGCCACGTCAGCACCGCAAGCAGGTTGCCGATCAGCAGCCCGAAAATGATGCTGTTGGCCGTCGCACCCCAGGCGATGAAGAGCGGCCCGATCATGAACTCGGTGCCGGCGGTGTGCTCGCCGGCATACATGCCCCAGAAGGCGGTCGGGCCTTTGAGGGCGCGGTCCGGCACGCGTTCACGTTCGAATTCGCCGGGGGCGACGGCAGGGGCGGCAGCAGGGGGGGTAGTCATGGGGTGAGAGATGTGATCAGGGGACAAACGGACCACCGCCTAGGTGGCCGGAACTGGCAGGTGACCACAACAGAATATTTTGCCACCGGGGAACATCCTCGGGGGTGAGGCGGGGGGACGGGGCGATTCCGGGCACAAACCGCCCGGCTTCAACCGGGGGAAAATCGGACAGTTCGATTTCCCCGCCGGCAATCGTCACAGCAAAGATCCCCGGGCAACCCCCGGGGCATATTTTCAGGCCACATCGATGCCAATGCCTCTCGATTCTCCTCGGCTCACGCTCGCGGCCACAACCCAACGAAGCCGGAGCGAGCTTCGGGGTATCGGACCCAAGGCGAATGCAAAAAGCCGGCCACGACGGGCCGGCTTTGATTCCCCCTCATGCATCCCGCTCAGTTGCGCCGCATGGAGAGCAGCCAAAGCAGATGCATCAGCGAGGTGATGAAAGCGGCCACATAGGTAAGCGCCGCGGCATTGAGTGTCTGCGTCACGCCCGGCATCTCGTCTCGGTCAATGATGCCCAGGCCGACCAATTCCACCCGGGCCCGGCGGCTGGCGTCGAATTCAACCGGCAGGGTCACCAGGTGGAACAGCGTCAGCACCGCGTAACAGATGATGCCCAGGTCGAGCATGACGCCGCCGAGACCGCCGAAAAGGAAGCCGCCCAGGATGATCAGCGGCAGGAATTGCGCGGTTATCTGGGTGACGGGCACGAGGGCCATGCGCGCTTTCAGCATCGAGTAGCCGACCTTGTGCTGGATGGCGTGGCCTGCTTCGTGCGCCGACACTCCGAGGGCGGCCAGGCTGTAGCCGCGGTAATTTTCCGACGAGAGGGCGAGCTGACGGCGGACCGGGTCGTAATGATCGGTCAGGTGCCCGGAAATCTCGACAATGTCCACATCGTGGATACCGGCGCGGGACATGACCGCCTCGGCCGCCTCGCGCCCGGTGATGCGCCCCCGCGAAGGGATCTTCACATTCTTGGCGTAGGCGCTCGAAACCCGCATCTGGGCATAGAACGCGAAGATGAAAACACCGATGAAGAGGGCCCAGAACAGCGGCTGGGGAATGAAGGCGAAGGCCAGTGGCATGGTTGTGATCATGGTGAGGCCACAAGTTATCAAATTGTCAGATTTTGCCAGCGAAAATGGCCCGGGCTGGAAACAACCGGCATCGTTGTAAACGGCCCGGGTAAGATCAGGCCAGGCCGGCCCGGAGGAGCAGTGCCGACAGGTCAGGCGGGCGGCCCATGAAGTCGGTGAACAGCTGCATCGGGTCGGCCGAGTTGCCGCGGCTGAGCACCTTGGCCGCGAACTCGGCCCCCACGGCGCGGTTGAAGATGCCCTCGCGCTTGAACCGCGTGAACGCGTCGGCATCGAGCACCTCGGCCCATTTGTAGGAATAGTAGCCGGCCGCGTAGCCGACGGGATCGGCGAAGATATGCGTGAAGCGGTTCTCAGGGGTCGGGGCGGGCGGCTCGGTCGGCATGAGGTAATCGCGCAGCAGGGTCCGCAGCCGGGCGGAGACGTCGCCCGTCGTGTAATCCGCCGTCCGCAGGTGCAGCTCCAGGTCCATCCGGGCGAACGCGAGCTGCCGCATCATGGCCGAGGCGCTGCGGAAATTGCGGGCCGCCACCAGGCGCGTGAACAGCGCCTCCGGGATGGGCTCACCCGTCTGGTGGTGCCGGGCGAACAGGTCGAGGCTGGCGCGTTCCCAACACCAGTTCTCCATGATCTGCGAGGGCAGCTCCACGAAGTCCCATGCGACGTTGGTGCCGTTCAGTGACTTGATCCCGACCTCGCCGAGCAGATGGTGCAGCAGGTGGCCGAATTCGTGGAAAACCGTCTCGACCTCACGGTGGGTGAGCAGCGCCGGCTTGCCGTCCAGCGGTGGCGTCAGGCTCCCGCACATCAGGCCCAGGTGCGGCAGGCGGGCGCCGCCGCGCGGACCGCCGGTGATGAGCTGGCTCATCCACGCCCCGCCGCGCTTGGACTCGCGCGGGTGCCAGTCGGCGTAGAAGGAGCCGAGGTGCCGCCGGGCTTCGTCGTGGACATCATAGAACTTCACCTCGGCATGCCAGGTCTCCACAACGCTGGCCGGCTGCGCGGTGACCATAAGGCCGAACACCCGGCGGGCGATCTCGAACAGGCCCGTGAGCACGCGGTCCAGCGGGAAATAGGGCCGCAGTTGCTCCTCGTCGAAATCATGGCGCACCCGCCGCAGGCGCTCGGCCCAGAAGGCCGTTTCCCACGGCGCCAGCGGGCCGGGCGCCGACCGGGTCTGCGCCGCCTTGAACTGCTCGAGTTCGCGGACCTCGCGCGCGAACGCCGGCGCGATCCGCCGGTGCAGGTCCTCGATGAATGCCAGGGCCGCGGCGCCGGTCTTCGCCATGCGGCGTTCGAGCACATGATCCGCAAAATGCGGCCGGCCCAGCAGGGCGGCCTTTTCCTGCCGGAGCGCGAGGATGCGTGGGAGGAGTTCACGGTTGTCGTGCGGGGCCTGGCCGCCGACGGCGGCCGACGCCTGCCAGACCTCCCGCCGCAGATCCGCATCCTCGGCGTAGAGCATGACCGGCTCCTGCGAAGGCGCGTGCTGCGTGAACCGCCAGGCAGGGGCCGCTTCCGTGCCCCTCCCCTTCTTGAGTGCATTCTGGCGGGCCGATTCGCGGGCATGCGGCGGCAAGCCGCGCAGGCGGGTCTCATCGTGAATCACCAGCTCCCAGGCATTGGTCGCGTCGAGGACGTTTTCGGAATATTTTTGCGTGAGCCCGGCCAGTTCACCCTGCAGTGTCTCGAGCCGGGTTTTCTTTTCCGGCGGCAGGTCGGCACCCTGTTGGCGGAATTCCGCCAAGGTCTCGTCGAGCAGGCGCCGCTGCTCGCCCGGCAGACCGGCCACCGCAGGCTGGTCTGCCGCGGCCTTCAGGCGCAGCCACAGTCCGGCGTTCAGTGGGATCCGGGCAATGAACGCGGTGACCTTCGGCAACAGCGCCTTGTGCGCCTCGCGCAATTCGGGCGAGTCCGCGACGGTGGTCAGGTGCGTGACCTTGGCCCAGGTTTCGTTCAGCAAGTCCGCGGACTCCTCCAGGGCGAGGAACGTGTTCTGGAAGTTGGCGTCGGCCGGATCGAGTCGGGTGATCCGCGCGATCGCCTCCTCCGCGGTGTCGAGTGCGGACCCGACCGCGGGCCCAATCTGGCCAGCGGATAGCTGCGACCAGCGGATTTGGAACGAGCGATCGAGAAAGGGATTGACCATCGGCCGCGTAATGACCGCGCAGACGGCAACGCTGTCAAACGAGAATAGGCGGCTACCAGTGGTAGGCGGCGCCAACGGAGAATTGGCGGCGCGCCGCGGGCACGGCGGGCACATCCTGAAAGTCGCTGGCCCACAGGTTGTCCACGAGCACGGAAAGCTCGAGGCCGCGCACGGACGGCGGCAGGTAGTAGAGGCCGAACGCGGACAGGTAGGCCTCGTTGCCCCCCGTGACTCGCAGGAGGTTTTTCTCCTGCACGCGGTATTCATTGTCCAGACGTGCCTCAAATCCGGCGCCAAGCCGCAGCAGCACCGCCGCGGTCAACCGATGCTTGGCGAAATTGAGCGCATAGAAACTGGCGTCGACGGTGGCGCGGCCATAATCGGCGGACTTGTCGAGCCAGGTGTAGCCCAGCACCAGGTCGCAGCGCGGCGTCCGGCGGGTCGCAACGATCTCGAGACCGGTGGTGCCGATGTCCACGGGGTTGGCCGTGCGGGCAGTCACTCCGCGCGCAAACGTCCAGTCGGTCAACTCGTCATCCCAGCGGTGGAACACCGCCGTTTCGACGGTCCAGCCGCCGGTCTTGAAGGCGGCGCCCGCCTCGAGGTTGCGGCTGGTGGCGCGGCCGAGGTCGGGATTGCCCCGGAAGAGGCCGGCGGCGGGGTTGGAATTGAGCGCGGTGTAGGTCGGCACCTGGGTGCTTTCCGAATATTCCGCGTAGATGCGCGCGCCGTCGGCCCGGGTCAGCACGGCGGACAGGAGCGGCGAAAGGGCCGAGGCGTCGCGGTTGGTGTCGTCGTAGGACGCGCCGGCCCGCAACCGGAGCGCGCCGACCGTTGTCTCGAAATCGATCTCGGGCACGACCGCAAGCTTGAGGTAGCTGCGGGTGTGGAAGCGGCCGAAGGTCAGCGCCGTGGACTCGAGGCTGTCCGCCATGGCCTGGGCGCTGCAAGCCACGGCAAAGGCCGGGAAAGCCTGGTGCCCCTCGAGGGAAAGGGCCCGAACATGCGTCGTATGCTGATAGGGATTGAACTGTCCCGGCACGGTGCGGTTGAATTCGTAGTCATCGTAATTGCGCCGGTAATAGGCGCCCAGCTGCCAGTAGTTCTCCGGTGCGGACCAGGCGCGGTGGTTGAAGATATAAAGCTGCGTGTGCAGATCCTCGGTTTCGTTGACGCCGAACGGCGTGTAGAGATTGGGCCAGCCGAAGAATTTCCGCTGCAACCCGGCGAAGAAATCCGTCTGGCTTTGCGCCCCGCGCAGCTGGATCCGCCCGGCCGCGCGCTGGAAGTTGTGGTCGCCGAACGGCACCGAGCCGTCCGACTCGGAGCGCGACAATTCCACGTCCGCGCCCAGGGCCCGGCCTTCGCCCCCCACCGGCGCCACCACGCCCTGATACAGACTCTGGCGGTTCGTCGCGTAATCACCGACGGCCACGGAGGCTTCGCCGCGCTGCTCGATCGGCCGCCAGCCATAGGCCACGGTGCCGACCCCGGCGTTTAAGCCCGCGAGGGCGTTGGCGGCGCCGGTGAGCACCGTGGGCGGTCGCAGCATCGCCGGGGCGATGGGAATCTCGGCGAAGTAGTGGCCAGTCTGCGGGTCGAACAGCGCCAGCGCGCCGAGCTTGAATCCGGTGTTTTCAAACACCCCGCCGCGAATCGCGACATCCGCCTGCCCCTCGGTCAGGTTGCGCACCTGCACGTCCACCCGCGGCTCATAGCGCAGCCCGGAGACGGGCATGGCAAAGGTGTTCACCGGTGTTTGGTTGGCCACCTGCGCGGAGAAGACCGCATACTTCGGCAACTCCCAGGTCGCCTCCGAGGCAAGGAGTCCGCTGCTCACGGCAGCCAGGGCGAAAAGCAGGAACGTAAATCGCATTGGGTTAATAAAGGTTCAGTATATGGCTTAACCAGCAGGCCCTAAAAAAGCCGCCCCGGAGAGCGGCTGGAGGCGGGAATTATTCCTCACCGTCGTTGCCGATGGCCTCGACGGGACAGCCCTCGAGCGCCTCCATGCACAGCTGCACCTCTTCCTCGGTGGTCGGCTGCGCAAACACAAAGGAATAGCCGCCCTCTTCATGACGCTTGAAGAACGCGGGGGCGGTTTCACGGCAAAGGTCACAGTCGATGCACTGCTGATCGACGTAAAATTTG
>Ga0315295_10000948_pt1 | contig 24844 bp, 13 predicted proteins | sample YL17G14_0_MG_FD_204453 | JGI IMG/M metagenome (GOLD analysis project Ga0315295, IMG submission 204453) | Sediment microbial communities from Yellowstone Lake, YNP, Wyoming, USA - YL17G14_0 | ecosystem: Environmental > Aquatic > Freshwater > Lake > Sediment | place: USA: Wyoming | collected... | reverse complement strand
CAATCTCTTCGAGCCAAACGTCCTCGACCTTCCCACATTGGATGCAGCGTCTGTGGTAGTGTCCCTTCAGATCCCCCTCAAAGCGTTTCTGAGTGCCTCCCACCTCCAATTTCTGTATCAGCCCGGCTCGGGAAAGCAGGTCTAGATTGCGGTAAACTGTGCCAAGACTTATCCTGGGTAACCTTCGCCTCACGGTGCGGTAGAGGTCGTCAGCAGTAGGATGGTACTTTACCTTCCGCAGCTCTTCCAGAATTATCTTGCGCTGCCGCGTCATCCTTGGCGTGTAGTGCGCGAGCATTGTGCTCTCCTCGGCCGGCCGAATTAGACAGTAATAGTAATCATTATGATTACTATTCTACGACAGTAGAGTCGGTGCGTCCAGCAGATTTGTTAGTCACGTATTCGGGATTCGGGCAACCTGAGGCCGGCGGTCAGACGGGTGGGACTTGGAGGCGCCAGGAACGGCCAGCGGGCGGGCCGGGAGGCCAAAGTGCAGGCATGCGGCGGTGGGGTGAACTGCACCGACGTTTGAACGACCGGCTTGTGCAAGCGCGACGTCGAACTCCCGGCGAATAGCGGTGGAAGGGTGGGGCAGAAAGTGGGGCGGAGTCTGAAGGGCCGGCTTTGTGCGGCTGGAAGGTGGCAGAAGGGAGGGCAGAAAGAAGGGTCTGCTTTGTGCGGCGGTCTGTCCCGGTGCCTGGAGCAGGCAGGCGTCATGGGGGCTGACCGATGGCCCAAAGGGGGGAGCTTCCCGGTCAGCCCTCACGACTGCGTCAACCCACTACTTCAAAAGCATCATCTTCCGCGTCATGACGTTCTTGCCGGCCATGGCGTTACAGAAATAGACTCCAGAGGACACGCCGTGCCCGAATTCATTCGTTCCGTTCCATTCGAACGCGTGAATTCCCGGCTCTTTGATGCCCTCGAATAGAGTCTTCACCAGCTGGCCGCTTACGTCATAGATCCTGATACATACCGGCAGTGGTGAGCCGGCGGGTATCGAGAGCTGAATCCTCGTTAGCGGGTTGAACGGGTTCGGATAGTTCTGCGCAAGTTCCAGCTTGTCGGGGAGCGGGGCGGGAGTGGCGTTTTCGGCCACCTGCTGCTCACCGAGGCTGCCTGCCGCAGAAGCAAGCCAATCCAACACGCGCAGGAGAATCACGGCGCGGCGAGGCGCTTCCTTGATGTAGTTGAAGTTGAACGCAAAATACACGGTCACACAGGTTGGTTTCTCAAACTTGGCCGCGGCAATCGAGTCGGGCCCGGAAGGAAGCATCGGCCACAGTTTCGGGTCGTACTCTTTTCCTTCCTTCTCATAGAACTCTATGAGTTCCATCTCACTGCCGAACAGCTCAGTCGAAGATCCCAGGCCCGAGTAGGTGTAGACGATCGTCGCACCCGGATACAGCGTGGACTTCTTGACCTCGTCCGGGTAGAGTCCGCTGATGGTGAACGTTTCGCCGGCACCGATCGGATCGCCGGGCTTGCTGGAAATCTGGCGCCAGCCCGGATCGTCCTTCACGTACTTGGTACCGGTGTACTTCTCCATCCAAGTTTGGTTCAACGAGTAGTACTGCAGGTCACAGCCCAGCATGAAGAGCTGGTTACGCGTTGGGCCTGCTCCATCGAGCCAGGTGGAGAGTATCCCCTGCAACGTCGTGCTCGGGTACGAGAGCGCGGCGTAGTCCATCATCACGGCCACGTAGCTGTCCAGCATGACCGCGGTCGGGTTGCCCATGTCGACCACGTCCCAGACGTCCACGGACTTGCCGATCGCGTTGAACGCTGCCCTGACAGTGTCGGCGGGCGTGTGCGAGCTCCCTCCAAGCAGCACAAGGTAGTTACCCCACGGCATGATGGAGAATTCGTACCAGCCTGCCGGCGCGTTCGCGGGATCCCTGCTCACGTTAGCCAGATTGTCGGCTGCCTGAACGTAGAGCTGTATCCTCGTGTGCGAGGGCTGTCCCGGAATGCTCCCCTTGTACTGGTTCGGAATGGCCGTAGGAGTCATGGTGACGGGCGTCCACAGCGCGCCGCCGTTCGTGGTGTAATAGAGCTTCACCGACGCCACGCCGGAATAGAAATCGGTCACGGTGGTCGTCACGTCGTACGGGCCGACCGTGTTGAAGGTGCTGGCGGGCACCTTGGTCGCGGTGATGACCGGTCCGTCGGTGTCCTCCATGCTCTCGATCCTGACGTCATCCACGTACCAGCCTGGATACGTCACACTCGGGTCACTTCCGAAGTGGAGTCTCAACAACACATTCTGACCCTTGTACGGAGTGAGGTCGAAGGCAACCCTTTGCCAGAAGTTCCCGGTCGCCGAACCCGTGAAGCAGGAGTCCCCGGGTATTCCGACGTTGGCCGTATTCGCCTTACCGTTGTACCCGATGTCGGGCCTCAGGCGGGTCCAGGTGACGCCGTTATTGGTGGAGATCTTCACGTTGCCGCCGTCGTAACTCGTCTCCATGCTGTACCACTGCCAGAACGTCATCCTGGCAAAGGTGTGACTGCTCGGGATCGTGACAGCCGGCAGGTCCAGCTTAGAGTTGGAGCTGGCCGAGTAGTTAGTCGCGAGCTTGGTCGCCCAGAGGCTGACGCCCGAGTGAGCGTCCATCGGGCCGCTGGTGGGGTCGCCCCATTCCCAGTCAGGACCAGTCTCCGTGAAGCCTCCGTCGTTCGTCTCGAAATCCCAGGCGTAGTAGTCGACAATCTGGAGAGCGTGATAACCCACCATCGGATCTCTGGACGTGTTCGGGATGGCGGCCACGTCTCTCGCCAGAATGTAGTAGTTGTAGACGTCGCCCACAACTGATGGACCGGGGATTCCTGCCTGGTAAAGGTCTCCACCCATGGCGATCATCGGAATCGTCGTGTTCGTACCGCCGTTCTTGTTGTAAGTGACGAACACGTTCGCCGGATCCACCCCGACGTTGTCGGTGATGGTGGCCTTGATCAAGTAAGGCCCGGCGAGGTCGGTGGTCGTCCCGGCAGGCACGTGCACAATGACGGGTGGAACCATGTCAGACGAGACCATGAACATATGCTGCTGAGCCGGTGCTCCATTTGGATGATGGCTCGTCGTCCCGTCCAGATTGGCCGCGCTGATGTAATAGTGCACCGTCGTCCCGTACTTCTGCGGAGGAATGGCCGCAGCATATTCGTCCGGGTTCGCGGTGGCTATCATCAGCACTTCGACAGGACCCGCGCCGACGTCGTACGTCAGCTTGATGCGACTCTGGTCAAGCGTCTCTGAGTAGATCTGAGCTACCATGGGATACGCGCTCAGCGTGTCTTCGGTGTCGTGCAGCGCCACGTGCATGATGTCCGGCGCAGCCAGCCAGCTGAGCGAACGGTGCAGAATGTCCGCCCTGCGCTGGGCCTGGAGGACGTAGCTGAGATTGAAGGTGAAGTACACAGAGCGATACTTCTCGCCGGCGTATTTCATGCCTGCGGCAGCGTCGAGGCTCGCCGGAACGTGCGGCACGACGCCGTCCCATTCCTTGCCTTCTTTTGCGTACGCTCCTTCAACTTCCGCCCTGTCTAGAGCAGTGCCTGCGCCCGTAAAGCGATAGATGATCTCGCCGCCGGGATACGTTGCAGAACGCTGCACCTCGTCCGGGTACGAGCCGGAGATCACGAACGTCTCACCTGCGCCGATGGGCTCCCCGGGCTCGCCGGTAATCTGGCGATAAGCCGGGTCGTCCTGGACGTAGGCGGCCTTGGTGTACTCCTCCATCCACGGACGCGCGGTCGAGTTGTACTCCATGTCGCGGCCGAGCAGCATTATCTGCTTCCTGTTGCCCAGGGTTCCGGACGCGAGGTACGCCGTGAGGTCCGTCATCTGCTGGGCGATGAGACCGCTCGACTCGTCGAGTATCAGAGTCTTGTACAGACTCAACTGGGCGAGGGTCAGCCAGCCCTGCGTGCCGCGATCCCAGTAGTCCGCCCTGTGTCCGTACGCCTGGAGGGCCGCACGGTACGCGTCGAGGGAGGCCACTGAAGTCGAACTGATGACGACCAGCACTGGAGCAGTGGGTAGGATCCCGAACTCATGCGTCGTCCCAGGTGCGCCTGCGGGGCTCGTGCTCTCGTTGGGCACGGCCGCGGTGTCCCTGGCCCTGATGTAGAGCTTCACTTTCGTGCCCGACGGCTGTCCGGGTATGGAGGCGCCGTACTGGTCAGTCACCCCCGTGGGCCCCATCGGGACTTCGGTGAATGACAGGCCGTCATCGGTGCTGTAGAACAGCGAAACGGCACCGACTGTCGAGAGGAAGTCTCGCACGTTCGCCTTCACCACGTACGGCCCCACGGTGTCGAAGGAGGATACTGGCACCTGGACTTCGCTTATGATAGGAGGCACGTCGTCAGACGTCATGCTCCTGATCATCACGTCGTCCACATACCATCCCGCCTTGTAGACGCTGGGATCGCTTCCAAAGTGGTACCGAATCGTGAGTTCCTGCCCGACGTACGGAGACAGGTCGAAGAGCTCCTGCTGCCAGAAGTTGCCGGTGGCCGTGCCGATGAAGCATGGCTCGCCAGGGATACCGACGTTGCTGGTGCTGGCGGTTCCGTCATACCCCGCGAACGGAGTCAAGATAGTCCAGTTCAGACCGCCGTCAGTGGATACCTTGATGTTTCCTCCGTCGTACGAGCTCTCGGTCAAGTACCAGTGCCAGAAGGTCAAAGTGGCATACGGCTGGCTTGCAGCGAGAGTAATCGGAGGAATGTCCAGCTTAGCGTTGGCGCTGTTGGGATAGTCGCCCGCCAGGATAGTGGCCCATAGTTTCGTGCCCGAGTGAGCACCGTTGGGACCGCTGGTAGGCACGCCCCATTCCCAAACGCCGCCGGTCGGAGCGAATTCGCCATCGTCGTCCTCGAAGTCCCACGCGAAGTACTCGACGACCTCGAAGTGATACGTGCCAGTGGCCGGAACGCGCGTGACATTGCCGGAATACGATTCGTCCATGGCAAGGATGCAGTAGTCATAGTAGTCGCCGACCACGGACGGACCGGGAATCGCCCCGCAGTATTCGCCGTCCAACCCAGGCAACATCTCCTGCCGATGGAAGAGCCCCCCGTTCTTGGAGTAAAGCAGGTACACCGACTCCACGTCGATGTTGTCAGTTACATCAGCGCAGATGCCGTACGGCCCGATGAGATCGTTGGTGTCGCGATGTCTGCGATGCTCCACGACCGGGTCTTCGGTGTCCTTCTTTACCATGAACGAGTGCTTGTTCGTGGGCGCACCCATCGGATGGGTCGAGGTGTGACCCGCGACGTCGCTCGCTATGGTGTAATAGTTGACCTGCGTGTCGATCGGCTGTGCCGGGATGTACGCCTCGTACTGGTTGGGCGTGCCCGTAGCAGTCATCGGAAGTGTGATCGCCGGTCCGCCCACATCATAGATGACGGCGAACGTCGCTGGATCGAGTGGGAAGTAATCCGACGTTATTACGGCGGTCACGTGATACGGCTGCTCGGTGTTCTCTGTGGGTCCGAGTGGCGTATGGACTATCTCCGGATAGCCCTGGAGCCAGTCGAGAACGCGAGCCATTACCTGGCCGCGCATCGCGCCCGATGATATTGCCTCGAAGCCGAACGAGAAGTAGACGAGCTTGTAGGTGCCGTTCTCGAAAGTGAGACCGGCGGTACCGGAGCTCGTCACGCCGTTGGCCTCGAGCTGTTCCTTCCCGACCTCGGTGTTGTTGCTGGCAGTACTGGCAGGCACTGCCGGGTCGTACACGAAGGCAGTCTGTGCAGGAGAAATGACGTCGATCTCGGACGGATAGGCCTGATTGTTGGCGCCGTCTCCACCCTTGATGTTGAACGCAAATCCGACACCCACGGGGTTGAGCGAACTGCCCAGCACTCCCCCCAGGTTCACGTCGTCCTGCACGTAGTCCGCATGCAGGTAGTCGGCGTAGAACGGAGAAGTATAGATGTCGTAACCGACGTCCTGTCCGGAGAGGAACAGACGGCCGCCACCGTCAAGATAAGCCGCAAGCTGTGCCTCGTCCGCGGCAGTTATGGTGGTCGTGTAGTCGTCCCCGGTGAGCCAGACCACCGCGTCGAACATGGCCATCTGCGCCGCGGTCGGCGGACTCGTGAAAGTCAAGTATGACCTTCCGGCAGCGATGACGGCCTGTTCGTAGTACGTCTGGTAGGCCTTTCCCGCGTCGTCATCCACTATCAGAACCTGCGCGGCCTGCATGGCCACGTTCAGCGTAGTTGTGGCGTCCTCGAGGACCTCCACATTGGCCCTGGTAGTGACCGGATACGGGAAGCCCGGGCTGAACACCAAATCGTAGGTTCCGATCGGAAGCAGGATGCTGTAGGCACCCGTGGTTGGATTCGTCGACGCCGTGGCGACCGTAGTCACCCCCAACTTCACGACTATGCCAGCCGAGATTCCTGCCGCGGTCTCCGCGTCAGTGACTAAGCCTGCAATCGTGCCTGACGGAAGCTGAGTCAGCAGAACGTCCTGAACGGTGACCGCATCTGCTACGACAACTACTCCAGGTATCGTGATAGTCTGGTAGCCAAAGCGCGACACCTCCAGGGTGTGCGTTCCTGCTACGACCATGAGGTCGTAGTTGCCGTACGCATCCGTGTAGACCTTCTGACCGGTCTCCACGATCTTCACGGCCGCACTCGCGACAGGCACGCCGCCCACAGAGCTGGTGACCAGACCTGTGATGTGGCCCATGCCGGCCACCGCGGCGCTGACCGACGCGAACGTGTTCACGCGGCCCCAGCCGTAGTCGTTGTCCATGCCGCTGGCGCCCTGATCAAGGGCGGTCTGCGCAAGCAGGAGATTTATCTGGTCGACCGTGAGAGACGGGTTCGCCTGTCTGATAAGCGCGACGGTACCGGAAACGTGCGGCGCGGCCATAGACGTGCCGCTCCAGGGGTTACCGGCGGCGTCGTGCCACTGCCATGTTCCGCCCGGTATGCTGGAGTAGATCTCCACGCCCGGAGCTGAAATGTCGGGCTTTATCCAGGTCCCGACATACGGCGGGTTGTTCCAGGTCACGGGCCCGCGGCTCGAGAAGCTCGCGATTACGTCGTTCGAGTCAGTAGCACCGACGCCGTAAGCGCTCGGCACGTTGCCGGGGCTTCCGGTAGTGCTGGAGCCAGGCCCGCTGTTTCCGATTGAGAAGCTCGGAAACACGTTCGCCGCGACCATGTTGTCTGTGGGCGCGATCATCTGCGGATAAAGGCCCGTGGCACCCAGCGACATATTGACGACGTCAGCGCCGTCGTCGGTCGCGGGATTGTCGTCCGGGTCGATTATCCACTCCATGCCGCCGGCGACTTGTGTGAACGAACCGCTACCGCCCGGGATCACGAGCCCGTGCATGAGCCGTGCGCCGGGGGCCACGCCGATGTCGTAGCCGCTGGCGTTACCGCCTATCATCGTGCCCGTGGTGTGAGTTCCGTGCTGGTCGCTGTCGTGTGGAACCGAACCGGCCACGATGCCGCCGGTGCTGTTGAACTCGGCCCAGCCGCCCGGATAGGTCGGGTCAGCAGGGTTGTTCGTCTTCATCTTGCCCGCGATGTCCGGGTGAGAGATGTCGACGCCCGTGTCGAGACCACCAACGACGATTCCGGTTCCGTTAAACCCGAACGTCGTCCAGACCTGCTTGGCGCCGATCTTCGTGATGGAATCCCAGAGCTGCGTCTGAGTCTGGTTCACCTCGCGCACGGACGGACCGTTGGCCTTGGGTCTCGGGGGCAGGGTTATGGTGAAGTTCTCGAAGACCTCCTCGACGTCCGGCCTCTTGGCCAGGTTGTCGATCACGTCCCTGGTTGCCTGGACCAGCACGATGTTGTCGATCCAGAACGAACGGACCACCCGAACCTTACCCCTAACGTTGGGCCAGGTCAGATAGTCGAGCAGAGGTTTCTGTGAAGCCCTTGCGTTGCGGCGCAGCTCCGACATCACCTCGCCTCTTTTCCCGCGAATGCGGTCGAGGTTCGGCTTCGCCTTCAACTTGACTACTGCCGCAACCATTTCGTCTGATCTTGCAGCGGAAAGCTGTTTGGCCAATCCCGGCGAGAACTTTGCCTTGTACAAAGAAGCGGCAAAGGCCTCGCGCTCACAAGGAAGCAGGATCAGCGCGACCATAAGGACCAGCAGAACCGCTGCGAAGCTGAGTAGAGTTTTCTTGGATTTCATGATGAATCCTCTCTTCGCGGTTTCATGAGGATCGTAGCGGCATTTCGCCTCTCGATTTCTCATGGTCCTGAAAGGCCGCTACTCTGTGAATTTCTGCTGATCTTTGTTGTTGAAATACGTCACCTGATAGTCCTCGACCTCGCCAAACAGGGCCTCTCCGTCCGGGCTTTTGTCGGGGTCGTCGTACGAGAGCCCGCATCTCACCCAGAGCTTCTTGGCGGCCTTGGGTGCGCCGCTGGTGGCCCCCTTTCCGGCCAGGCCGATAAAGTCGGTGTCGTATGGAATCCAGAACCAGGTAAGGTACTGGAACTCCAGGTAGTCCTGATTCGTGGGGAAGTACTGCGAGAGATCCAAGTTCTGAGCGATCATCTTCTCCCGTTTTCCCCACATCCTGTCCTGACTCCAGTCCACCCACATTGCCAGGGTGAGCCGCTGGTTGAATTCGCTGGCCAGTCTCATTGAAGCCTGTGGCACACGGACTGTCCACAAGACCAGTTCCTTCTTCTTAGGGACCCAAAGGTTCCCGTTGAGGAATCTGACGCCGTCAGACTGGTTGTTGGTGGGCCCTAGCTGTTCAAAGGCCCTCTCCCATATGTAGACAGTCGGGTAAGGGGCGGGCGCCGTGCCAGGCAGCACCTTCTGAGAGCCAGCGAAGCCTACGCCGTTCCTGGGCACAATCTCGCCTGTCGCGTTGTACTTGGCCAGGTCTATCTCCGTCTCAACACCAGGTTGATAGAGATAGTACGTCTTGCCGGCGTAAGCGATGGAAGCACTGAGAATCAGGCACAGGAGAAACGCAAGGGAAAGAACTCTCTTCTGAGTCATACCGTCCTCCTGCAACTTCGATGACCTAGACCTGTTAGCCATCCGCGATGCGCGGACGACAGATGAGTTCGAGCAGTCACCGTGCCCGCCCGGGTCTGCGCGCGAGCAGCTGCTCTTGCGACTCGGGTACCACCCCCTTTCGACCTACACTGTGATGTCTGTGAACGGAGTGCGGCGCCGTTGATTCGGCAGGCCGCAGAACGCAGATGGCAAAGCGCACAGCATCTGCCGGGGCGCCTCGGAAAACCGGAGCGTTCCGAAGACCAACGCAGACGTGGCGGGCAGCATGTGCTGGAGCAATGTGTGAAAAGAAACGAAATCGGCGGGAAAGACCCAACGAAGTGTCGGGGTCGAACATACAGCGGGCAGGGCTCTGGTAAGTAAACCCGGCGATGGTCATGTGCGTCCCGGAGGCGATGGATGGGCCATTACGGCAGCAGCGAAGTAAGCTGCGGCCGGACCACTTTGACTCAGGAACAGTTCAGGGAGGGATTGCGCCGTCTCGCGTTGCAGGCTCCCTTGCTATCCGTGCGACCTCTAAACGTTCAATGCTGATGGGAAAGCAGAAAGTTTGTATCACACCCGTGCCCAGAAGTCAAGCGAAATAAACAAGATGGCCGGTTACCCCGTTTCTTCTCTGAAGGCCGTGTCCGTGCGCCGCGCCTTCCACGCTTTCGCGTTCGCACCCGAGGTGGGCCGGCGTCACCAGATTTGGGTGAATTGAGGAATCGTCAAACAGTTGAAAAACTCGCCATTCGGTGATATCGTGCTCCGGCAAGATGGGTCCGGGAACGTTCGATCGTTGCGGACGTGCGCAATTGACAGGCGTCGTGGCCGCTTGCGGGGTGAGACGTCATGGCTGAACTCTCGGTGCTGGTCGGAGGCAAAGCCGGAGACGGCATAAATCAAGCGGGCCTTCTTCTCTCAAAGCTGCTGGGAGGGCTCGGATATCGGACGTATCTCTATTTCGACTACGGCTCCCTCATCAGAGGGGGGCACAACTTCTCGATTGTCCGCGCGGCTCCCCACAGGATCGCCACCCACCGGAACAGCGTGGATTTCCTTCTGGCTCTGGACCAGAATTCTCTCGACTCCCATCTGCCGCGGCTCAAGCGCCCGGCCAACGTAGTCTTCGATTCAGACGTCGTTCGAAGCGAGGCCGCTCCTGCCGGCGCAATCGGCCTTCCCCTGCGCAAGATCCTTCAGGAAGAAGGCGCAAAGCCGGTCATGCGAAACTCCTGTCTGATCGGTGCCTTCGCCAGATGCATCTCCATCGAATGGCCGACTCTCGAGCAGCTTCTGCGCAAGCACATCGAAAAGGCAGTGGACCTGAACCTCAAGCTGGCCTCGAGGGGCTTCGAGCTCTCTCGAGCCGTCATGAAGCTCGAGGCGCTTGCGCAGGCGGCTCTCCCGATTCTCACCGGCAACGAAGCGTCCGGCATGGGGCTTGTGGCGGCGGGCCTCAGGACCTACATCGCCTATCCGATGACGCCGTCCTCGAGCCTCCTGCATTTTCTGGCTGACGTCGCGGACGAATTTTCACTTAAAGTAATACACCCGGAAAACGAGATAGCCGTCATGCTGATGGCGCTGGGTTTCTCATACGCGGGCGAGAGAGTCGCCGTGGGCACGTCGGGCGGAGGATTCTGTCTCATGACAGAAGGGTTGAGCCTGGCGGGTGCTGCCGAGCTCCCGATAGTCGTTTTTGTGGGACAGCGTCCCAGCCCCAGCACAGGTCTTCCGACGTACACGGCACAGAGCGAGCTGCAGTTTGTCCTGAGCGCGGGCCACGGCGAGTTCGTGCGATTCGTCGTGGCGCCCGGAGACGCGGAAGAGGCATTCTACTGGTCCCGTGTCGCGCTCGACATGACGTGGAAGTATCAGACACCGTCCATCGTTCTTTCGGACAAGACACTGAGCGAGGGAGGCTTCAATTTCGACCTTGCGGAAGCCCGGCCCGCGAAGGGACCCTGGGACGCTGGATCGTTCCCCGGGCCGCTCATGTGGGATGGGAAGGGCGCCTACGCCAGGTACAGGGACACGGACGCGGGCGCGCACGCCGGCTCAGGCCCCAACGAAGGCGAAGCGGCCGGGAGCCCGGACACGGCCGGCAGCACCGCCGAAGGGAACGCCAGTGGCCCGGGCGAGCACCCGGGTTCGGGAGCGGGAGTATCGCCTCTCGCCTTCCCGCCGGCCAGGGGCGCCGTGATAAAGGTCAACAGCTACGAGCACGACGAATATGGAATCACAACTGAAGAAGCATCCGAGACGAAGAAGATGTACGAGAAGCGTCTCCGGAAAGGGAATTATCTGGCGCAGGAGCTGGAGAACTACGAAACGGTGAGGGTCTACGGCAAGAAGGACTCCGAACTGGCCGTCCTATGCTGGGGTTCGAACAAAGGAGTGTGTGCGGAGGTCGGAGACAAGCTGGGGTTGAGAGTGATCCAGCCGGTCGTGCTCTCGCCGTTTCCCACGAGGCAATTCGAAGCCGCCCTCGACGGCGTGAAGAAGCTCGTCTCGGTGGAAAACAATGCCACCGGCCAGATCGCGAATCTCGTCAAGTTGCATGGATTCGGCGTCGAGTCACGGATCTCCAAGTATGACGGACGTCCGTTCTCGTACGAGGAGCTCAAAGCGGAGCTCGAGCGAATCCTATGACCGAAGGAGCCCAAATGGAACTCAAAGATCTTGCAACTTCGGCCAAGAACACCTGGTGCCCCGGATGCGGAAACTTTGCGATCCTGAATGCGATCAAGTCTGTTCTCAAATCGCTGGTGGAAGAGGGCACGCCATTAGAGAACATTGTGATGGTGGCCGGAATCGGCTGCCACGCCAAGATCGCCGACTACGTCAACATGAACAGCTTCTACTCGATTCACGGCAGGGTCCTGCCGGTTGCGCAGGGGATAAAGATCGCGAATCCCGGTCTCAAGGTGATCGGCTTCGCCGGGGACGGCGATGCGTATGGCGAGGGGCTGGAGCACCTCGTCTTTGCGGCCAAGCGGAACATCGACATCACGATGTTCATTCATAACAACCGCGTCTACGGCCTCACGACCGGTCAGTACACCCCGACCTCGCCGCTCGGTTTCAAGGGTCGTTCGACGCCGCGCGGCACGCTCGAATCTCCGCTCAACCCGCTCGAACTCATGCTCGCGAGCGGAGCCAGCTTCGTGGGCCGGGCTTACTCCGGCAAGCTGGATATGCTGAAGGCCATCATGAAAGAGGCAATCTCGCACCCGGGCTTCGCCATCGTGGACGTGCTCCAGGTCTGCGCCACCTTCTTCAACGTGTACGACTACTACAACCAGAAAGTTTACGAGCTGAGGGACCACGATCCCTCCGACTTCGAGCAGGCGTGTGCAAGAGTGAGAGAGTGGGACTACGGTTCCGATGCGCCGATTGCGCTCGGCACATTCTTCAGGAAAGAAGCGCCCCGATTCGAAGAACGGTTCGACCGGTCTGAGGTGAGCGAAGAGGACCGGCGTAGTAAACTTGCGAAACTGCTCGGACCCTGATAGGCAGATTCCGAGAATTGTAGGGCCGTGGACAGTCGGCGTCTCAGACTGCACGAACCGTGTTCCCCGGCCCTGGTAACAGCCCTGGTTGTGATCAGCAGTTCTCGAAATCGCCCCGTCCGAAGTCAGTCGAGGATCAATGTATCTTGCGGATCAGGATGCACTAACAGGAGGGTGAACGCAGCCGTGTCATACCGAATGAGATTCACGTTTAGTCGTTCCCGGACTATCGCACTTTCGTTCCTGATACTGTCGGCATTGCTGGTCTGCTTCGCGTCTGTTTCGCCGGCAGGCCAGGTTTCGGACGGGTCCAACACAACCGCGGCCGGCTCACAGGCCGATCCATCTCCGCAGACTGCGTCAGCCGCGGCTGGTTCCCAGGCCGATACGTCCGTGGCGCCCCCGGCAAACGCGGGAAGCAGTGACTCGGCCGGGGCCTCGGAGTTCTATCTTCCGGCTATCTCGGGCACATCCGATGAGGGCACGTACTACGTCTACCTCAATGAACAGCTTCTCGTGACTCAGCACTTCGCCTGGGAGGCAGACGGCTCCTACACTAGCGAATACACCCTCACGATGGCCGGGCAGAGCGTGAAGTCTTCGCTCGAGATCGAAGTGGATTCGTCGGGCGTCTGGACAGAAATGCGAATGGACACGCCGCTGGGGCCGGCCAGCACCGTGCGTGACGGCAGTGTTGCGAGGATAACGAGCCGGAACGAAGTTTCCACGGTCAATCTCAAGCCCGGGACGATCCTGTTTGAGAACTTCAGTCCCGCCCTGATGAGCCTGGCCGTTCGCTCCTACGACCAGGAAAAGGCGGGGAAGCAGACGTTCCCGATATTCATTATCCCCAGCGTGGTCATGGACGCAAGCCTGGAGCGCATGGACACTGTGGAACGCGTGGTCTCGGGCCGGGACGTGAAGCTCACCCGCTACACCTACGGGCTTCCGGGTGTCAACGTCACACTCTACGTGGACGAGAAGGGAAAGATTGCGTTTGGTGACGTGCCCGCGCAGCACGCGGCCTACGTGCGGCAGGGCTACGAGTCAATGCTGAAGCAGGAAACCGCCGACTCTCTTCTCTCCAGACCGGAGTACGAGGTCGTGATTGACAGGACCGTTCAGGTGCCCATGCGTGACGGGATCAACCTGGCCACGGACGTATACAGGCCCAAAGTGGATGGTCAGTTCCCTGTGATATTGGTGCGCACTCCATACAAGAAGGAATTGAACGAAATCCAGGCCAATTTCTTTGCCAGGCGCGGATACGTTTACGCTGTCCAGGACTGCCGCGGCCGGTTCTCCTCGCAGGGAGTCTGGGAACCGTTTGTCAACGAAGCAAGGGACGGCTACGACACTATCGAGTGGCTGTCCGTGCAGCCGTGGTCCACCGGCACGATAGGCATGATAGGCGGTTCCTATCTCGGCTGGGTTCAGTGGTGGGCGGCGCGCGAACGGCCGCCGCATCTGGTTACGATGATTCCCAACGTGTCTCCGCCGGACCCGTATTTCAACATTCCCTACGAACACGGCGTGTTCTTCCTCACTGGTGCGATCTGGTGGGCCGACGTGCTCGAGAGCAGGGCGACGGCGGACATCTCGGGCAACACGCTGAGGGAAATAGGAGACAAGAAATACACCGTCCTTCTAAAGCACCTTCCCGTGATCGACGTGGACAAGGAGGTGCTCGGTAAGGCAAATCCTTACTGGCGCAAGTGGATCGCGCACCCGAACAACGATTCGTACTGGGAACCTGCGAATTTTCTCGATCATCTCGAGAATCTGGACATCCCGGTCTTCCATCAGTCCGGGTGGTTCGACGGAGACGGCATCGGCACCAAGCTCAACTACCTCAGAATGCGGTCCCACGGACACCGCTACCAGAAGCTCGTACTGGGGCCGTGGGGTCACACGGACACGGCCACGCGGCGGATACGCGACAGGGATTTCGGAGAAACGGCCATCATCGATCTCCAGCGTGAGTACCTGAGATGGCTGGACCATTGGCTCAAGGGGATAGAGAACGGGATCGATAAGGAACCGCTCGTGAACCTCTTTGTGATGGGTTCGGACAAGTGGCTCACTGGAGACGTTTATCCGCTTCCGGAGACAAAGATAACCAGGTTCTACCTGGCCAGCGGAGGCCACGCCAACACGTCGAACGGTGACGGTACGCTTGTCATGGAACCGGCCGCGGCGGGAGCTCCGGTCGACCAGTTCGTGTACGATCCAGGTGATCCGACACCGAGTCCGTACTACTACGTGAGACCCGACGAGTCCGAAGAGAGGCACAATCCGGCTCAGTCCACGCCGGCCGGAGACAGATCGCGGCCTGAGAACAATGACCGTCCGGAGAAGCAGACGCCCGGAACGTCAGGCGGACCAAGCGATTTGTACGAACCGGAAAAAGCTAACACCTACTCGGTCGAAGCCGAGCTGGCGAGAAGCAAGGCCTACTATGGCAAAGTGAACGAGGAGCGTTCGGACATACTCGTCTACCAGACGGACTTGCTCGACGAACCTCTCACGTTCGTTGGCCCTGTTTCCGCGGTCCTCTACGCCGCCAGTTCAGCCAAAGACACGGACTGGTTCATGCGTCTTTCGGAGGTCGAGCCGTCTGGAGCGGTCTTCCCGCTGGTGGAGGGCAAGATTCGGGCTCGCTATCGGAGCTCGTTCAGCAAACCCGAGTCGCTCAAGCCCGGTCAAGTCTACGAGTACCATCTCGATCTCTGGCACACCGGAATCACCATTCCTGCCGGGAGCAAGCTCAGGGTGGAGGTCGCCTCCGCCTCGTTCCCGGTGTTCTCGCGCAATCTGAACACCGGAGGGCACAACGAGACAGAGACAAAGTACAAGGCCGCCAGGCAGACCGTTTACCACGACGCGCGGTATCCCTCGCACGTGGTCCTGCCTGTTATTCCGGAGGTGAAGTAGCCGGAGCGCCCGGCCTCACGCGCTCCTGACGCTGCGTTGGAGCAGTATGCCGCCCGCGATGAACGTGAGGCCGAGGATTGAAGACGGTAGGATTCTCTCTCCCACGACAACGCGTATGAAGACGAGCGACACGAACGGGGAGAGAAAAATGAGATTGCTCACTTTGGCCGTGGCCTCCGTCAGCTGCAGTGCCTTCAGCCACAGAGTGAACGCGACGCCCATCTCTATCAAGCCCGTGTAAGCGCACCCGAGGGCTCCCGCCGCAGTCACGTGCTGGAGCACTGCCGGCCGCAGGCCGAGCGCCGCCAGCGCGGCCGTGGTCGCCAGAATGTAGGCGAAACCGAACAGGAAGTTGAGGAAGAGCTTCAGAACTTCGTCTCGCTCGTCCCTCACGTTAGTAAGCCAGAAGAGAGCCCACACGACCGCACTTCCCATCGCGAGTAGCGCCCCGAGCAGGTTGGTGAACCGAAGCCCGAACAAATCACCGTGCGTCGAGATTATGAGGACTCCGAGGAAACTCACCAGCATTGCCAGCACGCTCAAGGGCCGGATCCGCTGGCCCAACATGGGGGCGGAGAACAAGACCAGCATCAGCGGCCAGGTGTAGTTGAGCGGTTGCGCCTCCTGCGCGGGCAGCAGAGAGTAGGCCTTGAACAGAATCACGTAGTACAAGAAGGGATTGAGAAAACCGTTCGCGGCCGAGCGGAGGAGGGGGCGTCCGGGCCTGGCGAAGCTGTCCGTTATCAGGGCGGTCTTTCGCCGGGCGACGAGAACGAGGAAGAAAAACACCGTTGACACCAAGGAGGACAAGAACAGGAGGGTCAGATAGTCCACCTCGCGAAGCGTGAGCTTGAACGCAGATGCCACCGTCGACCAGCAAAGCACAGCCAGCATGGCAAAAAGATATGCTCTGTTCTGTGTCCTCATGGGCAGATGAAGGCACGCCCTCCTGCTCACGACCTTATCATCACGAGCATCATCTTGAACCTCTCCGTCGCCTTGAGCGCGTGAGGTTCGTTTGCCGGCATGATCACCATCTCACCGCTCTTCAGGTGAAGCGGCTTTCCCGAAATCGCCACCTCGCCCTGGCCGTCCAGCACGTGAACCAACGCGTCAAACGGTGCGGTGTGTTCGCTCAGCCCCTGACCCTTGTCGAAGGCAAACAGGGTGACGGTTCCAGTCTTCTTGTTTATGACCGTTCTGCTGACCACGGCGCCCTGCTGGTAGTCAATGAGATTGGCGAGGTCTGCGACTTTGCCGAGCAACTCCTCTGGCACTGCTGTTTTCTCGTCCTGTCTCATGTCCGATTCCTTTCTTAGGTGCACCCCGAAGTAAGACCACTCTGGGCTTAGCCCTTCAACGCCCTGCCGACAGAGTAACGCATTACCACTAGCATAAGGAAAGGGAGCACGCCTGGCAAGCGCGCCGAGACGTCCATGTACTCGCAACTTAGAAATGTCCATCGGTCCCCGCAGGAATCAAACTGTCAGACGCCGTCTCACAAGCTGCTTCCCAAGTCCAAACTCATCATCGCTGAGAGAGTTGGCCATTGGGCATAGGAGCCGCCGGTGCGGAAAGAACTGTTGAAAGCCGTGAGGGAGCTCGAGTAGAATCGCCGGAGGAAGATCTACTTGACGGCACGCGTGACACGACCGATCAGAGTCTGGTAGTAGTGTACTCTAACCAGGATGGAGGACTTGCCGTGGGACTTCTCAGCTGGATTGTTCTCGGTCTCATCGCGGGGTGGGTTGCAAGCAAGATAACCGGTAGGACCCAGGGCTGCTGGCTCAACGTCGTTGTCGGCGTTGTCGGGGCGTTCCTTGGCGGAATACTCATGCAGCTCATCACCGGCCGCGGATTCGACATCGGCTTCAACCTGCCGAGTCTTGCCGTCGCGGTCATTGGTGCCGTGATCCTTCTGGCTATCGCAGGACTTGCCGTGCGTACCCTACGGTAGGACCCTGCCCATACTTTGCTCACGAGAAGACGCCTGCGCTCGGCCCGTCTTCAAGTTTTGCCGTTGTCTCTTTGGAGATCCGGACAGGGCGTGTCCATGCTGCGTGTGTCTATCGCAACGCTCGCCAATTGGCGCTGTCATCGCCGCCTATTGCAGGAGCACGCAGTTTCACATCGCGGTCCTGCCGTATCCCGCCTACCGCAGGAGCACGCTCTTGCACATGGCGGTCTTGCCCTCTGCCTCGAGACGGCACACGTAGACCCCAGAAGCCACGGGCCTGCCGCTCTCGTCCTCACCGTTCCACAGCACACCGTGCCTGCCCGCACCCAGGGTCTCGTCCACCAGCGTTCTCACCGGCTTACCCGAGACGTCGTAGATCCTGAGCGAGACGTGTGACCTCACACCCAGGCTGAACTCCATCCGTGTGAGCGGATTGAACGGGTTGGGATAGTTCTGCGCCAGCCCGAACACGTTCACACCAGGCGCCGGCTCCACTCCCACAGGTGTCTCGATGCTGAACACGGCGTCGCTCACGTCTTCCCCAGAATTCTCCGAGGTGTCGTAGGCCACCACCTTGACAACGCAATCAGCCAACGGCGTGTTGGGTACGTCCCACACGTAGACTGAATCGTTCGGCTCGCCAGTCGAAATGACGTTGGGGAACGTAGAGCCACCATCTGTCGAGTAGTAGATGCTCACCGAATCCACCCCGAACTCGTCAGTCGCCACCCACCTAATGGTGTCGTCCTGAGCCACGTAGAATATCTCCCCGCCGTTAGGCCGGATCACGGTGACTGAAGGCGGCATGCCGTCAGCGATGGTGAACACGACGTCGCTCACGTCTTCCGCGGAGTTCTCCGAAGTATCGTAGGCCACGACCTTCACCAGGCAGTCCTCCGACAGCGTCGATGGTATTGTCCAGATGTAAGTACTGTCATTGGGCTCGCTGGTAGAAATGGTGTACGGATACGTGCTCCCACCGTCAGTGGAGTAGTAGATGTTCACCGAATCCACACCCTCGTTGTCAGTCGCTATCCACCTGATCGTGTCCTCAGAGGCCACGAAGAAAACCTCAGCGCCGTTCGGCCTCACAACAGTCACCTCAGGAGGCGTGATGTCCGGAGGCGGAGCTATCGTGAAATCAGCATCACTGACGTCCTCCCCCTCGTTGAAGAACGGATCGTATCCAATCACCTTCACCTTGCACGTGACTGAATACATGGCGGGAATAGTCCAGGGGTACTCACCGTCGTTGGGCTCGCTGGTAGAGATCGTGTACGGATAAGTGCTCCCGCCGTCAGTGGAGTAGTAGATGTTCACCGAATCCACTGCAACCTCGTCCGTGGCTGTCCACCTGATAGTGTCCTGGGTTGCCTCGTAGAACACCTCCCCACCGTTCGGCTTCACAACAGTCACCGCCGGCCCATTCATGTCTATGGCCAACCTGAAGTTCTCGTCGCTGACGTCGTTCCCCTGGTTTGTGACCGCGTCGTAGGCCACCACCTTCACCTTGGCCGTTGCCGAGTTCTTGTAGGGCACGTCCCACACGTACACACTGTCGTTCGCCTCACCGGTCGCTATCGTGTACGGATATGTGCTCCCACCGTTAGTAGAGTAAAAAAGGTCCACGCGTGTAACACCCTCGTTGTCCGTGGCCACCCACCTGATAGTGTCCTGGGTCCCACCGTAGAAAGTCTCGCCACCATTCGGCCTCACGACCGTGACCTCGGGCAGGATCTGGTCAGGTGTGGCCGTGCTCATCTTCTGAGAGGCCACGAGCGAGTAGGTCTGGGTCGCCGCCAGGCCGCCTTTGTGGGCCACAGTGATCCTGTAATGTCCGGCAGCAGGCGAGGCCAGGTATATCTGTTCGGCGTTGTCCCGGATGTTGTCACCCGTGGTGGCTGCGTTGGACGGGTTAGCTGGATCCAGCACGTAGGGATAATACGTCGTCGAGGTCGCCATGCGCACCATGCGTAGGTCAAGGTCGTTGACAAGCATCCTGGTGGTTGGATTCAACGAGGGCGATGGCGGAGTACCGGCCGGGTCGGTCCACGCAAGGGTCAGACGAATAGGGCTCGCACCGGTGCTGTACAAATAGAGGGTGTCTCTCGCGCCGCTCGTAAGTGCGTCCTCGCGGATCCAGAAGGAATCCGTGGTGTCACTGGTGATGAGGTTGGCGGCCTTGAGCGTGTTGACCAGTCCCCAACCGAACTTGTAATCGGGCCCGGTGTTGGCACCGGCCTCGTCGGCGGTCTGAACCAGAATCGCCTTCATGGTGGAGGCAAGCGGCGTCGTACTGCCGTGTGTGGATTCGTAATGCCGTATCAGAAGATTGAGTGAGCCCGTGAGATTCGGAGAAGACATGGAAGTTCCATCGTACGAGGCGTAGGCAGAGTTGCTCGTGTTAATGCACGAATAGAGACCTATCCCATTCGCGACCAGGTCGGGCTTGATCCGGCCGTCGTCAGTGGGCCCCCAACCGCTGAAGGAGCTCATGACAACGTCGCTTGGTTGCGAGTACCCCGCGGCTACGTCGTTGACAGCGCCGACAGAGATCACGTTCTTGGCGATTGCGGCGTAAGAGATGCAGTCATACCCGTCGGTGCCGCCGTCCCTGTCGCGAGTGGCCGTGCTCCATACCCAGTCACCGGCAACATTGTCCCACACCCAGTGTCCTCCGCCCGGAGCCGGACCGGCGTCATCACGATCGTTGCCCGCCGACACCGCAATCGTGTAGTAGGGAGCGTCGTGCGCGATGTTGTCCCAGTCCTGTGCGGGGGAGCTATAGAAGCCGAAGGAATAATCCTCAACTGCGCTCACGTCAGTGTCACCGAACCAGTACCAGCCTCCGGATTGATACCAGCCGGAGATGTACCCGTACGAATGGTTAGACGCGTTCATCCCCGCGGCTGCTGCTGCGGCCATTTCTGCGTTGTCGCTGTCCCAGTCGTACGCCGCGAGGTTGGCCTGGTAGGACATACCTTTTGCATTGGCGACCACGCCGGCTGCTATCATTGTCCCCGCCACGTGGGTCGAATGAAAGTTGGTACCTCCTGGAGTGTCGATTTGTGTGACACGCCCGGTGAGCTCTTGATGTGTGGTGCGAACCCCGCCCCCGTCCCATATCGCCAGCTTGCCGAGGGTTGTGCCGGAACCGGTGAGTGAGTATCCATATCCGCCGCCAGGCCACACCTTGTTGGTGCTCACGGTCTTAGCTGCGGTGAGGTTGTCCACATGGTAGTAGAGCGGCCTGCCCTTGTCGTCCACGAATATCAGTCTGATGTTGGGGTTCTCGTTCAGAGCCCGCTGTGCCGGCTCTGTACTCGCGAGGAGTCTGTAGTAGGTGAGACCTCGATGAGACTGGAGCCTGCTCTGAAAGAGGCCGGCCAGCTCCTGCAATCCGGCTCTGTCGGTGGTCGGCCGCTCGAGCGCGATAGCGGCGGGCTCGAGTGCGACGAAAGCAGCGAACGCAAGAAAGACAGAGAGGAAAGCGGCCTTGAACCGGCGAGTGGAAAACATGGCAAGCTCCTCCCTGGAGGTTATGAGGTGGCCGCAAGATGTCCTGATGACTGTAGCAGCGTGCATTATAGCACATTGCGCTGGGTTCTGAAAGACCCTCGTGCGTGATGGCGGCCTTTTCCGTTCGGCACTAAACTCCGGCGTTGTCGTCCTGGCCCGACGATGACGCCGGGCCGAACTCCGGCTTTATCATTTTGGTCCCATCATGCCCTCAGCCAGATGTTGCATGTCTCCGTGGTCTGTGCTAACAATTAAAGCCCCCTCTTGAGAGATGTCACGCCTTCGTTCACTGGCCAGGACAATGAAGACCGCAGATTTCAGAGCGTCTTTCTCCAGGGAGACACCTGCCGTACGGCAGGCAGAAAGCAAGGGGGTCGACTCCAGACTCGAAGACGGTGCCCGCGTCGCAGTAGTCGGAGGCGGTCCGGCAGGCTCCTTCTTCAGCTACTTCCTGCTCGAGCTCGCAGAGAGGGCAGGGGTGCGCCTCAGAGTCGACGTCTACGAGCCGCGCGATTTCTCGGCCGCGGCCCCTCAGGGCTGCAACATGTGCGGCGGCATCGTCTCTGAATCGCTGGTCCAGGCGCTCGCCACCGAGGGAATCGGCATTCCGCCCACCGTCGTGCAGAGAGGAATAGACTCTTACGTGCTGCACACGGACGTGGGCAACGTTCGGATCGATACTCCGCTTCGCGAGATGAGGATCGCGGCCGTGTTCCGGGGGCCGGGGCCGCGGGACGCGCGAGAGGTCAGGTGGGGGAGCTTCGACGGCTTTCTTCAGAAGCACGTTCGGGATAGAGGCGCGGAGTTGATACACAGCCGTGTCGATGAAATAGGCTGGGAGTCGGGACGTCCGCGCATCAGGACGAGAGACGGGAAACTTGGAACGTACGACCTTGTCGCGGTCGCGGTCGGGGTCAACACCGGCGCGCTCAAGTCCTTCCAGAGCATGGTCGCCGGGTACCGTCCGCCCAGGACCACGAGGACGTTCATCGGAGAATACTACCTTGGCGACAGGAACGTGGCGAGCATCCTCGGGAGCTCGATGCACGTCTTCTTGCTGAGCATCCCGCGCCTCGAGTTCGCGGCCATAATACCCAAGGGCGACTACGCCACCGTGTGTCTGTTGGGAAGGGACATAGATGATGCGCTCGTGCAGGCCTTTCTGGACTCGCCCGTGGTCAGGGAATGCCTGCCTCCCGAGAGCTACGCCGGACGCAGCTCCTGCCACTGCTGGCCCAGCATCAACGTCAGCGGGGCGGTCAGGCCGTTCTCTGATCGGGTTGTCTTCATAGGCGACTGCGGGTTCACGAGACTCTACAAGGACGGAATCGGAGCCGCCTACAGAACCGCCAAAGCAGCCGCCACCACGGCCCTGTTTCACGGCGTGTCCGCTGCTGATTTTGAGACATACTACTGGCCTGCATGCAAAGGAATCGGCGACGACAATCGAATCGGCGTGCTCACCTTCGCCGTGGCGCGCCAGGTGCAGAGGATTCGGTTTATGCGGCGCGCCCTCTTACGCATGGCCTCGGTCGAGCAGGGCAAGTCGGGCGAGCGCAGAAGAATGAGCCAGGTGCTCTGGGACCTCTTTACCGGAAGCGCTTCGTACCGGGACATCTTCCTTCGGACCCTCCACCCGGCGTTCATCGCACGGTTTCTCTGGATTTCGATAGTCTCGATGTTGAAGAAGGACGGCGCCTAGCAGGGGAGGAATGAATTGATGCAAGCCGGAGCCCTCGGAAAGACATACAAGAACGGCGAGATCATCGTGCGTCAAGGCGAGACTGGTGACAGCATGTACATAATCCAGGACGGGCAGGTTGAAGTCGTGGTGGAGAGGGACGGACGGGAACTCCGCCTGAGGACTCTCGGGAAAGGCGAGTTCATCGGAGAAATGGCAGTTTTCGAGCGCGAAATGCGCTCCGCGACCGTGCGCGCCGTCGGAGACGTACGCACTCTGACCGTCGACAGGAGGAGCATAATGCGCAAGATTCAAGAGGACCCGTCCCTCGCTTTCAGGATCATGGAAACAATGTCGCGGCGCATCAGGACCCTGACCGAAGAAGTCGCGCTGCTCAAGAAAGAAGGCGAATAGGCAGGGCAGGGACGGCGGCACAGGCACACGCTGGGGCGCACGCGCACCCCAACCACAAACAAACACACACAGAGAGAGACACAGACACAGGAATGAACATAGACGCAAGGGTCGGGAATGCAGAGATTCTACAAAACGCCTCCTCGGACCGATAGGCCTCCGAGGATACTTGTTGCCGGCGCTGGCACCGTCGACGAGGAACGTTTCACTTTCTACGACAGGATCGAAATAGGCCGCTATGGCGAGGGCTATGGCGAGGGCGAGGGCTTTCCACCAGGTGTCCTGCTGCTGTGCGACCCTACAGTGTCTTCCCGCCATTGCGCCATCAGCCAGTCACTCGACGGGCGATGTTTTGTTCGCGACACGAGTCTCAACGGCACCTGGGTGGACGGCCGAAGAGCGGTTCCGAACCTCGAAGTGGACGTCTCGTCTGGCCAGGCCATACGTGTGGGAGACGGACAAGAATTCGTGGTCGGGCCGGAACCCGAGGGAGACAGCGTGGGGCGTAAGCACACGGCCCGCTCTGCCACAGTCGCGGTCTCCATTCCGGTGATGGCGAGTGTGCTGGTCGGCGACATACGGGACTACACTGGGCTTGTTCAAAGAGCCGCTTCCACTCAGCTGCAGGAATCGATCTGCCGGGTGTTCGAGCGACTTGCCGCTGAGACGGAAAAACATCGCGGCACAGTCAAGGAGTATCAGGGAGACGCAATCGTGGCGTTCTGGGAGGACGCAGCTGGAGCCGCGGCAGACGGAAAGTCCGGCAGCACGCGTGTGGAAGGACCGCCAGGAATGAACCAGGCTACCAAGGCCTGTGCGGCGGCCCTCGCTCTGGACAGGCTTGCATTGAGCCTGGCCGCCGACAGCTCGGTGTGGTCACTTCCTGAGTTTTCGTTCCACATGGACTGGGCCGTGGCAACCGGTCCCGTCGCCATAGGCAGGATAGGCAAGGGCGGTCGCGCGGTGCTTTCCATCATAGGAGAACCGGTGGTACTCGCCTTTCGTCTGGAGAAGTTTGCCGGCCAGGACACCGGACGGATCCTCGCGTGTCCCAGGACAAGAAGTGCGGCTTCAGGAGTCTTCGAGTTCAGAGACCTTGGGGAGATGCATGCCAGGGGATTCTGCAAGCCGGAAAGAGTCTTTGCGTTGACTGGGCCGCTTTCTCCTACGGGCGCGGCCACGCCCCCGGTCACGCCCCCCTAGAGTTGCTTCCCGCAGCGGTCAGCGCACAACATATTCAGTAACTGGCGATTGCGGCCTCACAATATGAGACGGAAGGCCGGCTTGTGTCAAGCGCCAGGCCGCATGCACTTTTGCGTTGACAGGCTACCGCATTGTGATTGAATCTCTCGCCGTGTGAGGCTGCTGTCGATCGTACCTGGTACGCGACTTATCAGGGACGGTCCCAACACTCTGGCAAGGGAGGTCAGTATGAGGTTCTACAGGGTTCTCTCGAATATCAGTTTCGTCCTGGGGTTCATCTCCATAATAGCCGCCCTGGTGGTCTGGGCAGCCACCAAAGGCCAGGGGACTCCGGAGGAACTGGCCCACGCCGAACGCTTCGGGATTTTCGTGGGCCTCTGGGCGCCCACCTTCTTCATTCTCTCCAACAGACTGGACCGTTACGCAGACAAGGCCGGCTCGTAGGCGTTGTGTCGCGAAGTCCGTCTGCCTGCCGGGTGGTGCTGTGAGGATGACGTCTTCCGCAATCATGACTTACACTCTCTCGGGCAAGCCGTGCACCGGCTTGCCCTTTTGAGTCTCTTGGTGCTCCGGCGGGCCACCGGCGAAGGAGGAACAGAAGTGAAAAT
>Ga0315295_10000946_pt1 | contig 24862 bp, 19 predicted proteins | sample YL17G14_0_MG_FD_204453 | JGI IMG/M metagenome (GOLD analysis project Ga0315295, IMG submission 204453) | Sediment microbial communities from Yellowstone Lake, YNP, Wyoming, USA - YL17G14_0 | ecosystem: Environmental > Aquatic > Freshwater > Lake > Sediment | place: USA: Wyoming | collected... | reverse complement strand
ATAAAAGGATGGTCGAGGAGTATCATTTGACTTCCAAATATGGCAGCAATATTACTAAGATAATCTGAATGCAAAAAGAGAGTTGTCTTAATCATTGACGTAAAAACGCAAAATGAGCCAGAAAAATTATTGACATAATTTTCAACAGGCGGATGAATAAATTACCTTTGGAATCCGGAAAAAGTCTAATTTTATGTTTACAGTAAAGAGCAGGGATAAGGAAACCAGGGCAAGGACAGGCATACTGGAAACTGCTCATGGTGACATTCCTACCCCGATCTTTATGCCTGTAGGAACAGCCGGAACAGTCAAGGGAATCCTTCAGAAAGATCTGATGGAGGATATCAATGCAAAGATCATTCTTGGAAATACTTATCATCTTTACCTGCGTCCCGGAACCGGTATTTTGAAGTCATCAGGAGGGCTTCATAAGTTCATGAACTGGAGTAGGCCCATACTGACTGACAGCGGCGGATACCAGGTCTTTTCTCTTGCAGGTAACCGGAAGCTGACGGAGGAGGGTGCTGTTTTCAAATCGCATATTGATGGATCAAAACATGTCTTTACACCTGAAAATACCATTGATATACAACGGATTATCGGGGCCGACATAATGATGTCATTCGATGAATGTGCTCCTTTCCCGTGCGATCACAGATATGCTGAAAAATCAGTCGCACTGACACATCAGTGGCTCGACAGGGCAGTAGCCAGATATATGGAAACGGAACCATTATGGAATTATGAGCAACTGCTTTTCCCTATAGTCCAGGGAAGTACATTTGATGATCTCCGGAGAATATCTGCTGAAAAGGCAGCTTCGGTCAATATGGCAGGTAACGCTATTGGAGGATTATCTGTCGGAGAACCTGCGGAAGAAATGTACCGGATCATTGATATTGTAAACGAAATACTTCCTGATGATAAACCACGTTACTTGATGGGAGTAGGTACCCCGGTCAATATACTTGAAGCAATTGAAAGGGGGATTGATATGTTCGATTGTGTAATGCCTACCAGGAACGGCCGTAACGGAATGCTGTTTACGAGTGAGGGTATTATTAATATCAGGAACAAAAGATGGACCGACAACTTCAGTCCTATCGACCCTTCTGGCCCTTCGGCTGTAAGTCTTTATTATTCAAAAGCATACTTGAGACACCTTATCATTTCAGGTGAAATCCTCGGCTCTCAGATTGCAAGCATTCATAACCTTTCGTTTTATATGAGACTCGTTTCTGAAGCAGGAAAAAGAATTGAAGAAGGCAGTTTTAAAAAATGGAAAGAACAAATGATAACAAAACTTTCGGAACGGTTATGAATTCACTGAAAACGAAAATTATTGACCGATACATCATCAGGAAATTCCTGGGTACATTTTTCTTTTGCCTCCTGCTTATACTGACCATTGCAGTTGTTTTCGATTTTGCTGAGAAAATCGATAATTTTATGGAGAAAAGTGCTCCCGTGAAAGCAATCATCTTCGATTACTATTTGAATTTCATTCCATATTTTGCCACTCTCTTTTCACCCCTGTTTGTTTTTATATCTGTTATCTTCTTTACCTCAAAAATGGCTGCCAATACGGAAATTATTGCTATCCTGAACAGCGGCATGAGTTTCAGAAGGATGATGTGGCCATATTTTATCTCTTCGCTGTTTATTGCAATTTTTACTTTTCTGCTAACCAACTTTGTAATTCCAAAAGCTCACCTTCACCGCATCGACTTTGAAGATAAATATTACAGGTCCTCAAGCAGAAGGGTTCCTGTCACCAATATCCACAGGCAGGTATATAAGAATGTTTTAGTCTACATGGAATCGTTTAACCCGATTAGTCAGTCAGGCAGAAATTTTACAATTGAAAAATTTGATGAATCGGGCAAACTTGAGTCAAAGCTGACCGGTAACGTTGTCAGATATGACACTGCAACCAGCAAATGGGTTGTGGTAAATTACTATTTACGTGAAATCAAAGACAATGAAGACATAATAACAAAAGGGGACCGGATAGATACAGCCCTTACAATTAATCCCTCCGATTTTTCACGGGATCCGAGATTTGTCGGAACCATGACCTATAATGAATTAAATGATTATGTAAAAAAGCTCAGGCTTCAGGGTTCGGATGAGCTAAACTTATTCCTGATTGAAAAACACCGGCGTATTGCCAATCCCTTTGCTGTTTTTATCCTTACACTTATAGGTGTGTCCCTCTCATCACGCAAGGTAAGGGGAGGTATTGGTATGAATATCGGGATAGGGCTGGGACTCAGTTTTTCATATATTCTGTTCATGCAGTTTGCTTCACAGTTTTCGCTTAAAGGAAATCTGGGACCTATGCTGGCAATGTGGATACCCAATATCTTATATACCCTGGTAGGGTTTGTATTATACAAACTTGCACCCAAATAAGTACAATCTTTAGCTGAAAATCTTAAATTGCACTTTATTCTTATGTTTTTAACAGGACCACCTGAAATCAATGAACCTATATGGCAGTGAATAATAAGATACGGGAGCTCCAGGAGAAACGCCGGAAAATCCTTCTCGGCGGAGGAGAACAGGCAATAGAGAAACAGAAAGCGATGGGCAAACGAACAGCCCGCGAACGAATCATGGCGCTTCTGGATAAGAATTCCTTTATTGAATATGACCTTTTTGTAGAGCATGATGCTCGTGACTTTGACATGGATAAAAAATCGCTTCCAAGTGATGGGGTGATAATTGGTTCAGGAAAAATATTCGGAGCCCCGGTGGCAATTTTTGCACAGGACTTTACGGTTGCAGGCGGATCGCTCGGACAGATGCATTCCAGAAAGATCACAAAAATAATGGACTACGCGCTTAAGATGAGAATGCCTCTGATCGGGATCAATGATTCGGGAGGAGCTAGAATTCAGGAGGGTGTCAACTCCCTCGCCGGTTATGGAGAGATATTTTTCAGGAACACCATTTCAAGCGGGATAATTCCACAGATATCTGTGATACTTGGCCCTTGCGCCGGAGGTGCAGTTTACTCCCCGGCTCTTACCGATTTTGTTTTTGTGGTCGACAATATTTCAAAAATGTTCATTACCGGTCCGGAGGTAATTAAGACAGTTCTTGGTGAAGAGATTTCAATGGAGGACCTTGGCGGAGCAAGAGTACACTGTGAAATCACCGGGAACGCTCACTTTTTTGCCGGGAGCGAAGAGGAGTGCTTTGAACAGATCAAAAGACTCATCACGTTTATTCCATGGAATAACAGCAGGAAAGCGAAGGTTTTTGAACCGGAGGAACCTGATAAGAATTATGATCCGGACAAAATTGTCCCTGAAGATCCTACCCTACCTTATGATGTAAGAGATGTTATAAGGTCCGTTGTCGATAAATCCGACTTTTTTGAGATAATGGAATTATATGCTAAAAATATAGTTATTGGTTTTGGCAGAATGGATGGCAGGACAACTGGATTTGTTGCGAACCAGCCTTTGGAAATGGCAGGAGTCCTTGATGTTGATTCATCCGATAAAGCTGCAAGATTCATTCGTTATTGCGATGCTTTTAATATACCTTTAATCACTTTGGTCGATCTTCCAGGCTATCTCCCCGGCATAGACCAGGAACATGCAGGAGTAATTCGTCACGGAGCAAAGGTGCTCTATGCATACAGCGAGGCAACTGTACCAAAACTGACAGTAATTATCAGGAAAGCTTACGGAGGCGGTTATATTGCTATGAGTTCACGTCATCTGAGGGCCGATTTTGTATTTGCATGGCCAACAGCTGAAATTGCAGTTATGGGACCTGAAGGAGCAGCAAATATTATTTTCAGGAAAGAAATAATGTCCTCAGATGATCCGGAGGTAATGAGGAAACAAAAAGTTGAAGAGTATAAAGCCAAATTCGCAAATCCTTATGTCGCTGCAGCCAGGGGATATGTTGATGCCGTTATAGAGCCGAAAGAGACAAGGAGATTCCTTCTGCATGCAATCGAAGCATCAGAAAACAAGGTAGTTAAGGTGCTGGAAAAAAAACATGGGCTTCTTCCTTTATGATCAATATTCTCAGTTAACTGAAAAGATCCATGAAAAAAGTTGAAAATCCCGGTCTTTTGAACATAAATTCAACCTTGTATAAAACTAGGCTCAGCACTAAATTTTTAAACAGGAAGCCGTATCACCCTGCCAATCCAAAAATGATACTGAGCTTTATTCCAGGGACAGTCCTGGATATTCTTGTCAAAAAAGGCCAGACCGTAAAGAAAGGTGACGACCTTATGATACTCGATGCCATGAAAATGCAAAACAAACTTAAATGCAATATAGATGGCATTATTAAAGATATATTTGTAAGTAAAGGGGACAAAGTATCGAAAGGAACAGGCCTGCTTGAGTTAAGTTGAAACTATAGTCCACCACTAAATATCACATATTTCTTAAGCTTACCGGGAATAGCCGGTTTCCCCGCAAAGATGCCATAAACAGTCGATCCGCTTCCTGACATTGAACTGTAAACTGCGCCTGAGTCATATAATGCCTGTTTTATCATTCTGACAGGAGGGTGTTTCTCAAAAATAGTTTTTTCAAAATCATTAACTATATGCTCTTTCCATTCTGAAACCGGCCTGTTAATCAAATCAGTCAGTCTTGTGTCAGATACCGCAGGCAGGCAATCATCATAAGCTTCTTTTGTGCTGATTAAAATACCCGGATTTAACAGCACACCATAAAAACCGCATAAAACACTTCTCACCGGCACAAGGATTTCACCCTTTCCCGATGCAAATGAAGGTTGGCAATCGATGAAAAAAGGGCAGTCGCTTCCAAGACCTGCCGCAATGACTTTCAATTCATCATTACTCAGTGAGAGTCCGAATATCCTGTTCATTGTCCTGAGCATGCAGGCTGCATCGGAAGACCCTCCTCCAAGGCCGGCTCCGACTGGAATGTTTTTGTGAAGATGAATTTTTAAGAAAGGGATGGAAAAGTTTTCCCTGAGTTTGCCAACCGCCCTTAATATCAGGTTATCTTCCCGATTGCCAGGTAAATTATATCCGGTAAGTGCCAGATCGTCTTTGCATGATCCTTGCTCATTAACTACCAACTCGAGTGCATCGCACAGACTGACCGGGTAAAATATTGTTTCAATATTGTGGTATCCGTCTGTACGCTTTCCAGTAATCCTTAGTCCAACGTTAATTTTTGCTTTTGGAAAAACCAGCATCTGAGGGTATTTGTTACAAAAATACCACATGGAATGGATTTTGGTATCCATGAAGCATTATTTTGGTTTTTCAACAAGTTTTTAACAAAAAATGTTTGTAATAATAAAAATGGTTTTGGATTAATACATATGGTTATTTTTACCTTTGACCAGCCCTGATGGTAATCATTTTACGTCATGTAAATATCAATAAATCAGCAGTATAAAATTGATGGCAAAACAAAAACAGAGTACACGTCCAATAATTACTCAATTACCCGATTTCGGAAAGGTTCCTCCTCAGGCAATAGATATGGAAGAGGCAGTTCTTGGTGCCATAATGCTTGAGAAAGAAGCAGTGATAACTATTCTGGACATTCTTAAGCCGGCAAGTTTTTATAAAGATGCTCATCAAAAGATTTTCAAAGCAGTATCTGACCTTTCACTGAGAGAATATCCTGTTGATCTTTATACAGTTACTGAAGAATTAAAAGCCCATGATGAGCTTGAAAGTGTAGGAGGACCTGTATATCTTACCCAGCTCACCTCAAAAGTTGTTTCTGCAGCCAATGTCGATTACCATGCAAGAATAGTAGCACAGAAGTATATACAGCGTGAACTCATAAGGGTCTCCACAGAAATCCAGAACAGGTCCTTTGATGATTCCATAGATGTTACAGAGCTTCTCGACTTTTCAGAAAATGAGCTTTTTCAGATAGCAGAGGGAAACATTAAAAGAGAGGTTTCTCCTATTAATATGGTCATTAAAGAGGCCATAAAAGAGATTGAAGAAGCCGGTAAAAGAGAAGATGCACTTGTCGGTATACCTTCAGGTTTCACAAAGCTTGACCGGCTGACTTCAGGCTGGCAGAAGTCGGAACTTATCATTATTGCTGCCCGTCCATCAATGGGTAAGACAGCGTTAGCTCTTTCGATGGCACGCAATATGGCCATTGACCATGATAAGAAAGTGGCTATTTTCTCATGTGAAATGTCATCTATCCAGCTGGTAAACAGGTTGATAATAGCTGAAACAGATATACCTGGAGAGAAGATCAAGAACGGACGTCTGTCGGAAGAGGAGTGGAAACAGCTTGATATAAGGATAAAGAAACTTGTTCAGGCACCGATCTTCATCGACGATACACCCGCCATTTCGATATTTGAGCTGAGAGCAAAATGCCGCCGTCTTATGGCCCAGCATAAGCTTGATATTGTTATTGTTGACTATCTTCAGCTGATGTCGGGTCCGGAAAATGCCGGAAGCCGCGAACAGGAAGTGAGTAATATATCGAGGTCGCTTAAGAGTATCGCAAAAGAGCTTAACGTCCCGATACTGGCTCTTTCACAGCTTAATAGGTCTGTTGAAATGAGAGGAGGCATGAAGAGACCACTGCTTTCTGATCTCAGGGAGTCCGGCGCCATTGAGCAGGATGCCGATATGGTTGTATTCATTCATCGCCAGGATAAATTCGGGATCCTCACTTTTGAGGATGGCAGTTCGACAAAGGGAATTGCAGAAATAATCCTGGCTAAAAACCGTAACGGTCCTGTTGATGATATCCGACTGAGGTTCCGTGAAGAGAGAGCCCAGTTCGTGGATATTGATGATTTTGATATTGATAACAATCCTGACATAACAGATGGACAGGTCATTACCCTTGGTTCAAAGATGAACCACGACAACATGAGAAAGCTCGGGGGAGGATTTGATCAGGAATCAGATATCCTTAACGAACCGCCTTTTGTGTAAAATCATGTTCACGACGGACAACACGGAATGATACGAATAAGAATCCGTGCTGGTCCGTTACCTTCGTGGTGAAATCAATTAAGCCTTATAGTAAACCTTACTCCAAAATTCTTATACTTGAGATCATCAAATCCCACATATATTCCTGCTTCACCGAGCAGGAATATTTCACTCAGGCTGTACCCGATCTCAGTATAATTGCTGTGGAATCGTGATCCGAGATACGAAAAGGAAAGATTTTCACGGATCAGTGTATTGCTTAATCCGGGCAAAAGCTTCAGGAGCAGATATGGAGTCGTATATTTAAAATGAACCTCTCCAAAAAACTCAGGTGTGCTTAATGAATAGAATGCTGGAAGCATAAAAGCATCATCATAATCATCAATAAGCAGGGTTAATGGCTGGGAATTAAAATGGAAGAAGTCGAAATAGGATAAATTACGGTTATCTGCAAATCCTCCTGTTCTTACTCTCCAGTTCAATTCACTGAACGCCCCAGTTTCGCGCTTTTGTGATACTTCAAGCCTGAACATGTCGAAATGCAAGTAATCCTCTGACAGGGGAGTCTTATTCATCCCGTGCTTCCATGTCAGTCTTAAAACGGGCCAGTCTGATCCCTGAGGGAGCCTGGTCCCTTTATATAACCTGTATTTTTGGTATGGTGTAAATGTTATATCTGTCACAAATTCAAAATGTTTCTGGTTATCCAACAGATTTACGAAATTCGAACCAGGCATGAGATATTCATTTACAGGGATATTTGCGGTGTATTCCCGTGATGGTTTGAAAATTGAGAATGAAGTGTTGTTTCCCAGGATTTTTCTGTCATCAAATCCGGCAGAAATCTCAAGCCTGAATCCGCTCTTAAGTTCAGTCTCGTATCCAAAAGTGAGGTAGCGACTCTCATATAATTTCAGGTAATTCTTTCTCAACAGAAGGGATGATAAGCTATTGATCAGCCGATTTATGCTGCCTCCCGTGCCAATGTCCTTGCTTGTCATTCCTGTGCGGATGAAAAACTGACCCGGATTTTTTCCTCCGTGAGAAAAATTTGCATTCAGCCTCCACATGATTTTCTCCCTGCTGAAAGCGTAACGGATATCAGGATAAAAACCCATGCTGCTGTTATCTTTAAACCTTTTATTTATTCTGAAATCGACACCATAAACAAAACCATCCACTGTATTGAAGCTCAGATTATCCAGATCGATGAGACCTCCGTTTGTAAAACTGAATCCTGTTGTATCTGACCAGGTATGACCACTCAGTATAGTATTGAGCACTCTTTTGAAAGGGCCGGTTCTTCTCTTTTCCCCTGTTGCAGCAGTATCTGTGGTTGTCTCCCTGATTCCGGCCATTTCAGCTCTGATACTGTCACTTTTTTCCAGCGTTCGCAGCTCAATATCTGAAAGAGGGATCGGCCTTACCGTGGCCCAGTAAGCACTGTCTCTTTTAGCGGCACCATCCTGTATGATAGTGGTCGTATTATCTTTTATTTCAAGAGATTTTGAAGCAGAATCACCATGGCTTTTAGTAGTTTCCTTATCCATAAGCTTCGACAGCTTTACCATATCGCGCTTAGAAAGCTCATCTTTCTGGAGAATTCTTTCAATTTCACGTTTAGCTTTTGTTTTTATTGTATCTCCGGTTACGTAACTTCCAGCAAATCCTGACACGATATCCTCCGGTTTCTGAAGCTTATCGTTTGGTTTTACATCAAGATATCTGACAGAGCTTGAATAACCGACATCTGCCCTGAAGCCAAAGAAATCAAGATCAATGTCAAACTGGTGGCTAACCGGCATCCAAACTTCTTCCTTAACAGGGACATATAATTCACGTACCCTGATCTTACCTGCAAGGTTCGCATTTGTCAGGTCCAGGCTGTGAAGGCACCACAAATCCTCTATTATGAAAACTGTTCCCGTAAAAAGCTGCTGGCTTTTTCGTTTTGGAATTACCTCAATCTTATTGATTGTGTAATTGCCCTGAAGAGAAGCCCCCTGATACCTGAAATTATAATATGAAAAAGCCTGCGGAGAGAGCGGAGAGATTGCCATATCGGCAAGAACAGGCTGATAAAAGCTTGCCTGGATAAATTCCATTGGAGACATTTCATTACCCTGTTCCGGGAAGGAAGTGTTATAGGAGATAACCTTCTGAACATATTTGTCCGGAGCATTAAACTCCAGTTCGTTAAATGATTCCATCAGAAATGAATCCCCTTCTTTGATCACTTTTGAATTCCTGCCAGGTTTTCCACCGGCTGAAACTGAAAAATTATCCTTTGAACTTTCCATTCTCATCGATTTCTGGATAAGTTTCGGGATCTTTTTGACCAAGAGATTGCCCTTCAGGTAAACTTCTGCTTTATAATAGTTTATGTAATTGAGATAGTAGGGTGCAAGACCTATGGCTTTTCTCATAATAAAAATAGCCGGGTCATCACCTGATGGAGAAATTCTGACTTCGGGTATTTCATAAATCTGTTCAGGAAGTGTTATATTCCTGGTGGTAATTGAGTCGGATATATTGATGTTTTCATACACCGGTTCATATCCCAGACTCTGATAAATGACCATGTATTTGCCAGGTTTAAGCTTAATTTCATAATCACCTTTTATATTCGATGATGTGCCCTGTTTAAGCTCCTGAAAGTAGACAGTGGCATATGGAACCGGCTGACCGGAACTGTCGGTAATCTTTCCATTAAGTGTTTGAGCTACACTTAATTGTGAAAGAAATAATAAACAAACTATGAACAGTAAAGCTTGCCTCATAAAAAACCGCAATTACATTTTTAAAGCAGTATTTAAGTCTTTATTAATTGTTTTAGCTCTTATTACCTGCAACAATTATAACTATTTCCCCTTTTGGTGTATGTTCCTTAAAATGTTCGGAAATTTTGGTCAGGGTGCCTCTTAAATTCTCCTCGAAAACCTTGGTCAGCTCTCTTGAAACGCAAACCTCGCGATCAGGACCAAAGACAGAGGAAAGATCATCGAGAGTTTTTACAAGTTTGAACGGGGATTCATAAAATACCATTGTTCTTTGTTCATCAACCAGTTCTGAAAGTCTTTTATTTCTTCCTTTTTTAGGAGGCAGAAAACCCTCAAAACAAAATCTCTCGCAAGGCAGACCGGAATTCACCAGTGCGGGAATAAGTGCTGCCGGCCCGGGAAGAGTTTCAACAACTATTCCTTTGCCAACGCATGTTCTTACAAGGAGGAATCCCGGATCAGATATTCCTGGAGTGCCCGCATCAGAAATCAGGGCAATGGTCATTCCGGAAAGTATCTTTGAACAGATTGTTTCAACACTCTTATGTTCATTGAACATATGGTGCGACTGGACCGGCGTGGTAATGTTATAATGATTCAGCAGTTTTCTTGCCTGTCGCGTATCTTCAGCCAGGATCAGATCAACGTTTCCAAGCACTTCAACAGCACGGTAAGTAATGTCTTTGAGGTTTCCGATCGGAGTGGGAACCAGGAAAAGCTTACTCATTTGAGGGAAACTTGCGTTTGATAAGGTCGAGAAGCTGTTTTACGGCTTCATTTTCAGTATTTTCACCAGTATAACTAATTACAACCGCCCTGGCATCGGCAAGACTTCCGACAGATTCCAGTTTTATTATTGCCTGATCGTACGTCTGCTGATCGCCGTCAAATATTTCCCTTATAAACAAGAATTTATCATTTATTCCAATAGCTTCGTTGAGGCTCAGGAGCGGTTTTGACTTCAGTATTTCCAGAACGTCATCTTCATGTTTGAGACTGCCCAGTTTTTCGTTGAAACTTTCAGGTCTGTTTGAAAACTGATCGGCAATAATTGCTGATTCCGCAGGTTTCTTAAAAGTTTGCACAGGCTTATCATGCGCTTCCGGTGAAGCTTCTGGTTTATGTGTCTCGACGATTTCTATATTTCTTTTCTCAGGGAAAGGAACTACAGGATCCGGTTTTTCAGCAACTTTTTCATGCCTGACTTCTTCCGGAGCAACACTTTTTTCTTCTCTGGCAGGAGCAACAGTACCTGGCAGTTTTTTAAAAAGTGAAATAACTTCCGAAGCGCTTTTACACTTCGATTTAGCAAGTTCAACCTGCAGTTCCGGAACACCGGGGTATCTTTTCAGATCATCAATGATTTCTCTTGCTTCATTAAGATCTTTAATAATAATATCAATTGTGGCATTTAAATCCATTCGATTTGGTGTATTAATAACAAACCATTTTCTTATTTTGCAAAAGTAAATATTATTACATAAGTCATAACGGAATTAACCTACATTTAGCATTTGCTGAAGGACATTAATTGAATATGGATTTTCTTGAGAACTCTGGCAGGGTAAGCGGTAAACGTGGATCAATAGAGGTCATTACAGGATCTATGTTCTCAGGAAAGACTGAAGAGCTGATTAGAAGGCTTCGACGGGCCCAGTTTGCTGGTCTGAGGGTTGAAATATTCAAGCCTTCTCTCGATAACCGTTACTCTGAAAACAGGATAGTCTCGCATGATGAAAAGTCAATCATATCGACACCTGTCGATAATTCATCAGAGATTCTGTTACTGGCTGGAGAGGTTGATGTTGTGGGCATCGATGAAGCACAGTTTTTTGACAATTCAATAATTGATGTCTGTAATAAATTGGCAGACAACGGAGTGAGAGTTGTAGTCGCAGGTCTGGATATGGATTTTATGGGAAATCCTTTTGGCCCTCTTCCTGCGCTTCTTTCGGTTTCCGAATACATTACAAAGGTTCATGCAATATGCATGAGATGCGGCAGTCTGGCTCAATATTCCTTTCGCAAATCTGATGAAGCCCAGGTAGTGCTTCTTGGTGAAAAGGACAAGTATGAACCGCTTTGCAGGGAATGTTACAACAAAACATTAAAAAAGACCTAAAGTGAATTTTACATCTTCAGATATTGCCAGGATAACGAACGGCATTCTTACAGGTTCGCCGGATCTTCTCGTTTCAGATTTGATTACTGACAGCAGGCAGGTAAGATTTGCAGAGGGTGCTGCTTTTGTTGCGATCAGGGGAACAAACCATGATGGCCATCAGTTTATTGATGCCGTTTACCGGAAAGGAGTAAAAGTGTTCATTACTGAAATGCTGCCCGAAAATGTGAATATCTATCCTGATGCTGCGTTTATTGTATGCACAAATTCTGTTGACGCACTGCAGCTCCTGGCAGCTTTCAAAAGGGCTGCTTTTAAATCGATAGTTATTGCTGTCACCGGCAGTACCGGAAAAACCATTGTCAAAGAATGGCTTGCCGATATTCTCGGAAAGAGCTACCCCGTTGTCAGAAGCCCGAAAAGCTATAATTCCCAGGTTGGTGTTCCCCTTTCAGTGTGGAAACTTGAGGATAAATTTAAATACGGAATATTCGAAGCCGGCATCTCTTTCCCGGGCGAAATGGAAAAACTACAGAGAGTTATCAATCCTGATATAGGGATAATTACAAATATCGGGGATGCTCACAATGAAAATTTTCCTGGTAAAGAAGCAAAGACGAGGGAAAAGCTTAAGCTGTTCGTAAATTCTTCAATGATAATATATTGCAGTGACCATCCGCTTGTAACCAGTTCAATATTGGGTGATCAGAACTTTAAAAGTAAAAACCTTGTTGACTGGTCCTTTCAGAATCCACAGGCAAAGGTTTTTGTTAAAAAGAATCAGCCTGAGAAGGGCCGTACGTCACTGGAGATCACCTTCAATAACATCACCAATAATTTTGAGATTCCATTCAGCGACCGTGCGTCAATCGAGAATGCAGTGACAGTAACATCTGCGTGCCTTGTAACAGGCCTGGAAACTGATATAATCAGGGATGGCCTTTCGGAGCTTGTTTCAGTTGCAATGCGTATGGAAATAAAGAGCGGAATTAATAATTGTCAGCTTATTGAGGATTATTACAACTCTGATCCTGGTTCACTCGGTATGGCCCTTGAATTCCTCAGGTCGCAGAAAAACAGGAAAACTACTCTTATACTTTCTGATTTTGTCCAGAGCGGGCGGGAAGAAAAGGAACTTTATGAAGAAGTTGCTGATCTTGTAAGAAAAACCGGAATAGATAAATTCATTGGTATAGGACAGGCACTTATGAGAAACAGTTCATTTTTTGATGATGAAGCCAGTTTCTTCTATTCAACAGGTGATTTTATTAACAACTTCAACAGCAGGGAGTTCAATAATGAAATAATCCTATTAAAGGGTGCAAGGGTTTTTGAGTTGGAAAGGATAGGTAATCTGCTGGAACAACAGGTACATATTACTGTTCTGGAAATAAACCTTGATGCCATATCTCATAATCTCAATGAGTTCAGGAAGTACCTTGATCCGGGAACAAAAATTATGGTCATGGTAAAGGCCTTTGCATATGGTGCCGGTCCCGCTGAGATAGCCGGATTGCTTGAATACCATGGCATCAGTTACCTTGGAGTTGCTTACTCTGATGAAGGAGTTGAACTCCGCAAAGCAGGCGTTACCATGCCGGTTATTGTGATGAACCCTGATATATCCTCAGCCGATGTAATAATCCAGTACAACCTTGAACCTGAGATTTACAGCTTCTCATCACTGGAACGGTTTACCGAAGCCGCATCAAAGCAGGGACTATATGATTACCCCGTTCACCTGAAAATTGATACCGGAATGCACAGACTTGGATTTATGCCGGGAGATATAGATGAATTGGCTTCCAGAATTAAAAAGATGACATGCATTAAAGTAAAGTCTGTATTTTCTCATCTCGCAGGTAGTGATGATCCTGCATTGGATTCCTTTACTCATCACCAGGTCGGACTGTTTTCATCAGCTGTCATTAAAATAAAAGAGGCACTCGGATATTCATTTCTCAGGCACATACTGAACACTTCCGGAATAGTAAGATTCCCACAATATCAGTTTGAAATGGTACGACCCGGAATCGGAATATATGGAGCCGGAAATTTTGAAGGGATCTCTCTCCATCCTGTCAGCCGCTTCAAAACACGGATTTCGCAGGTAAAAAAGATCCCGGCCGGAGATCCTGTGGGATATGGTTGTGCTGATGTTTCAGATACTGAAAGGATAATCGCCATACTGCCGGTCGGCTATGCGGATGGTCTGAACAGGAAGCTTGGAAACAGGAGAGGAAGTCTTTTTATTAAAGGAGTGAAAGCACCTCTTATCGGAAATATCTGCATGGATATGTGCATGGTTGATATAACCGGACTGAATGCAGGAGAAGGGGATGATGCGGAAATATTTGGTCAGAATATTTCAATTAACGAGCTCGCCATGCAATGCGAGACTATTCCATATGAGATACTGACATCAATTCCGGGAAGGGTAAAAAGAGTGTTCTACAGGGAATAAACTGCAGTTATTGACCTGATTCGCTTATATCCTCCAGCATTTTGGCATCAAGGATCATTATTTTCCTTCCCTGGATCTCAAGTATCTTCTCCGAAACCATTCCTGACAGAGTGCGTATTGCATTGGAAGTTGTCATGTTTGAAAGGTGGGCAATATCTCCCCTTGAAAGCATTACTCTCAGGGTCTTTCCGTCTGCTTCCACACCGTACGTATCGCGCAGCAGGAGAAGGGATTCGGCAAGACGACCCCTGACATGTTTTTGTGTCAGTGATACTAATCTGTTGTTTGAACTGAACAGATCTTCCGAAACAATTTTTATGAACTTCACGGCCAGTTCAGCATTTTGTTTAAGTATCCTGGAAAGCGCTTGCTTCTCGAAAATAACAATTGCTGACTCTTCAACAGCAACAACAGAGAATGGATAATAATTATCTGAAAAAAGTGACCTGTAATTTATGAAACTCAGCGGCCGGAGCATTTTTATAATTTGCTCCCTGTTTCCTGCGCCGATCATAAATATTTTGGCTTTTCCTGACACAAGACAGATCGGACCCTTTGGTTTGCTTCTCTGGCTTAGTATTGTATCTCCTTTACTGAAATTTGCAACCAGATGATGATGATTAAGCATTTCTTTGTCGGGCTGGCTTAATCCCCTGAATATCGAGGAAGCTCCTTCGATGCATAATTCTATATAAGGATTCTTATACTGCATGATTAAAGATTAATATTTTGCGACAATTGGCATTCTCCTGCCATCGCCGAAGGATTTTGAAGATATCCTTAATATTGGCGGAGCCTGGTATCTTTTATATTCATTATAGTTTATAAGCCTGAGTACCCTTTCCACAACAGATTTGTCGAATCCTTCAAGTTCAATTTCATCAGCCGGCTGTTGCAATTCAATATATTGATACAGTAATGAATCGAGAATCCTGTACTCAGGAAGCGAATCAGTATCAAGCTGACCGGGTCTTAATTCGGCAGAAGGCGGTTTCCGGATAATATTTTCAGGGATAACTTCATGCTCCCTGTTGATGAATGTGGCCAGTTTATAAACATCAGTCTTGTATATATCTCCGATAACGGATAAACCGCCAGCCATATCTCCGTAAAGAGTGCCATATCCGACTGCCGCCTCACTTTTGTTTGAAGTATTCAGCAAAATATATCCGAATTTATTTGAAAAAGCCATCAATAGTATTGCTCTCACCCTTGCCTGAATATTCTCCTCAGTGACATCACTAGTTCTTCCTTTAAAGAATGGAGCCAGTATCTCTTCAAATGCAGCGAATGGTTTTTCAATGCTGATAATTTCATAATCCACTGCAATATTTTTAACAAGGGAAACAGAGTCGGAAACGGAATGTTCAGATGAGTACCTGGACGGCATCAGGAGAGCCCTGACATTCTCATGTCCAAGCGCTTCTTTTGCGAGGCAGATACTTACGGCTGAATCAATTCCGCCTGATAATCCTATAATACACTTTTTAAATCCTGTCTTTGCAAAATAATCCCGTATTCCTGTAATAAGGGCTTTATGAATGAGTGATACAGGTTCAGGTACCGGATTCTGTGAAGGGATCTTTCCGGACATAACTTCCTCAAGTGAAAATGTCTCTAATCTCTCTTCAAAATATCCGAGCTGACGATAAATTTTCCCGTTACCATTAATAATAAGAGATGCGCCGTCAAAAATAAGCTCAGTATTTGCACCTGTCTGGTTGGCAGTAATTACCGGAATTCTGTGCTTAACCGCCTTTGAAATAAATATGTTCTTTTTCGCTTCCACTTTTGTATATGAAAAAGGAGAAGCCGAAATATTAATTATCAGATCGGGGTTATACCTTGCGAGCTCATTCATGGGAGAAACAGTATATAATCTCGATTTTTCAAACTTATTATCGAAAGGCTGCTCATCCCATAGATCCTCGCAGATTGTCAGAGCTATCTTTACACCTTTAATTGTAAAAATGGAGAAGTTATTTTCAGGTTCAAAATATCTGTACTCATCAAAGATATCATAAGTAGGCAGTAGTGCTTTGTTGGTTTTAAAAACGATTTTACCTTCTGAAAGCACCAGCGCAGAGTTATACAGCTTTTTACCTTCAGGGTCGGTATTGAAAGTGGGTGAACCCACGATAGCTGTTATACCTGTGCAAATCCCGGCAATTTCAATAACTGTCTGGTCGCATTTTTCAATGAAATCAACCCTGTCAAGCAGATCAAGGGGCGGATATCCTGGTATGCATAGTTCTGAAAATATTACCAGATCCGATCCTTCGGCTTTTGCCTGATTAATTGCTTTGCAGATCAAATCCTTATTCCCTGCAAAGTTCCCGATTTTATAATTAAGCTGTGCTATTGAAATTTTCATAATCTTCCGGTCAGAAATTAATACCGAATATAAATTTCAGTAATTTTTGAGTTGTCCGATCTGTCTCCTGATCATCGTTATCTTTGGTAATATCAAATATATTGCTCTCGTAGCCCAGACCAAGGATCAGAGATATATTACCATCAGTTGAGTAATCGACACCTCCGTTAAGATGGTACCCTACGTTAAACCTCCTGATTTCGTACATGGCGTTTCCCCCTTTGATATCAATTGATGGGATGTCTGCTCTTCCGCGGATAACGACTTTTGGATCCAGTCCAAATTCCGCAAAATATGTAAGATATCCTATTTCAGAGGTTTTTATTTTGATGCCTACAGGTACTGAAATATATTGTATTCTGTATATAACAGGCTCTCCTGCAGCTACAACAGAGGTATAAGTAGGAAATCGGAAGTAGGTAGGATTGATGCTTTTAAGCCTTGCGCTGGAATTAATAAAAGCAAGACCTGAATTAAAGTGCCAATTATTTGTAAGATGCCTCTCTGCAGAAATTCCAAAAATAAAACCTGCTCTCGCTCCCTGATTCCTGACTTCTTCAATATCAGTTTTGAACCAGGAAATTACAGGAGTTGCGTACACTCCATACCTGTAATCCTGTGCAATCATCATTTTTGCTGGGAGCAGTGCGATTAATATGAAAAAAATGAGTTTCTTTCTGTCTGGTAACTTATTGATCGGTAACATAATGATTAGTTGCATATTTGTACTGACTGTTTCTATTTTCCTGGATATTAACAACTACAAAATTAACAAATAATAAGAGAAGAAACAGATTCGTTTTAATTGTTGAAATTATATCAAAAGTATCTATTTTAGCCGTATTAACAGAACCGTATGAAAATAAGATATAAAGCCTTAATCTTCATTTTACTGGCCATGCAATGTTTTGTGTCCTGTAAAAAGAACTCGTATAAAATCAGTGTTGCCTCTATAAAAGTTGATATTGAAATAGACAGGCTGGAGAAAGATCTTTTCACAGTTAATCCCGAAGACATTTCATCAAAAGTGCCTGAACTAAAGAAGAAATATGATGGATTTCTTCAGCTTTTCAGCTATGTAATCAATACCGGAGATATAAGCGATCCTTCATTTGGTGATTATCTTGCAGTATTCTGTACTGATAAACAGAATAACGATGTTTATAGTATAACTATGAAACTTTATCCCGACCTGGCAACGGTTGAAAGTAGCCTTGAAGATGCATTCAGACACTATTTGTATTATTTCCCGGGCAAGACTGTACCGAAAGTCTATTCATGTGTGACAGGATTTAATAACAGTATAATAACAGGAGATTCTGCACTTGGGATTGGTTTGGACAGATACCTTGGGGCAGATTGTGAATATTATCCAGGGCTTGAAATTTACAATTACATTGCAGCCAGGATGACTCCTGCTTATATAGTGCCTGACTGCATGTACGGGTGGGGTGCTTCAGAATGGGATTTTACCTCGATGAATTACACTGCCGATAATGTCATGACTGAAATGATCCATGAGGGTAAGCTCAGATACTTTGAAAAGTGTATGCTGCCTGAACTGCCGGATGAAATTATTTTTGGCTTTACTCCCGGTCAGATGAAATTCTGCAGGAATAATGAAGGACAGATGTGGCAGTATATGGTTGAGAACGATCTTGTTTTCAAAACAGATCATTTTATTATACGTAAACTTATAGGGGAGGCTCCCTTTACCAGTTATTTTACCAATGAATCTCCCGGCAGGGCTGCTGTCTGGCTTGGATTCAGGATTGTTGAATCATATATGGCCGGGAAGAAAGGAACGACCCTTGAATCGCTTATGAAAGATGTTAATATTCAGAGAATTCTTGAGAAGTCAAAATATAGTCCGCAATAAAAAAGGGGCTGATTAAGCCCCTTCAATCTCTTTAAAGTGCAATTTTATTCAGCCGGATGAATTGCCTCAACAGGACAAACATCAGCACATGCACCGCATTCAGTGCATATGTCCGGATCAATTTTATAAATGTCACCTTCAGATATTGCTTCCACAGGACATTCATCTATGCATGTTCCGCAAGCAGTACAATCATCACTAATTTTGTAAGCCATTTTTATTATTTTTTTTGGTTAATTATAACATCAATCGTGCAAACATATTCTAAATTTTTCAAATGAAAAAGAATCTTTGCAATTTCCTTTCTTTTTAATTTCAAGTCTGAAATACAAACTTAATGCCAAATCAGTGGTTACTGATAAGTACTAAAAGTCGAGGCTGAAGGAGAGGTAGAAAATCCTGGGCAGGATATACCCGTCTTCTATGCCCCAGGCCCAGTCGGCTCTTACGAAATAGCCCATTAGCTGAGCGCGCAGACCTGCTCCGAATCCTGACACAATAGGTTTCCTGTTCGAATCAACAATAACAGAGACCGGTCCGTTCTTGTACACTTCGGTGTCATAGGCATTCTCATTCGACCATGGACTGGCTCCTTCCCAGGCAGTACCTATGTCTCCGAAACCCACAATCTGAAGACTGTTGAGGAAATTGGATCTCAAAGGATGTCCTGCGAAGTATCTTATAAAAGGCCACCTTATCTCACTGTTTATCAAGGCAAAACTATTACCATTCCTGACGTTTTGAGTGAATCCCCTCATGTTAGTCGCAAGAGCCTGGAAGCCATAATTTTCTTTAGAACTGACCGGGATTGTTGTGTCGAACATGGCGTATTTGTTAAAGAGATACCCCATCCAGTTATCCACGCCACCAAGATAATAAACAAGTTTGGTGGGGCCGAATGATGTGCTTGCTGCAAATCGGTTAGCCCAGATAAGTTCCCTGTGTATCCGTACATACTTTCTGAAATCGCCGCCAACGACAAACATATCTGATTTTTTACTTGTAATCTGACGGTAGTATTCCCCGAAGATTTTAAACCTTGTGCCATAATAAATGTTCACACTCCGCTTGCGGGTATTATCAAATATGACCTCACCCTTTAATCCGCCCCAGTGCTGTGAAGTAGTTGCGGTAATCAGTGAAGTCAGATCCTCTGCAAGTGTTACGTGCCGGTCGTATCTGTATGAGAGAGTGCCTTTCAGCGCAAGAACAGGTGTGATAGGTCTGGCGAATGAGAGATATAAATCGTGGGTATGGGTTTTAAACAGATAATTTCCGTCTGTACTGAAATAAGCCTGCCTGTGAAAAATAAACTGCTTGTCGAATTTCCCTTTCAGACTTTCAAAACTCAGAAGATACTCGTTGCTGTCGAAATTACCTGAAAACCTGAAACCTGCAGTTAGTCTGTAGTCTTCGAAAAGATCAAGTATCCCGAACCTGGTCAGCATGTTTAGTCCAGGATTGAAATAGGAAGCACCTCCGTTAAAGACCTGGTATGAATTATTCAGGAATGTAAAATCTATCTGATTTACTATATAATTGTTATAGAAAGATGTTTCATAGATCCTGATCGACGGAATATCTATCTTGCCGGTATCAAGGTCAATATCCATATATTTCTTGCGCCATTGCTGCTCATAATAGTTCTGCTTCTCTTTTTCGAATATGTAATGATTAATGTTTATAGGTTCATTTTTCATATAATATTCGTAAAGGGGCTTTGTAAGAGTATCTCTGCGCTTTTTATCTTCAGCGATCAGCCATTGTCTTATTTTATCTACGCTGTCTGCTTTGTGAAATAACTTATCCTGTTCCTTCCGGAAGCTGGTTTTGGTCATCTCGTTTTCAGTGATCCTTTCTGAAACACCCGAAGAACCTTTTCTTAATCTGTACTTTCTGTCTTTATAGATGACTTCCCCATATTCATCTGAGGCATCAGGAAGAGACTGGTGCAGTATATTCCTGTCATAATTAGTCACAGGTACCGATTTTAAATAATAGCGGTAATGCGTAGCAGTGTCAATAAAGCTTATTGAACTGTCAAAAACTGCTGAGTACCTGTTCAGAATCCCGTTATTGTCGCCAACATATGAAATCGCATTTCTGGTTGTTTGTTCTGCCTGGTATCTGCTGACATACTGGCCTTCAGACAGTCGGACAAGCACATTATTTTTCTTCTCTACATTATATGTAAACAGATCAAAAGTAGATGAGAGCTTTTCAAAAGGATCTCCCGAATTGGAAAGTGTATCAGACAAACGGTTTGAAGAGAAAAGTATCTCACCGGGTGAGCCCTTAATGAATGAAGGATTCAGATCATCGGGAACATCACGTGTAATCTGTTCATTCGTCCCTGATGCCACAGTATTTATATAAATATCGGTGATGCCGTCCTTTACTGCTGAGAGAACTATTCTTGATCCTTCAGGGGAATAAGAAAAATCAAGTACTTTGTCAAAATACAGGAAGTTTTTTTCCTCGGTCTTTTTCTCCTCTGTCCGGTAGAAATAAATTACCATCCCTGCCTTTTCTTCATTAATATAGGTGAGGATCCGGCTGCTCGGGTGCCATGCTAAAACAGGGTATGTATTATCAGTTTTATGTTCGTACTTTGGTTCGGCACGGAATATGATTTTGATCTTCCCTGTTGACTGGTCATAAAGCCAGATTTTCTTTCTTCCCCAATCGTTTGTCACATATGCTATGCACTTCTTGTCGGGACTTATTTTAACCTGCTGATATATCTGCTCATTACGGGATTTTTTTAAAATGCTGTTGCCGTCATCAGGCAGATTGCGATCGGCAGAGTATTCCTCCTTATAATATTCTTTCCACTCCTTGAGAAGGTCCTTCAGTTTTATCCCGAGAACATACAGGAATCCGTCATCTATATTTTTATATACCTTGGTGAGGTAAATTATATTGGGGATAAGAGCGTCACCGTATTTTCTTCCTATAAATCTCCAGAATGACTGACCTGCATAAATCGCGTCATCAGATTCCAGGTGACTGATATTCTTGTATTTTCCCGACCTTATGCCATCCTTGACCCTGTTCTCGACATCGTAATCCCATCCGAAAGAGACATAGTTTACAAGGCCTTTTAAATACCAGTCGGGCATATATATTTCTGATGAACTGGAGATCCTGTCCTTGAAGTCAGCATTATAAAGCATCTCTTTAATTATCACTTCGGTAATAGATGCGGCGATCTGTTTTTGAAATGAAACATGGTCACCTTCATAATAAAGCATCACCTTGTTCTTGATTATCCTGCTGAACCCTCCAGTATTATAATTATCTTCATCGAAAGTGACAAGACCGATATTAGATTGCCTGTATTCATTATTCTTATTATAAATCACGAAGATCATCCTTTTTTCAAGGGTATAATCAAAGTAATCTTCTATCTCATCCAGTTTCTTCATCGCATAATCAGCCGTGAACTGAGCAAGATCCTTTCCGTATTCATTAAAATAGCAGTCGAGATTATTAAATCTGTAGTACGACCAGTAATAATCGTAATACTGAACCCTGTTTTTCCCGAACGTCATCTGATGACCATTATAAAACTGACCCTCAGCATTCATAAAGATCATGCTGGCGGTTAGGGCAATCAGAAGTCTGTATGCATATTTCATTATAAATACAGTAACTTTACAGAACGGATTTATAATCCTCAAATTTTGTTCCAAATGACTCTGGTCAGGGAGCAAAACTAAAGATATTCTTTAACAAAATTAATAAGAAGATCAAACTTTATTATTTTTGTGTCAAAGCCAGACACAGTAAATTTTGGTCTGATATTTGTTTAAGAGATTTACTAAAATTTCAAATAAACTTATTTTTTATACGTTTTATTTTGTATTTATTAAAACAGGTCAGGTCAGAGATCTGTTAAACTTTAAACAAAAATTCAACTAGTATGAGAAGGTTACTTTTAATATTATCGTTTGCAGTAAGCGGAGTCGTAATCATGGCTCAACCGGTTATGAAAGTCTCAGCAGGTGAGCATGATTTTGGCAAATTCAAGGAAGAAGCCGGAAAGCAGAAATATGATTTTGTGGTAATGAATACGGGAGATCAACCTCTTGTAATTCAGAACATTGTTGCTTCATGTGGCTGCACGACACCCGAATGGACCAAAAGTCCGATCCCTCCAAAAGGTACAGGTAAAATTACCGCGATCTATGATCCGGCAAACAGGCCGGGTGTTTTTAACAAGACACTTTCGGTTTATTCAAATTCAAAACCTGAAGTTACAGTACTGGTTATTAAAGGTGAAGTAATCCCACATGAAAAGACCGTTGAAGAGCTGTTTAATTTTCCTGTAGGCCCGGTCCGATTCGAGAGCAACCATCTTGCATTTACGGAAGTAAAAAAGACTGAAAAGAAAATTAGAACAATGCAGGTCATAAATACCTCTGCCCAGCCTGTAAAAATAGAATTTGATAATGTGCCGTCCCATCTGGCATTAAAGGCTAATCCACTGACATTAAAACCTGGTCAGAAAGGTCTTATTGAGGGAACATATGATGCTACTAAAAACCAGGCATGGGGCTATACTACAGATATGGTCAAGATAAAAATAAACGGTGAGGTGGATCAGAATGTTTATTACGCAGTTAGCGCTAACCTGGTTGAAGATTTTTCAGGACTTTCAAAGGAAGAACTTGCCAATGCCCCTGTATTCAATATTGAGACAAAAACCGTGGAATTAGGTAAAATTCCCGGTTCGACCCCAAATAATGTTGAGTTCAAATTTACAAACGGAGGGAAAAGTGATTTGGTTATCAGATATATTAAAGCTTCCTGCGGATGCACTGCCGTTCAGCAGGGGATTCAGGGACAGGGAATCAAACCAGGAGAATCAAGTTCAATTAAAGCGGTGTTTAACTCCGGCAGTTATAAAGGAAAAGTAACAAAAGCAATATATGTATATACCAACGATCCTAAAAACTCTGAGGTTGTGCTTATGCTGAATGCTGATGTCGACCAGGAAGCTGCCAAAAAATAACAGGAGGCCGGAAATAAAATAAAATAATGATACAAGGGGTGTCAGATAAAAATCTGACACCCTTTTGTTATTTTTACAGCAGTATAGAAAAATGATGGAAGAAAAAGACGTATACAAAACCTCACTGAAAATCCAGGAGGGTATATCCCAGCCTCCCAATATAAACCCTGATGTTTTATCAGCTGCAGGGAAAAAGAGAAAGAAGAGATATTCTGTAAATGAATATGTTGCAGGTATATTGGCTGGAAACAGGACCATACTCAGCCAGGCAATAACACTTGTTGAAAGTGCTCTGCACGAACATTACAAAACAGCGCAGACAATCATTGAAAAATGTCTTCCTTACAGTTCCGGGTCAGTAAGAATAGGGATCACCGGTGTTCCCGGAGCAGGTAAGAGTACATTTATTGAGACTTTTGGATTGTATGCTGCAGGCATCGGGAAGAAACTTGCAATACTTGCTATTGATCCAAGCAGCAAGAATACAAAAGGGAGCATCCTTGGTGATAAAACAAGGATGGAAAAGCTAAGCATCCATCCAAATGCGTTCATCAGACCATCTCCCTCGGCAGGCACTCTGGGGGGAGTTGCAAGAAAGACAAGGGAGTCTATAATACTCTGTGAAGCCGCCGGATTTGATACTATCCTGGTTGAAACTGTCGGAGTAGGCCAGTCTGAAACAGCAGTACGTTCGATGGTTGATTTTTTCCTGCTCCTTATGCTCGCAGGAGCAGGCGATGAAATTCAGGGTATTAAGAGAGGGATTATCGAAATGGCTGATGCAGTAGCTATTACAAAAGCAGACGGTTCGAATAAAATAATGGCTGAGAATACAAGAGTAATGTTCCAGAATGCACTGAATCTTTTCCCGCGGACACAATCGGGCTGGAAGCCTCTGGTTCTCACCTGTTCGGCTCACCAGGATACAGGTATCAGTGAAATCTGGAATATTATCGGGGATTATGTGAATTATAGCGGAAAGACAGGTTATTTTGATGAAATCAGAAAACAGCAGTCAGTAATTCAAATGCATAATACTGTGTCAGAGTATCTGAGCAACTCGTTTTATAATAATGAGGAAGTAAAGTCACTTTTGCCTGAACTTGAAAAGGAGCTTTACCAGGGGACAATCACTTCTTATAGGGCCGCTATTAACCTGCTCAATAAATATTTCAAAAAATAAGCGGAATTAACAATAATTCATATCTTTACGCGAATTTCTAAGCATTATTAAATCAATATTATAAATTAACTAAGATGAGAAAATTATTCTATTTGTCTGTTAT
>Ga0315295_10000945_pt1 | contig 24864 bp, 22 predicted proteins | sample YL17G14_0_MG_FD_204453 | JGI IMG/M metagenome (GOLD analysis project Ga0315295, IMG submission 204453) | Sediment microbial communities from Yellowstone Lake, YNP, Wyoming, USA - YL17G14_0 | ecosystem: Environmental > Aquatic > Freshwater > Lake > Sediment | place: USA: Wyoming | collected... | reverse complement strand
TAGATTTTGACGACTCCCTTATCCAACACCAGCTTCCCGTCGAAATAGACGCTGGCGTCCTTGAACATGGCGTCATGGTGGTTGGGGGCGAGGATCTTCCCGCCGATGGCGAAGTTGCTGCCGATGCCACAGTGGCAGTTCCCCAGGCGGCCCAGGTCCTCCAGGTTGGTGGCACACAGGCGGGCGCAGGGATTCAGGCCGATCCCGAATTCGGCGAAGTTAAAGGCCTTCTCATCCCCCAGAGCGTCGAGGATATCGCGGAATCTTCGAGCGGCAACCCCTCCCTGAACATCCACGATCTTTCCGCCTTTGATGATAAGAGTGACCGGGTCATACATCGTAACCCCCACGCTCATGATGCTCACATCGATGACCGCTTTCCCCTCCGCCGTTCCTTCCACCGGAGAGATGTTGATTTCACTGTCGGGGAAGGCGGCAAATTGGCCGGGCTTCTTGAAAAGACCGGTCTCGTATTGTACGGGTCGCCCTTTGACTTCCCCGCGGATGTCCGTTCCCAGGGGAGAAGTAATCCGGATCTCCTTGCTTGCAGCCAGAACCGCGCCCAATTTTCTTCCCATCCGGTCACAGGCCTCGTAGTCTGCTTCGATGGCACCCACACAGAGGGCATCCTCGGTGATTTCGCACATGGTGGAACCCCGCTTGCCGGCTTTGATCGCTTCCACCCTCGCCTTGGTATGGGTCTGAGACCAGGTCGATGGCTGAAGGAAGACATCGGCCTCCCGGAAAGCAGCGACAATGGGCTCGGGGAGCTGGGCTCCGTGGGTTTTGACCGGAGGGATCATGATGATGATCGGAGTAGCGCCGACCGCATAGGCAGCTCCAGCCAGGGATTCGGCAATCCGCAGTTTATTGGTGTCCGTGGAAACCAGAACCGTCTCCCCCGGCTTCACCCCGCCGCATTCCATGCATTTCAGCGCCCCCCGCATCATTTGGATGGGGCTGGACACGCCTGGGGTGTAGTGCCAGTAAGAAATGGGCCATTCTCCTCTGCCGCTCATAAGGACCTCCTTCAACGGTAGAATGGCAACATTTTACCCCGGATTGGCCCAAAATCCAAATCCATACTCGGCATTTGGATGGCGGTCAAAGAATGAAGGGGTGTTTCATGAATCGCCCCGACGCAGGCGGGCAATTTTCAAGGATGTTGGAGAAGATTGGACCCTTGACAGATCACCGCGTGGGTTAATATACTGCCAATAGATTTCACGGAGAGACTGAGGGAAGGTGTAGGAAACGAATAACGCTTAACAAGAAGGGGAGGTTGCGATGAAAAAAAGAAGATGGTGGATGATTCTGGGCGGATTGGCGGTGGCGCTGACCTTATCCTTATTCCTTCTGGGCGGCCATGCTGAGGCCCAGACCAAGAAAGCGGCGCAACCCATCAAGTGGGTATTTGCCACGAACCCGGGGCCGGCGGCAAACACCTGGAGCTTCTATCCTTACCCGCGCTTTCAAAAGCTCCTGGAAAAGAATTCCGGCGGGCGCCTCACCCTGGACACCAAGATGGGGCTTTATCCGGTGAATGAAGTGGTTCATGCGGTCATCGCCGGGCGGGCGGACATCGGCTGGGAAAGAATTCCCTGGGTCGCCGGCACTTTCCCCCAATGGGACTATGCCCTTCCTTTCTTCTGGGACAATATCTTCGAATATGAGGCCTTTCTCAACGATCCCAAGCTGATTGCCCTCGAAAAGAAATCTTACGGCGAAAAGGGTCTGGTAAAGATCGCCGACATCGCCGTGGAAGCGCTGGACGGCATCTGGGCCAAAAAGGCGGTGGCCACGGTGGACGACTTTAAAGGGTTTAAAGTCCGGACCTCCGGCTTGATCACCACCCTGTCCATGAAGCTCTTGGGCGCCTCCCCCTTGACCATTCCTACCGCGGAAATCATGGAAGCCTTATCCAGGGGCACGGTGGATGCTATCCAGACCTCCCGCGGCTGGGCACTGGGATTTGGTCTCGCGGACGTCTGCACCAACGTGAGTTTCTGGAGATTTCAGTCAGTGTTCGGCGGCATGCTGGTGGTGAACAAGGCCAAGTTTGACGCCCTGCCCGCGGACCTGAAAAAGATCGTTCTGGATACGGGGAGAGAAATGCAGGGGCAGACCATCTTTGGGGCCAAGGTGGAAGAGCTGGAGGCGGATGTGGGGCTGAAAGTCAGCCGGCTGAAAGTGACCCAACCCGCTCAAGCCGAAATCAACAAGGCGCGGGAACTTGTCCGGCCCACGGTTGACGAATGGCTGAAAATCGCCGGCCCCCACGGAAAGGAAGCGCTGGCCATCGCCGCCAATTACGCCGGCGGGGCCAAGGTTCTTTTGAAAAAGTAGGGGTGTAGGGGCGACCCGTCGGGTCGCCCCTACAGTCATGGTCGATTTTCAAAGACGGTATGGATAACCATTAATCCTCAGTATCTTCCCCTCCCTTCGTGGGAGAGGATTAAGGGGAGGGGGATGGGAATTCCATTTGATCCACCCCCACCCTTTCCCTCCCCCATCAGAGGGGGAGGGAATTACCAAGGAGAGGATTTCAACAAATTAAACCATGAAACGCTTGGTTTCGGTCATCGAGAGAATCGCCTATTTGGGAGGATACCTGTCCGGGTGGCTGGTGCCGATCATGATGATGCTGGTGGTCGTCGATGTCTTCATGAGGTACGTGATGCACCGGCCGCTCATGGTATCCGATGAGTTCAGCGCCTACATGCTGGTGGCCCTCTCCTTCCTCGGTTTGGCTTATACCTGGAGGGAAGGGGGGCACGTCCGGATTGAGGTCCTGGTAAGCCGCTTTCGTGCCAAGCTCTACGACCGGGTTCGGCTGATCGGATTGATCCTGACCTTTATCTTCATGATTGAATTGGACCGGGCCGCATACAAGATGATCGTGTATGCACTCCAGATCAATTTACGGTCGTCAACCTGGCTTATGTTTCCCCTCTTCTGGCCCCAGTTGACGGTATTCATCGGTTTTATCCTGCTCACCCTGCTGCTGGTGATTGATATTTTCCGGACCGGGGTCAAGATTCGGGCGGGCAAAAAAGCGGAGGCCTGATCAAGTGAGCCTGGAACTGCAATCTTTGATCCTGCTGGGGGGGATGTGTCTTCTTTTGGCCTTTGGCATTGAGATTGCGCCGGCCATGGGCATCGTCGCCGGGCTCGGCCTGATCTTCTTCGTGAACCAACCGATGGACTATTTTGCCCGGGCCGCTTTCGACATCATGAACTCCTTCACCTTCACAGCCATCCCCCTCTTTGTCTTCATGGGGACCATCTATGCCACCACCGGGATCGTAAGAGGGCTTTTCGTGGGAGCCGAAAAAATGTTCGGGAACGTCCCTGGAAGCCTGGCCTCGGCCATGATCGTGGCCAACGCCATTTTCGGGGCCATCTCCGGCTCCAGCCTGGCGGCCGCCGCCACCTTCGGCCGGATTTGCTTCCCGGAGATGGAAAAGGCGGGGTACGACCCCAAGATGTCCCTCGGGGCCATCGCCATTTCCGGAACGCTGAGCGTCCTCATTCCCCCCTCCCTCATCATGATCGTCTACGGCGGCTGGCAGGACGTCTCCGTGGCCCGGCTTTTCGCCGGGGGCGTTGTGCCCGGGATCATCCTGACCCTATTCTTCGTGATCACCGTGACCATTTTGGTCTTGCGCAACCCGAGCCTGGCCCCCAAAACTTCGACCCGGAAATATTCGGCCGGGGAGAAACTGACCGCCCTTTGGGACATCTTTCCCTTCCTGGTGGTCATCACCATGGTGTTGGGAACGACCTTTTCCGGGATCATGACCCCCACGGAGTCGGCGTCCCTGGGGGCTTTCCTGAGCATCATTCTCGCCCTGCTCTTCCGCCAGATGACGTACAAGGCGCTCAAGGAGAGCATGCTCTCGGCGGTCAACGTGAGCGCCATGATCGCCTTTGTCCTGTTTACCGCCCGGATGCTGGGGCAGGTCTTTCAGTACATCGGACTTACCGAGGCGACTGCCACCTTCATGATCAATCTGGATTTGAGTAAATATGCGATGCTGACCATTATTTGCATTTTGTATCTCATCCTGGGCTGCTTCTTCGACTCCCTGTCCATGCTGGTGCTGACGCTTCCCTTTGTGGCTCCCATCATCAAGAATCTGGGATTTGATTTTATCTGGTTCGGCGTTCTGTACGTTGTCCTGGCGGAAATCGGCCTGGTCACGCCCCCCTTCGGCCTGAACCTCTTTGTGCTCAAGGGGGTTGTGCCCAAATATGAGATTACCTTCATCTTTGCGGGCACGGTCCCGTTCCTGATTCCCACCTGTATTCTCATGGTGTTGATGATCCTTTTCCCCGACCTGGTTTTGTGGCTCCCCAATTTGATTTACGCGAAGTAGGGCTTGATCATCGATCGGGCCGGAAGAGGTTTCTCCGGGTCAGATTTGAATGACCACTTTGTCCGCCTGGCTCTTCGAGTCCAGAAGGATTTGGAACGCGCGGGGCAGGTCCTCCAGAGGAAATTGGTGGGAGATCAAAGGCTTGAGCTTGATTTTGTTATTTCTGACAAATTCCATGGCCACCTGGAAGTCCCAGCAGTACCCGCGGCATCCCCGGATCTGGATCTCCTTCTGGACAAAAAGGTTGATGGGGAAGTGAATGTGGTGGGCTTCTTCAAACAGGCCGATGAGAGCGCAGATTCCGCCTTTCTTCAGCGATTGGGCGCATTGGTGTAAGGTCTTCTCCACCCCGACCGCCTCAAAAGACCGGTCCACTCCCAGACCCTCCGTCCCCTTCAGGATCCGCTCAACAGGGTCTTCCTCCGCGGCGTTAATTGTAGCCGTGGCTCCCAAAGCCAGAGCCGTCTTCAGACGATGCTCCAGAAGATCGACCACAAAGACCGACCCGCACCCTGCCGCCCTGGCCACCTGGAGCAGAAAGAGCCCGATTCCTCCCGCGCCGAAGATAGCCGCGCTCTGACCCAGGCCCAGGTCGGCCTTGCGAGCCGCGTGGACGGCCACGGCCAGCGGTTCCAGGAGCGAGCCTTCTTCGTAGGAGACCGAGTCGGGAAGACGGTGAACCCAGTCTTCGGAAGCGACGAAGTAGGGGGTGAATCCTCCCTGTCCGGCGCTGTACTGGTAGCGGATATTCTGGCAGAGATGGTACTCCCCCCGAAGGCAGAAGTAGCATCTGCCGCAGACGATCACCGGCTCCACCGCCACCCGGTCTCCAGGGGAAAATTTGGTGACCGCCGGACCCATCTTGATGATCTCTCCGGAGATCTCGTGGCCGATGGCCATGGGGAGGGAAGCCAGGGGGTGTTTCCCCTTGTAGAGATGAATGTCCCCGCCGCAGATGCTGCAGGCCTTGACTCTGAGCAGAACGTCATGATCCCCCATGGGAGGGAGGGTTCGTTTCACGAACTCCACCTTCCCGGGAGCGGTGACCATGGCCATGGGGTAGTCTTCCATGAAAAAAGCCTCCGGCTTTTTTTAAAATGCGGAATTCGGAATCGGAAAGAGAAGAAATGATCCAAATCAATATTCCGCATTCCGAATTGGGATTATTCCATTATAAAATCTTTCTTCGGCCCGAACCTTCTCGGAATCCCCATGATCTCCCGGAGCTGGTCTCCCATGAGGAAAACCGGGGGAGGGCAGCCGGGCACGTAGTTGGGCAAGTGTTTGTATTGTTTTTGACAGTTTCCGATGGGAAGCTGGACATAACCCGCGGACCCGGAAAGGCGGGCTTCGAAGCCCATGCTGATCTCCACCGCCGGGAGATTCTCTAGGGAGATTCCGGCGGCTTTTAACCGTCCCATAGCAATTCGCAGGCCGTTAGGACAAGCGTTACAGGCCTCCCCATGGAGGAAACGCACTTTTTTGGCATCCGACTGCAGCGGAGCGCAGGCGCGGGTAAAGGGACGGCGGACCTCTTCGATAGATTTTCCCAGGACCGTTATGTCCTTTTCGTCCCATACGCCCAAACCCATACCCTGGGCCAAACAAAGGGACAGAACTTCCGTCGGGTCAATTCCCATGATCCGGGCGGCAATGGTATCCACGGCCACGGCGTCGGTGCCGGCCATGAGCATATTCAATCCGACGGGGGTACCGGCGATCGGCCCGTCGCCCTCCATGGCGATGAGTCCATCCACCACATTGAGGTGGGGTTTCAAAACCGCGTTCAGCTCCGTAAAGGCCTTGTTGAGGCCAAGGTAATGAAACCGCTTCTTTTCATCGTAAGTTGTAGTTCCCTTTAAATTCTTCATGGCGGCCGAGAGGGTGCTGGCGAAGTGGGTCTTGAGCACCGGGGCGTTGATGAAGAAATCAGCCCGCAGGACCTCCCTGGAAACCCGGACGCTTTTCAGCAAACCCCCCGCGGGGGTTTTGATTTCCTCGAATTCGCCGTCGTAGAGGTCGAGGAGCCTGGCTCCGGTGACCCGGGCCACTTCTTCGTATCCGTTGGCGGCGAAGGCTTTCTTGGTGTTCAACCCTATGGCTATGGCTTCGGCGATGATGACTTCTTCCGGCCTGGCCTTCTGCACTTCTTCCACCAGGGCCTGCATGAAGACCGGACCCGTAAGAATTCCCTTTTCCCAAAGGTTTTCTTCGGCGGTAAGGTTGGGCTTGATGAGGACGCGGCTTCCCCGCGGAATGAGGTTCGGAGCCGGGCCGATGAGCGAAAAAAGCTCGGCCATCATCTTCCGCACTTCCCTCAGGTCTTTCCCGTTTTTCCCTTTGATGATGGCAACCGAGGTATGCACTCACTTTCCTCCACGTCACAAACTCAAAAGAAATTTATGGGACACAGATAAACTTAGCGCGGCTGCGCCGCAACCAAAAAAATTTTATTGGACACAGATGAACACAGATAAACACAGAAAAGGATTCATGAAAAACGCTTAACAAAATTTAAAGATTTTACACTACAGTAGTACAGATGAACACAGATTTAATATTGGAGAAAGACTCAAAGAAAAAAGAGTGAATGGGACGCGGATGAACACGGATAAAAGATTTAAATTTTAGGCACTTTAGGCATTTCGAACTTTAGGCACTTTTCTTTGTTTATCTGTGTTCATCTGTGTCCAATGATATTATCTTTTAAAAAACTCCACCGCCCCGTGGGGACAGAGGGCCACGCAGAGGCGGCAGCCGTCGCATTTCTCCAGGTTCACCACCAGCTTCTTATCCACCACCGATATGGCATCGTAGGGGCAGGCCTCCATGCACCTCAGGCACTTCTGGCAGGAGTCCGGGTCGATGCGCGAGGCATAGGGAGTGTCTCCCGGTATTTGACTCGGCGGAATGATGTTCTTCACCGCCCGCCCGGAGAAGGCAGCGATGGAAGAATATCCTTTGGCATCCATCCAGCCCGAAATCTGCCGGAGCCAGCGCTTGACGATCTTGTGCCCGTAAATAATGATGGCCGTGCAGACCTGAACGGAGGAGGCCCCGCAGAGGATGTAGGAAATGACGTCTTCATAACTTCCGATTCCCGCGCCCCCAATCACCGGGGCTTTCAAGTTGGCCTCCGAGGCGCGGACCAGCCACTTGCGCGTAATCGAAGCCTGCCAGAATCCGCCGTATCCTCCCATGCCTCCCCAGTGGATGGGTTTTTCGGTCTCGATGTTCAAAAGCAGCCCCTGGTATCTTCCGGTTAAAAGCACGGCATCCGCCCCACCATCGATCATGCGGCCGGCAACTTTGATCGGGTCCACTCCTTCGCCCAGCACCTTGCCGATGACCGGAAGGGAGGTCCTGGTTTTGGCCAGTTGCAGGATGGAATAACAGAGATCGGGGTCTCTGCCCGCCACCATTCCGGTGGGTTGCCCCTTTTCCACATGGGGACATTGGAGGTTGAGCTCGATCATGTCCGCCCCGTTTTCCGTGGCGAGGTCCGTCAACTTGGCCCAGGATTCCGGGTCTGTGCCGGCGATGGACGCGATGACCTTCACGTCGAAGTCATGGGCTTCCTTGGCATATTCCCTCATCTGTTTGCGGGCGTATTCCTCGGGCGGGGTAGGGTTGAGCCGCTCGGTGGAGTAGAGAGAAAAATATCCTCCGTCTTCAATCGCTTCCGGATGTTCCACATGCCACCGGGGACGGGGCTGTTTCTGCAGCCACTCGGTGTAGCAGAGGGTCTTGGTGACAAAGGCCGCGGCATCGCTCCGAATGCATTTTTTCACGTTGGTTGGACCATACGTAGGTGTCCCTGAGGCTATAATGATGGGGTTTTTCAGGGTGACATTTTTTATTTTCATGCTGAGGTCAGGCATGGAACGATCTCTCCTCCCCTTGTTTCTAATGAAGATTCTGGTTCTTTATAACACAAATGTTTCGATTCGACTACAAGCCGACAAAATTGCGGAATGTGGAATTTGGAGTGCGGCGACGCGTCGCCGCTTTCGGAAGGCGCGACAAGTCGCGCCGGACGTAGCGCGCGCCAGCCTGCAGGCCCCGGAAAAGCGCCGTCGTGCCGGCGCACTCCCAAAAGTGAAATTTGGCGTTTTGGCCAACCTCGTTCCGATCGCTTCATCATGCATTTTCAATTATGTCCTTATTAATAAGGCACTTTGTAGTTGTTGAAGTCTTCCCCCTCCCGTGGGATAATTCAAAAAAATTCTGAAGAAGTGATGGGAGGACCTATGCCCAAGATTCTGCTCATTCAGGGCGCCAATATGAACATTCTGGGCGTCCGGCAGCCGGAGATTTACGGGAAGACCACGGCCGCCGAGCTGGACCGAATGCTCCTTGATTACGCCAAGGCCGAGGGCTTTGACCTGGAGATCTTTTACACCAATTCGGAGGGGGAGTGTATCGACCGGATCATCAAAGCCTATCGTGACAAGGTAGACGCTCTGGTGATGAACCCGGGAGGGTTTACCTACAGCGGCAAAGCCATCGGGGATACGGTGAAGGGGGTCAGCATTCCCTATGTGGAGGTGCATCTGTCCAATCATTATGTGAGGGACATTCACTCGGTCATTGCCGAAGCCGCCCAAGGGGTGATCATGGGACTGGGAATCCAGGTCTACTTCCTGGGGCTGGACGCGGCCCTGTATCTGGTCGATAAAAAGAAGTAGGGGCGGGTTTGAAACCCGCCCCTACGGCGTCGTTAAAAAAAAAGCATTTCGAAATTTGTAGGGGTGCGCTGTTACGCGCCCTTGAATCTCGGATTTCGGAGTAGCGGCGACCGGCTGGTCGCCCGAGTCGCAGGGGCAATTCATGAATTGCCCCACGCAGAAAAGAGGAATTATGCCCAAAAAATCCACCTGGAAAACGCAAAAGTACTACCACGGCCCCTCCGGCGCCCACCGCCGGGCGGTTTACAAAGCCATGGGGTACACCACGGACGACATGATGCGACCCCTCATCGCCATCGTGAACACCTGGGGGGAAGTCTGCCCCGGGCATTACAATCTGGACCACCTGACCCGCACCGTGAGGGACGGCATCTGGAAAGCGGGGGGGACCCCCCTGGAGTTCACCGCCATCTCCCAGTGTCCCACGGCCAGCCTGGGGGAACCCTCGATGCGCTATGATCTTCCCACGAGGGACCTCCTGGCCTTCGACATTGAAGCCATCGTCGAGCAGCAGATCTTCGACGGACTGGTGATCCTGGTCTCCTGCGACAAGGTGGTGCCCGGAGCCCTGCTGGCGGCGGCCCGATTGAACCTTCCCTGTATCATCCTTCCGGGCGGGTGCATGGAGGTGGGAACCTGTGAAGGGAAGAAGGTTACCCTTTCGGATTTGGATGAGATGGTCTTTGGGGCTCTTCCCCAGGGGAAGGCGGACCTCCGGAAAATCGAGCTCATGGAGGACGTGGTCTGCCCCTCCCCAGGGGCCTGCTCGATCATGGGCACGGCGAACACTATGCAGTGCCTGGCGGAAGCAGTGGGCATGACCCTTCCTTTTGCCGCCACCGCCCGGGCCGTATCCGCTGAAAGATTGCGCCTGGGAAAGGCTTCCGGGGAAGCGATCGTTCGCATGGTCTTCAGGGGAGAAACGGCCCGGTCCGTTATGGGCCGCAAGAACCTGGAAAACATGCTGCGGGTCTGCATGGCCCTGGGCGGCTCGACCAATGGAGTCCTCCACATCCTCGCCCTAGCCCGTGAGCTGGGCCTGGAGAACCACATCCACATCGAAAAGGTGGATGAATTCAGCCGGGAAACCCCCTGCATCTCCAATGTTGCGCCGGTGGGAAAGTATTTTCTCCCCGATCTTCATGAAGACGGGGGGGTGCCGGGCCTGTTGGCCGAACTGAAACCCCTCCTCCATCTCTCGGCGAGGGGAGTTGATGGGAGAACCCTGAAGCACTGGATACAGGCAGGGGAACCCATGCTGAAAAGGGGAAGGCGCTCCATCCTCTCCCTGAAGGAGCCGCTTCTGCCCCATGGCGGAATCGCCGTGCTCAAGGGCAACCTGGCCCCCATCAGCTCCCTGGCCCGGATGCTGAACAACACTATTCCTTTCCACCGCGGGCCCGCCCGCTGCTTCAATTCCCAGGAAGAGGCGGTGGCGGCGCTGAAGTCGAAGAAGGTGAAAAGCGGGGAAGTGATCGTGGTCCGGTATGCCGGACCCCGGGGGGCGCCGGGAATGCCGGATACCTATGCCATCCTGGCCACCGTGGTGGGGATGGGGCTGGAAGGGAAACTGGCGGTGGTGACCGACGGGCGCTTCTCCGGGTTTGCCCGGGGGTTGGGCGTCTGCCAGGTTTCTCCAGAAGCCGCGGTGGGCGGCCCCTTGGCTTTGCTCAAGAACGGGGATATAATCTCCATCAGCCTTCCGGATCGGTCCCTGAGAGCGGAAGTGTCCGATGCCGAATGGAAAAAGCGGAAGGCGGACTGGCAGCCTCCGAAGATAAAGCACGCGCCGGGCATCCTCGGCCTCTTTGCGGTGAACGCCGAGCAGGCCCACCAGGGAGCGCGTTTGGTCGCCTATCCTGCACCCTGGGAAAAACCTTGAGCCAGTCTGCCAATTCCCTTTGCGCGCCCCGCGCCTCCTCGTTCCTCCCGATCCTTGGCGGGAGAGCGGATTTTTGACTCGCGAAGAGAAATGATGTATATTATGATGTATACACAGAAACTGGGGGAGGACGTTCCCGATGGCGACCAAAACAACCAAGATACGCAAGCAAATTTACCTTGAGCCCAATCAAGAACTCATCCTCAAGCAGCTGGCGAAGAAAACCGGCATGGCGGAGGCAGAGATTATCCGTCAGGCGATCGATCGGCACACGAAAGTACTGCGGTTCCCCCGCCGAGACCTGGCGGGGTGGGAAAAGGAGAGAGCCTTCATCGTCCGTTTAATCAAACAGGGGCCTATAGCCGGGGGCCGTACCTGGGCGCGGGAAGATTTGCATGAACGATAAGGTTTTCGTGGACACCAATGTGATTGTTTACGCCTACGACCGGTCTGAGCCGGGCAAGCAAAAGCGCGCCCTGGAGATCTTATCCCCCTTGGCGATGACCGGGGCCGGGGTGATAAGCACTCAAGTGCTGGCGGAATTCTTCGTTGCCGTCACTCGCAAGCTAAGCGTACCCCTGAAAGTCCAGGAGGCTTATGAACGGTTGAAGAATTATCTCCAAAGTTGGACGGTGGTGGACATCACGGCCATGATCGTGCAGGAGGCGGCGCGAGGAGTCCGTGATCATCGTTTTCATTTCTGGGATGCTCAAATCTGGGCCGCGGCCAAGCTTTACCAGATCCCCTTGATTCTTAGCGAGGATTTCAATATCGGGGGGGTCATTGAAGGAGTTCAATTCGTGAATCCCTTTGCCGAGAAGTTCCGGGTCGAGGACTGGCTGGGGAACTGAAGTGGCTCCGGGAGAAAGAGTAGAAGCTTTGCGACAAAAAGGGGCATGACGACGTCTGCATTCGGACCAAACCCCCCGGGAGTAGCCCCCACATGTGGCCGAACCTACCTTTGCCAAGAACCTTTCTATCCGTGAAGACAACTGGGTATTTTGTATGGCCATAAACGATCCGGTCATCAGCGGATTGAATTGATCTTCAACATTGGATGGGAATCGAATGGCATACCTTGCTCCATCCGATTGCTTCCCGGAAAAGGTGCTGCTTCAGGTCAAACAGAGATTCTTCTGAGGGAGGAGGAAAAACATGGGCACGGGAAATAAGATCGGCCTCCGTTTCTCGGAAAAGATGTCCGGCTATCTGACCGAGGGGGAGAGGGATTTCGCGCAGGGGGAAAGGACGGGACAGCAGCAAAACAATCCGTGTGCCTTTGGGGTAACCATTGAAATAGACGATGTGGAGGATTTTACCAAGCTCTCCGGCCGAAAAGCCCGGTTGACCGGAACCCTTTCCTACCCGCTCCTGGGGCAGGACCTTCCCATCCGCAGCGGCCTTTTCGGCCTCTTCCGGCCGGATCCGGCAACGGGGAGTCGGCACATGACTTACTCCTTCGGGTTCACGGCGAAGGACGGCCAGGACTATTTCCTTTACGGTTACAAGGTGATCTACGATGACCCGAAGATCGACCTGATGGAGGACATGACCAAGCTTTTCACCCGTATCTTCCGGGGGGACTCAACCGACAGTCCCTTGTACGGATCCGGCATTCTCCATTTCCGCGTGCAGAGCCTTCCTTCCATGCTGGCTTCCTTCACCGTCACCAACACCAGTTCCCTGATTGCAAAATTCAAAGCCGTCTCCCAGTTCTTCTCCTTCTGCTACGGAGAGATCCGCGACACCTACTTCAAGAAGATCAGCCCCCTTTACCACAGCGAGTACGAAAACCTGGTCTTGCGGGGAAGGCTTGCCGACCACGGGGGAGGGGAGCGGGAGTTCTTTTTCTTCTCCGGCATCCATGACAAGGACTTTCCCTGGGGGGACGAGGAGGTTTTCTGGGATGCAGCCCTCCTCATGAAAAAGGAAGATGGGACCTGGGAAAGATATGCCCTGACGGACCGGGATATCAGCGAACTGGATCTGGATGTGGAGGACGGTACTTACCAATACCAGGGACCGCTCTACCAGATCCGGGAGGGGTATCAGTTGTACCGGAGTGAGCTTCATAAAACGCATCTCCCCGCTCACCTGCGAAAGGTCCAGGCCAGGGTCGAGATCAAATTCGATTATAAAAAATTTGACCCGGTGGATGTTCCCTTCGCCGTGAACCCTGAGTACCAGAAGATAATTCCCCATGAGTTAATAGATGACATCCGGGAATGGCATCCCCAGCTGGGGAGCCTGGGATGGCACATGACCCCCTACCGGGTGAGGGTGAGGGAGGGAAAGATCACCCTTCAGGATGAAGCTGGCTCGAAGGAATATTCTCTGGTCGGGGATAAGACGCTGGGGGAGGCGGAGAAGGCGCTCTTCTCGAATATCCGCTGGCCGAAGCTCTATTACAACTATTTCTGCGCCCTTTCTCCGGAAACCAGGACTCTTTACGTGAAGGTGCGTTCGGATGTTCTCCGGGGCAACCGGAAGGATGTGGTGATCGACCGGATTGAGCAGGAACTCGGCAAGATCGTCAGCCGCCTGGTCACGCTCGACCTGCAGATCGATGACCGGGGGGCAAGAATCTGGAAGCCGGCGGAGGGGAAAACCTTCCAGACCGTGGACGACAACATTCTGGAACTCAACAACGACCATTTCCCCACCGGAGTCTTCCAGCGGCGGGTCGTTTCCCTGCGGGATGAAAAGGGCGACTTATACCTGGCCATGGAAGAAGACATGGATACCCTCAACCTGGGGGGCATCAACTCCGACCGGGTGGCGACCGTAGCCTCCATCAAGGACCCGGATAAATTCAAGGCCCTGGACAAGGTCCTGGAGGCTACCGGCTTCTTTCAGAAGCTGGATGCGGCCTGGCAGAAATCGGGGAAGAGCAAAGAAGGGTTTTTCATCATGGTCAAACCGAATTTTATGTTCATGTACTCCACCAAGGATCAATCCACCTTTACTGACCCTCAACTGATTGAACAACTGGTCGACCGGATGCACGAGCGGGGGTACCGCAGCCTGGCCGTGGCCGAAGCCCGCAGCACCTACGGGACCTTCTTCACCAACCGGGAAGTGAAGACCGTGGCGCGGCATATCGGGCTGACGGAGAAGAACTACCGGGTCATAGACCTTTCGGAAGACTTGGAAGAATATGAATTCGCCGGAAAGCTGGGGAAACATTGGGTGAACCGGGAATGGAAAAACGCCGATTTCCGGATTGCCTTCGCCAAGAACAAGACCCACCCTTACTCCCGCTATACTCTGGCCATCAAGGTGATCTACGGCGCCCTGCCCATGGAGAACAAGTTCCTGGAGTACCATAACAAAAGGGACATTTATTCCACCACCGTCGAATACATCAAACACTTTCCCATCCACTTTGCCCTTGTCGATGCCTATATCAGCGCCGACGGACCCTTCGGGATCTTCGCCGACAAAAAGCCGAACATCACGGAGACCATCATCGGCAGCGAAGACCTCGTGGCCACGGACTGGATCGGGGCGGCGAAAATGGGGCTTGACCCGATGGTGAGCGATTACATGAAGCTGGCGGTGGAGGCCTTCGGCAAGCCGCAGATCAGGCTGGTCGGAGACCGAACCCTCTACCCCGATTGGGTGAACGTGACCGATGTGATCCCCCTGGGCGCCTTCGGCGTGCTCGACCGAAATTATTTATTCGGCAACTTCTTCTACTCCGTCTTTACCTACATGGACCCCTTCTTCCAGTACCAGGACCCGGGTTTCGGCCGGGAATTCGCCCGGAAGCTGCTCGATCCCCTCAAAACCCTCTTTTTTCAGAAGGTGGAGAAGGGAGAGATAGATGCGGAGTTGAACGAAAAACTCTTCAAACTTTTTTCGGGTCAGGGGTGAAACCCACGGGGTGACGGGCGTATTTTTCCAGCCAGAGTTTCGCGATCTCATTCCGGTCCGCGATCCAGACCCTCGGAAATTTTCGGACGTGGGCCAGGAAACGGTCCAGCCCCTGAGCCCGGCCCGGTCGGCCGATGACGCGGTTGTGCAACCCCACCGACATCATTTTGGGATAGGTCGCTCCTTCCTCGTATAAAGTGTCGAAGGCATCCCGCACATAGGCAAAAAAATCATCGGCCGTGAACATCTGGTTTTTCCAGAACCGGATATCATTTTGATCCAGCGAGTAGGGTACAACAAGAAAGGGCTTGCCCCCCACGTTTTCAAAATAAGGCAGGTCATCATTAAAGGCCCCGCTGTCGTAGAGAAAACCCTCCTCGGCCAGGATTCGCCGGGTATCGGGAGTCTGCAGCGGCCGGGTGAACCAGCCAAGGATCCGCTGCCCCGTGGTTCTCTCGATGGATTCACGGGCCTTGCGGATCTCCTCCCGCTCCTGCTCCGGGCTCATCCCGTAGTGGGATACCCACCGGTACCCGTGCCCCACCATGTCGTATCCATGCCTGACAAATGCCCGGGCGACCTCAAGGTTCCGTTCCAGCGCCAAAGCACTGGCGAAGATGGTGCAGGTGGCGTCGTATTTATCCAGGATCCGCATGATGCGCCAGACCCCTGCTCTGCTCCCGTATTCGAACATCGATTCGTTGACCAGCTCGCGCTCGTCGGGTTTCGCGGGATAGGTCCATTCGGCCTGCATCTCGCGCTGCCGGTCGCCCTCGACCGCTCCCATCTCCGACCCCTCTTCATAATTGATCACCACATTAAGAGCGATCCGTGCTCCGCCGGGCCATTCCACCTTGGGCGGGCTTCCTCCATAACCGATAAAGTCACGGACGGAATTCACCATCTTCTACCCTCCTTATCTAGCGGGTTGTTCTCGAACTCCTCTCTCCCGGTGGGAAATAGAGAATTCAGTCTTTGGGGCTGGGCCGGTAGAGCCCCCTTTGATTCGCCCCCAAGAGCCCGGCTTGATAAGCCCGGGTGTCCAGGGGGGAAAGGCGCTTTACCATCTTAAGGGTGAGCACCCGGACTCTCCTCATCCGGTCCAGTTTCTCCGCAATGCGCTCCAGGGGTTCGTCCTTTACCATCCAGCCGTGCCGGTCGAAGGATTCCAGGTTCAGGGGCAGCGTGTACCCCCGCAGAGTCTTCTCTCGCTCCACATTGTAGAACTGCTCAAAATAAGAAAGGACCAGTTCGCGCAGGGTCCGATGGATGGGTTCGCGAAAGCGGAGGCCCACGAAATTCGATTTGCCCACCGCTCCCCAGTGACCGTCCTGCTTGAAGAGGGCGAGGAGATGGTCATCGTCCCGGTGGTTGGGAAGCATCTCCAGGATCAGGGGGGGATGTCCCAGACGGCGGAGCATGCCGGCGGCAAACAGCGCCCCGTCATAGCAGTGGGCCACTCGCTCCCGCAGAACCCGGAGGGGGCAGCGGTAGGTTTCTTCGATGGAATAATCGAGTTCATCCAGAAAAGCCTGGATTTTACCCGGAGTGGTCAGACGGCCCAAGATTCGGCGCTCGGATTTCGTCAAATGCTGATCGAACTGAATCTCAACCCCCATCTCGATTTCCCGTAACACTTTAGCTCTTTGAAAAAGATAACTTTGACCTTTTGAAAAGATTCACCAGAAATCCCCCCTGCCCCCCCTTTGCAAAGGGGGGTTGGGGGGGATTTCAGCGATGGGTATCCTAATCGATATGGCTTTGATATGATTTTCAAACGGCTAAATTGATACCATTATTCCAATATTCCAATGATTTTGATATTCCATCATTCCAGCATTCCAATTTGTTTGCTCTGCGGTCTCTGCGTGCTCAGCGGTTCAATTTCTTTCTTCATCCCCGGCGGATACGGAGATTTTGATAATTTCCCATGCCATGAAGAATTCCCCGATTGCCGGAGCCGGCACCCTAAACCAGACACGTTTGTGACTCCGAACTCCGTACGGGCGACCCGGCGGGTCGCCCCTACGAACCCCGAACTTTTTTTATTATTGACACCCCCCCGAAAACTTTCTATTCTGGGGATGAAAGTGAGCTCGAGATGTTCGGCATCGGCCTTCCTGAACTGGTCATCATCCTCATCGTCGCCCTGATCGTATTTGGCCCCCGGAAGCTTCCTGACCTGGCCAAGTCCCTGGGGAAGGGTCTGGCCGAATTCAAGAAAGCCAGCGACGAGCTGAAAACCAGCATCGAAAGCGACCTGAAGGTCGATCTGAACGAAGAGCCCTATAAATCAGAGGTTCCCCCGCAGGCTGAACCCCCGGCTCCTCCCCCGGCCGAGCCGGAGGCCCCCCCGGCCAATCCGCTGCCGACGCCGGAGTCTTTCCTGGAGGATGTGGAGCGAGGGAAGCACGAGGTCATCCAGGTCCAGGAAAACAGCCAGCCGGCCGAAGCCTCAGCACAGAACACTCCCCCGCAGAAGGAAGAGAACCAACCTGTCGCCGCCAAAGAATCCATCCGAAACATCGGATAAAAAGCTTCCCCTTTCCGCCCACCTGGAGGAGTTGCGGAAAAGGCTGATCTATTCCTTCGTCACGATCGGCATCGCCTTTGCCGTCTGCTATGCCTATATTAAAGAAATCGTCGAAATCCTGATGCGGCCCCTGGTGAAAACCATGCCCCCCGGCAGTTCCCTGGTCTTCACCGCCGTCCCCGAGGCTTTCTTTACCTACTTCAAGGCCGCTATCCTGGCGGGAGTCTTTTTCTGTTCCCCTTTCATCCTCTACCAGGTCTGGGCTTTCATCTCCCCGGGGCTGTACCGGAGGGAAAAGAAATACATCCTTCCCTACCTTTTTGTCTCTTCCTTTTTTTTCCTCCTCGGCGCCGCTTTCTGCTATTTTATCGTCTTCCCGGTCATCTTCCGTTTTTTTCTCAGCTTTGCCACCGATGAAATCCGCCCCATGCCTTCCATCCGGGAGTACCTCACCTTCACCATCGAACTCCTGCTGGCCTTCGGTCTTCTCTTCCAGTGGCCGGCCCTGGTTTTCTTCCTTTCCCGGATGGGTGTCGTTTCCTCCTCTTTCCTGGCCCGGAACCGCAAATATGCGATCCTGCTCATCTTCGTGGCCGCAGCCATCCTCACCCCGCCGGACCTGGTCTCCCAGCTGCTGCTGGCCGGGCCCCTCATTCTCATGTACGAAGGCTCGATTTGGATGGCCAAATTCCTGGGCAAAAAGAAAAAAGAGGAACCGGAAGAAGAGGAAAAAAAGGAAACGCCTGCGGAAGGAAAATCAGACTGAGGCGGGGAAAAGACCAGGCCAGGACGGTATCTACTTCGCGGAACGCGGAAAGGATGCTTCCTCTTGCCCCATCTTTCCTTTCCTGCCCTGACGGGATAATTCCTCCATCATCTCCCGCTCCTTCTTGCCGGGCCGGCTGGGAGCCTCCACCCGGATCTGGACTTTCAGGTCTCCCCTTCCCCTTCCCTGCAGGGCCGGCATCCCCATTCCCTTCAGGATAAAAATTTTCCCGGGAGGGGTTTTGGGCGGAATCTTGATCCGCACCGGCTCTTTTAGAGTCGGGGCTTCCACTTCCGTTCCCTTGAAGGCCAGGGACAGTTCGACGGGAATCTCGCAGGTTAAATCATTGCCCGAGCGGGTGAACACGGGATGTCTCCGGATTGAAAGGATGACGTAGAGGTCCCCCGCAGGCCCTCCGTTCCGGCCCATTTCCCCCTCGCCCGCCAGGCGGAGGCGGGTTCCGTTATCGGCTCCCGGGGGGGTGCTGATTTTGAAGGCCTGGGGGATTTTCAAAACCCCCGCCCCTCTGCACCGTGGGCAGGGCCGGGGAATGTACTCTCCCTCTCCCTTACAGCGCTCGCAGGTGGTTTCCACGATGAAAAAACCGCGCTGGCCCCGCAGGGAACCCGTGCCCTCGCAATAGGGGCAGACCGTCGGTTGAGTCCCGGGCGCGCAACGGCTTCCCCGGCAAACCGGACAAACCGACTTGCGGGTGAATTGAATCTTTTGCTCCGAACCCCAAGCCGCTTCTTCCAGAGAGATCTCCAGGTTGAACCGCAGGTCCGCACCCCGGGCTTTCCTCTGCCGGGGATGATCGGCCCCGAAAAAGTCTTCCAGGATCTCTTCAAAAATCCCGTCGACAAAATCCTTCCGCGCAGAAAAATCCGGCGGTTCGCCGAATCCCTCGAACCCCCGCCTCCCCATGGATGGGCCCTGGCGGTCGTAGGCCGCCCGTTTCCGGGTATCCTGCAGGATTTCATAGGCCTCGGTGATCAGCCGGAAATGATCCTCCGCCGAGGGATTGTTGGGGTTTTTATCCGGGTGGTACTGGTGGGCCAGGCGGCGGTAGGCTTTCTTGATCTCCTCCAGGCTTGCCGAATGATTGATGCCCAGAAGATCGTAGTAGTCCCTCTTGATCATGCAGGGGCTTCTTTCTCCGCCTGCGGCCTTCCTTGGGAGACGATGACTTTGGCGGGGCGGAGCAGCCGATCATGGTAGAAGTACCCATTCTGCACGGCGGCCACCACCCGGTTGGCCTCCAGGTCGCTTTCTTCCTGGGAGATGGCCTCGTGTTTCTCCGGGTCAAAAACCTCTCCCGCCGCCGGAATGGGTTTCACCCCAAACCTCTCCAGGATGTTGAGGAGCTCTTTATGAATCATCTCCACCCCGGCGAGAAGGGACGAATTTTCCCGCCCGTTCTTTCCGTGGTCAATGGCCCGGTTCAGATTGTCCAGGATGGGAAGCAGCGCCTTGAGCAGGTCTTCGTTGCCGAATCTCAGGTGGTCGGCCTTTTCCTTCTGCATCCTTTTCTTGAAATTCTCCATCTCCGCCCTGAGCCTCAGCCATTTGTCAAAATATTCCGAGGACTCCCTGGTCTTTTCATCAAGTTGAGCTTGAAGCTTTTCCAGCGGCGTCGGCTCTTTCTTTTCTTCTGCCCGGGCGGACTCGGCTGCGGGCTTCTCCAGGTTTTTTCCCTCGATCTTCACCTCTATGGCATTATCTTCCTTATTTGATTTCTTGTGATGACCCTTCTTTTCCAAAATTGATCTCCCCTCACGGAAAATATCGGTTCCGCCCCTGGCGGTTGACAACCTGAAAGGAATCAGTCGATGTTTCCCAGAATCTGTCCCACAATCCGGGCGGTATAATCCACGACGGGAATGATGTTGGAGTAATCCATCCGGGTGGGCCCGATGACCCCCAGGGTCCCCAGGGTGTAGTTCTCCCGGGAATAGGGGGCCGCCACGATGCTGCAATTGATCATTTCATGGAGCTCGTTCTCCGCCCCGATGAAGATCTGAATTCCCTGGGCGGAAAGGGCTTTATCCAGGAGTTTGACGATTTTGGTCTTTTCTTCGAAAGCCTCAAGAAGTCCCCTCATCTTTTCCATGTCGGCAAACTCCGGGGATTGCATGATATTGGTCTTCCCTTCGATGAACAGATCCCCCTCCCCTTCGTCTTCCAGCGCTTTCTGGCTGAGCTGCAGGGCCCGGTACATGAGCTTATCGAAAATGACCTTTTCCTTCTTCATCTCTACCACGATCTTCTGTTTGGCCTCCGCCAGGCTGAGGCCCCCCATGATTTCCGAGAGATACCTGCTGTACTTATCCAGCTCGTCCTGGCTCATCTCCTCGTCCGCCTGGATGAGCTTGTTCTGGACCTCGCCGGTCCGGGAGACGATGATCACCAGGATCCTTCGGTCCCTCAACTTGATGAATTCGATATGCTTAAAGATCTTGCTGCCGAAACGGGGAGCCAGCACCACGCCGGTCTGCTTGGAAAGCAGGGACAACAGGTGGGACGCCCGTTTCATCACCTCATTGATGTCCGGGTCCCCCTCCAGGAGCAGGCCCTTTTCGATATTCCCCTTCTCCTCCAGGTTCAACCTTCGCATGTTCAGGATCGTATCCACGAAAAAGCGATAAGCCTTATCGGTGGGAACCCGCCCGGCGGAGGTGTGCGGTTGAATGAGAAACCCCAACTCTTCCAGGTCGGCCATCACATTGCGGATCGTGGCCGGACTGAGCCCCATCTTGTACTTCTTGGAGACAATCCTCGACCCTACCGGCTGAGCCGTCTGGATGTAATCCGTGATGATGGCCTGAAGGACCCTTCGATCCCGCTCCGTCAGCGCCTCAAACATGCTAACCTCTGAACACTCTTCATGATTGAGTGTGTTTTAAAAATAACAACAAATACCCCTCTTGTCAAGGATGGGAGCCATTGAATGCGGAATGACGAATGGGGAATGCGGAATTTAAAAATAGCCCCAGAGAGCACAGAGGAAGAAGAAATGTAAGGAAACCAATGAAAAACCCTCTATTGCCAGGAGTAGGGGCGGTTCGTGAACCGCCCCTTGAGTGGAACCCTTCGAGATTCCTGAATCCCCAGCATTTGAGAAAACCCATTTGGGGCTTTGTTCCGAAAGTCAGTGTTTCATCAATTTTCAGGAGTTATCCATAAATTGGCAGAGCCGCAGCCAGGAGATAATATCTTCCACGGCACCACGGCCCTGCCAGAAATCCCCCCTGCCCCCCTTTGCAAAGGGGGGTTGGGGGGGATTTCAGAGACGGGTTGGCCAATCAGGGTTTCTTGACAAAATTCAAGATTTTTCATATTCATTGCCCACACGACTCATCACGTACTTTTGGAACAAAGCCCCATTTTAAGGATTGCCTAAATTTCAATTTATGCTAAAAATGGTTCTCATCGATCTTCATTCAGGAGGATTGAGCCGTCATGTTTGAGAACCTGTTTTCCCTCAAGGGGAAGGTAGCCATCATAACCGGGGGAAGCCGCGGGATCGGGCGGGCTCTCGCCCTGGGCTATGCCGAAGCGGGCGCGGACGTGGTCGTGTCCAGCCGCAATAAGCGGCCGCCGGAACTGGAAAAGGTGGCCCAAGAGATTCAAACCCTGGGGAAAAGGGCGCTGGCCGTTCCCGCCCACGTGGGGAAAAAAGAAGACGTTGAGACCCTGGTCCGGAAGACCCTTCACGCCTTCGGCCGGATCGACATTCTGGTCAACAACGCCGGGGCTAATCCGGTCCTGAGCGCCATGGTCGACCTGGAAGAGGACTCCTTCGACAAGGTTCTGGAGGTCAACCTCAAGGGGGCCTTTCTGATGAGCAGGGCAGTCGCCCGGGAGATGATCAAACAGGGAGGGGGCCGGATCATCAATATGAGTTCCATCAGCGGGCTTCGTGCCCGGGCCGACGGGACCGGCGCCTACTGCATCAGCAAGGCGGCCATGAACATGATGACCCAGGTGATGGCCCGGGAACTCGCCCCGCATCATATTCTGGTGAATGCCATCGCTCCCGGCTCGATCAAAACCGACTTCAGCCGGGTGAACTGGACCGATCCGGAACGCAAGGCCCAGCGCATCCGGGAGATCGAGCTGAAGCGTTTCGGCGAACCGGAGGAGGTGGTGGGCATCGCCCTCTTCCTGGCCTCCGACGCCGGCTCTTTCGTGACCGGAGAGATCATCCGGGTGGATGGGGGGCAGACGATTTAGAGGCTAAGGTCAAGGCTAAGGCTGAGGCTGAGGGTCGATCGAGACCAGGCGGTGGGAAGAAAATCCTACCTTCCCCTCGACCTCAGCCTTGACCTTGACCTCGACCTCAACCTTAACCTCAACCTTAACCTCAACCTTAACCTCAACCTTAACCTCAACCTTAACCTCAACCTTAACCTCAACCTTTTTTTTAAAGGAGATCAAGCCGATGGCTACCCCAATTTATGAAATCTACGCGGTGAAGTACGGCGGCCCCTACAACCGCCCGGCCTGTATTGTCAACTGGTTTCAGGACATGGACAAGACGGCCCAGATCAATTACTACATCTTTGTCATCCGGGGAGGGGGGGAAACGATGGTGGTGGATTGCGGCGTCGATCCTCAACTGGCCAAACAGCGGAACCTGGACAGTTACGTGAGTCCCGCCGAAGCCCTGAGGAGGATGGACATCGATGCGGCCAGGGTGAAACACCTGATCGTGACCCACGTCCATTTCGACCATATCAGCGGGATTCAGTTGTTTCCCAAGGCCGACATTTATATCCAGGAAAAAGAGTTCAATTTCTGGGTGAAGAATCCCGTCGCCCAGCGGGCCCCTTTCCTCTTCGTTACCGACTCCGTTGCCAATCGCTACCTGGCCAGACAGAAAGGGAAGAAGAGACTCCGCCTGATCCGGGGAGACAAAAAAATATTTCCCGGGATCGAGCTGCTTCTCGTCCCCGGTCATACCATCGGCCTGCAGGCCGTGGCCGTAAATACGGCGCAGGGAACAGCCATTGTCGGCTCAGACCTGGCTCATACCTTCTCCAGCTACAAGACCGATATTCCCAGCGCCATCATCACCGACCTGATCGTCTGGATGAAAAGCTACGATAAGGTCAAGGCCAAGGTCTCTTCCCCCGACCTCCTCTTCCCGGGTCACGACCTGGCGCTCATGGCGGACTACCCCAAGGTGGCTGAGGATATCACCCGGTTAGCCTAAAAACAGGATCGAGGACCGAGGCTCGAGGAATGAGTCTGTAGGGGCACGATGTCCCGCGAAACGCGAGATGCCCCTACGGCCCCGATGAAGGATATTCCCTTGCCTCCTGCACCCTGTCATTGTGCCGCTTTCTTCCCCAGCTCGTACGCTTCCTTCTTCGCCTTCTCGTCCTTGGCAATCTCCCCTTTGGCCGCGGCAGAAGCCATGACGGCTCCGATGTATTTGAGCTTGGTGAAGTCGGCGGTGCTTTTGAAGCTGTGGACGATGGGGTCGGCGGTATGCACGTTCGTATCCCCGCAGACCGTGATCAGGCCGATCTTTTTCCCCTTCATCTTCGGGTAATAGTGTTTGTGCCATTTCCATTCGGCGTCGAAGAAGGCGCACCAGCGGTCCAGGTAGGCCTTCATCTGGGCGGTCATGGCCCAGAAATAAACCGGCACGCTGTGGATGATCCCGTCTGCTTCCAGAATTTTCTTGTGAATCTCCAGCATATCGTCTTTGACCGCGCAGATTCCCGATTCGTTGCATTTCTGACAGTCGAAACAGCCGGAGATTTTCTTCTGGCTGAGGTTGATCTTTTCCACCTCGGCCCCGGCTTCTTTAGCCCCGGCCAAAGCCTGATCCAGCAGAATGTCGCTGTTTCCTCCAATCCTCGGACTTCCCAGAACTCCCAGAATTTTCATTGGTTCCTCCTTTTTCATAACCTGAATGGGTCTCCCCCCATTTCCCCGAGGGTGATTTTCGAAACCCGTTGATTGCCGCTGCCGGAATGCCAGAATGGATATTACCAAAGGGAAAGGACAAAGAGAAGAGGGAGGAATGAATCGGCCTGAAATAGCGGCCCTTCACGGTTTTTTACCCCCCATTCCCCGGTTTTTTTTATTTCGCCCTGCCGTCAAAAAGCCCGCGTTAAAAATTTTTACCCTCAAATTTCCCGATCCATCTTTTTCCGAAATTTTTCCCCGCTTAGGGGGAACATAGGAAAAAAATTAACCTCCTTCAGGATGAACCGCCTAAACTTTGGGGGGAAAGGACCGATAAGTTAAGTAATCAAAACCGTTTAAGCTCGTCGCCCGCCCGAAATGATCTAAACGCATGCGGTATGGGAAGCAGAATGATTTCGGTTGCTAGCCCTGGATAAGGAAGGGGGATATGGAGTCGTTGGATCCTGCGAAAACTCTGGAAATCCTGAAGGCCATTTCTGACCTCGAGTCGGCCATTGCCAACCTGTACCGGTACTGTTCGGAGCTCCGGGAAACGGAAAAAGATTTCTGGTTGGCCCTGGAGCAGGACGAGCAGAAACATGCCCAGCTGGTCCAGCAAATGGCCCAGATGATGGAGAACCGGAAATTCTTCTGCGTTCCCAGCGGTTCCTTCAATGGCTCCGCGGTCAAAAACCTCAAGAATTTCGTCGAGAGGCACCATCGCAAGCTCCAGAAGCTCGAGATTCCCGCGGATTTCAAAAGCCTCCTTTCCATCGCCTGGAACATCGAATATTCCATCGTGGAGATGAACTACAAGAACC
>Ga0315295_10000944_pt1 | contig 24880 bp, 22 predicted proteins | sample YL17G14_0_MG_FD_204453 | JGI IMG/M metagenome (GOLD analysis project Ga0315295, IMG submission 204453) | Sediment microbial communities from Yellowstone Lake, YNP, Wyoming, USA - YL17G14_0 | ecosystem: Environmental > Aquatic > Freshwater > Lake > Sediment | place: USA: Wyoming | collected... | reverse complement strand
TGCCAGACCGAGATGACCGCGGTATAGATAATGCCGCAGGTGAGCGGATGGGAGAGGGCGCGCAACACCGGGAGCAGGCCGGCCCGGCCGGTGACCGGCCGCACGAGCCAGTCGGGCAGGCCGAGCAGGAAGAGGACGGCGGCGGGATAGATGATGATCTGGTGCTGCAGCATGTGCGCGCTGAGCAGGTAGCGCTCGGCGATCTGGTCCAGCGGCGAACCGACGGCGAGGTAGAAGAGGATGAGCGAGGGATAGAATTTAAGGGCGTGACTCCGCGGATAGGAAGCATTCGCCACGAGCCGCGAGCGCAGCGGGCCGGTCAGGAGGGCGTAAAGCCAGCCGAGGAAGATGAGTCCCCCGATCAGGAACGGCTCATTGTGCCAGTGGGTCCAGTCGATCATGGGCAGGAAAAGGCGGGGTCAGCGATCCCGCCCTACAGTCGGCAAGTTGCCGCGGACGTCAACCCACCGCCAGCCGGGCGAAATCCAGCGCCGCCGAACTCAGGGGCTTGCTGGCCTCGGCGCCGAAGAGGTGGAGCAGCGCCCACATCGTGCCGCCGGCGAGCACCAGGCCGATGAAGAACAGGATCGTGCAGAACACCTTGTCCCACCGCAGGTGCATGAAGAAGAAGATGACGAACATGAACTTGATGGCGGAGAGCGTGACCAGCGCGGTGACGACGAACCACTTGGCGATGGGCAGGTAGACCAGCACGACCTCCACGCCGGTGATGACGGCGAGGATCATCGCGATGGCGATGTAGAAGTGGAACTTGCTCGGCTCGTGGTGGCCGGCGTCGGCGGCAGTGGTGGCAGGGGCGGACATGGGAAAAGAGGGCTGAGACCTGAAACTTGAGACCTGAGGTTTGGGATCAGAGATATTCCAGCAGGTAGACGGCGGTGAAGATGATGATCCAGACGATGTCGACGAAGTGCCAGTAGAGGCCGATGGACTCGACATCGATGGCGTTCTTCTCGCCGAATTCCACCGCGCCGCCGGTGCGGGCCAGCCAGAACACAACGGCCAGGGCGGCGGCGCCGACCCCGTAGGGTCCGGCGTGGGCGGACATGAAGTCGCCCAGGCTGGCGCCGTAGATGACCTCGATCATGCCCGGAACGAACCAGATGAAGGAAACCCCCATGACGACGCACACGGCGGCGAGGTGGGCGAGATTCCGCAGCAGGCCGCCGCCGCCCGCCGCGGGCTTGAAGGTGCGGACATACATCATGCCGAGCAGCAGCACGCCGATGGCGACGTGCGTGCCGTGCGTGCCGGTGAGGGTGTAGAAGGTGGAGCCAAAGATGCTGTTCGAGAGCGTCATGTGCTTCACCGTCACGAAGTGGGTGAACTCGTAGACCTGGCCGCCGAGGAAGATGCAGCCGAAGAACATCGTGCCGAGCAGCATCGTGCGGGTGCTCTTCACGTTGCCGCGCTGGATGGCGTTCACGGCGAGCGCCATGAGCAGCGAGGACATGAGCAGGATGAACGTCGAGAAGGACGTGAGCTCGATATTGAAGATCTGCGTCGGGACGGCGTTGCCCGGGGGCGGGTTGAGGCGGTAGACGAGGTGCGTCGAGATCAGCGCGCCAAAGAACATGCAGTCCGAGGCCAGGAAGGCCCACCAGAGGAGCTTCTTGTTCGGGATGCCCGTCGAGGTGGTGTGATCGTGATGGTGGTCGAGATGACCGGTGGCCGCGGAGCTGCTCATGAAGGGAGGGGAGAGTGAGAGTGAAGGTGAAAGGGGAGGGAAGGGAGGAGCGAGAGAGGGTGGGTCGGTTGATCAGGACACTTTCACTTTCACCCTCACTTTCACTTCTTAGTTTGTCCCCTCCCTGTTTTCCGTGGCGTTGCCGTCGGCATCCAGGTGGATGTGGTAGCCGCCAGGGCCCTCGAGGGCCCACAGGTAGCAGGCGCTCAGCAGCACGACGAGGCCGGTGAGGGCGAGGGGCAGGTGGGAGGCGAGCACCTGGTTGCCGAACAGCACCACGGGGTGGTGCAGCTGCGCGAAGTTGAAGGCGCCAACCAGCAGGCCGGCGGCGGCGAGCAGGGGATACCACGACTGGTCGGGCATGTGGATGCCGCCGTGCGACGCCTCGGCCTTCATGTGCTCGGCCTTTTCCGCCGCGATCTCCTCCTGGTGCGTCTTCTCATACCACCAGGCGTCGCGGGCGTGGACCTGCGGGATGGCGGCGAAGTTGTGCTCCGGCGGCGGCGAGGGGATGGACCACTCGAGGGTGCGGCCGTCCCACGGATCGTTGCCGCAGGTCTTGCCCTTGAAGTAGCTCCAGACCAGCACGGCGAAGTAGGTGAAGATGCCGAGCCCGAGCAGGTAAGCGCCGATGGTGGCGAACATGTTGCCCTCGTTCCAGCCCATGTTGGCGTCGTAGGTCCAGGTGCGGCGCGGCATGCCGTTCAGGCCGAGGAAGTGCATCGGGAAAAACGTGCAGTTGAAGCCGACGAAGATGAGCCAGAAGGAGACCTTGCCCCAGAACTCCGGCACCATCCGGCCGAAGAACTTCGGAAACCAGTAGTGGATGGCGGCCAGCAGGGCGAAGGTGGCGCCGCCGATGAGCACATAGTGGAAGTGGGCGATGACGAAGTAGCTGTCCTGCTGCTGGGCGTCGGCCGGCGCGGCGGAATGCATGATGCCGGAGAAGCCGCCGAGCATGAACATCCAGATGAAGCCGAGGGCGAACATCATCGGCACGCGGGTCATGATCTGGCCGCCCCAGAGCGTCCCGATCCAGTTGAAGATCTTGACGCCGGTCGGCACCGCGATGGCCATGGTGGCGATGGCGAACGCCGCCGTCGCGACCGTGCCCATGCCGGTGGTGAACATGTGGTGGCTCCACACGCCGAAGCCGATGAAGCCGATGGCCGCGCCGGAGAACACGATGACCGGGTAGCCGAAGAGCGGCTTGCGCGCGAAGGTCGGGAGGATTTCCGAGACGTAACCCATCGGGGGCAGGATCAGGATGTAAACCTCGGGGTGGCCGAACACCCAGAAGAGATGCTGCCAGAGGATGGGCTGGCCGCCGCCGGAGACCTCGAAGAAGCTGGTGCCGAAATTGCGGTCCATCATGACCTCGACCAGCGCGATGGCGATGGCCGGCAGCGCGAGGATGAGCAGGAAGCTGGTGATGAGCGCCATCCAGCAGAACACGGGCAGGCGCATCATCGTGAGGCCCGGCGCGCGCAGGTTGATGATCGTGACGATGAAGTTGAGCGACGCCACGATGGACGAGAGGCCGAGCACCTGGATGCCGAGCACCCAGAGGTCGGTGGACATGTCGGGCGTGAACACCTTGGAGGTGAGGGGGGCGTAGCCGAACCAGCCGACATCCGGCGCGCCGCCGAACTGCCAGCTGGGGACGATGTGCGAGAGCCAGCCGACGTTCAGCAGGATGGCGCCGACAACCCAGACCCAGAGCGAGAAGGCGTTGAGGCGCGGGAAGGCGACATCGCGCGCGCCGACCTGGATCGGGATGAGCAGGTTGAAGAACGCGGCGTTGAGCGGCATGACCGCGAGGAAGATCATCGTCGTCCCGTGCATCGTGAACAGCTCGTTGTAGAGCTGCGCGCTGATGAAGCGGTTGTTCGGCACCATCAGCTGGGTGCGGATCATCAGCGCCTCGAGCCCGCCGATGAGGAAGAACAGGATGGCGAAGCCACCGTAGAGCATGCCGATCTTCTTGTGGTCGACCGTGGTCAGCCAGCCGACGAGCCCGGTCTTGGCCGTCGGGCGGGCCATGAGTTCGAACGTCGCCTTGGCGGGCGGATGGCCGGCGCCGGTGAAGGCGTGTTTAACTAATGCTTCTGCCATAAAAGTGCGTGGGGTTGGGAGATGGGGTCGCTTGGCCTGTCATTCTGAGCACAGCGAAGAATCCAGTGAATTTCCGCTGACGGTCATGCTGCTGGGTTCTTCGCTTCGCTCAGAATGACGGAAAACAGGTGCATGGTCTGCCGTCACTTCAGGCTGTGGAGATAGGCGACGAGCGCGGTGATCTCCCGGTCGCTCAGGGTCATCTGCGGGTTCGGCTGCCAGTCGCCGCTGTTGTCCTGCAGATTGAACCCGCCAAACCACATCTTGTTGCCGGGCTTGTAGTGGTTCGGCTGCTTCAGCCAGTCGCGCATGCGCGCGGGGGTGTTCTCGAGGACACCGGCCGCGATGGTGGAGCGGCTGCCCACGCGGGTCAGGTCGGGGCCGGTGATGCCGATGCCCTCGTGGCCGCGCACGGCATGGCAGGAGACGCAGGTCTTGTCGCTGAAAAGCTTGCGGCCGGTGGCGATGAGCGCCGCGTCCTCGCCCGCTTCGGGCTTCTGCATGTTGCGCCAGGACTCCAGCGGGTTGGCGTCGAACGCCGCCGAGCCGGCGAGGGCGTCGCCCGTCTCGAACTTCATGCCGGCGAACTGCCCCGTCGGCGCCGCGGCGGCCGCGGCGAGTGAGGCGGCGGTGACGCTGCGGGCGGTCTGCTTCTGGTGCTCGAGCCACTTCGCGTAGTCGGGCGCGGAAAGGGCGACGACGCGAAAGCGCATGATGGCATGCGACTCGCCGCAATACTCGGCGCATTGCCCGTAAAAGTAGCCGGGATGGTCGGCCTTGAACCACAGGAAATTGCCGCGGTTGGGCATCATGTCCACCTTGCCGGCGAGCTTGGGGATCCAGAAGCTGTGGATGACGTCCACCGTGCGCAGCTGCACTCTGACGGGGATGCCGGCGGGGACGACGAGTTCGTTGCCTGTGACGAGCGGAGCCTCGCCGCCGTTGGGCAGCTTCACCAGTTCGGAGGGATACTCGAACTTGAACCACCACTGGTAGCCGGTGGCGGTGACCTCCATGGCGTTGGCTTTCTCGGCCTCCGGCACGTCATGAGTATAGATGATGTCGCGGAGAGTGGGAATGGCGATAATGACGAGCAGCGCGACGGACGCGACGATGAGGCCGATCTCGACCAGCGGATTGCCATGGCCCTGGGGCGGCGGCGCGGCGTGCTCGTCGGCCTCGGACTTGGCGCGGAACTTGATCTGTGCGTAGGCCAGCACGCTGCCGACCACGATGAAAATGAAGGTCGTCACGTAGACCGTGACCATGAACAGGTCCCACTGCCGGGCGGCGACGGGGCCGGCGGTGACCATGGTCGACTGCGGGCCGCTGAGGTTGAAGACTTCGGTCAGTTTGCAGCCGGACAACAGGACCAGGCTGAACCCGGCGGACAATGCGGTGGCGATACGCAAAATATTGCGGTGGTCGGAGCGTGGGCTGGACATGTGTGACGAGGGCGGCGGCAGCGGAGGACGCTGGGACCGGTGAGTTGCGCGACAGTTTGCAAAATACCCCCCATTTCAACCACAAAACCGCGTATTAGTTTGGAGCATATTAGGCCGGGTGGACCGGGGGGTGGAGCCCGGGCGGGGCAGGCTAAAATCACCGACCCTTGACCTGCGTCATTGCTCGGCCGGCCGCCTTGTGCGATAGTTCGCCCCCGTATGAAACTCCCGCTGATCCTCTCCCTGTGCGCCGCCAGCCTGCTTCTCGCGGGTTGCGGCCAGAAAAACGAATCGGCCGCCGCTCCGGTGGCCGCCAATGCCGCCGCCGGTCCCTTTGCGTTCACCGCCAACGACAGCATGAAATATAACCTCACCCGCTTCGAGGTGAAGGCCGGCGCGGAGGTCACCGTCTCCCTGACCAACATGGGCAACATGCCGAAGGCCGCCATGGCGCACAACTGGGTGCTCCTGAAGAAGGGCGCCGACCCGAAGGCCTTCGTGGACGCCGCCGTCATGGCCGCCGCGACCGACTACATCCCGCCCGCGCTGGCCAACCAGGTCATCGCCCACACCAAGCTGCTCGGCCCAAAGCAGACCGACGAGATCAAGTTCACCGCGCCGACCGAGCCGGGCGAGTATCACTTTGTGTGCAGCTTCCCCGCCCACTTCGCCTCCGGGATGACCGGCGTCATGGTGGTCAAGTGAGGCGCCTGCCCGCCAGAAATTCGAAAGCCGGACCCGCAGGTCCGGCTTTTTTTTGTGTGTGTGGGGGGGGGACACCATCCTGTCGCCGATGGGGACATCGGCGACCACCTCACTTCGCCGGCGCCACCAGCTGCTCCGCCCACTGCCGCACGACGGGCCGCAGGTCGCGCCAGGCGGGCCGGTCGGCAAACTCGCGCGGCGAAATCCGCCCGATCGGGCCCTTGACGCGAAGGATGTGCCGCGTCTCCGTTTCCTGCACGAGCTGGATTTCCTCCAGGACGGTTTTCTGGTCAAGCGTGGTGATCTTGATGCTCCAGATGATGCCGTCGGCGCCCGGGTCGAGGACTTCATAGGCGAAGATGCGGTTCCGCGGCATCGGCACCTGGTCGAAGCAGAAAATCCGCACATTCGCCGCCGCGGGGTCGCGCTTCTCGTGGAGGAGCAGACGCACCGCGTCGCGGGCGGCCGCCGCTTCCTCCCACATGCCGAGGGCGTTGAGGGACTGCAGGATTTTCCGGGCGACGGAGAAGTCATTGGGCGTCTGTTTCTGGGCGAGGCGCCATTTGGCCAGGGCGGCGCCGTAGCGGCCCAGATCGTAGTTGGCCTGGCCGGCATTGTAGGCCGCATCTGCATTTTGCGGATCGAGGCGCAGGGCTTCTTCATATTCTGGCAGCGCCTCTGCTGGCCGCTTGGCCCCGCTCAGGACGACCCCGAGGTTGAAATGGGCGTCGGCCAGGGGCGGTCCGATCTCGATCGCCCGCCGGTAGGCGGCGATGGCCGGATCGACCTGTCCGAGGTGGGACAGGATCCAGCCGCGGGTGTATTGCACGATGGCGTTGGGCGCGCTGGCTGCGGCGAGGCCGTCGATGTTGCCCAGCGCCTGCTCCAGCTGTGCGCGGTCGTCCTCGTGCTTGATGGCTTGGTCAAGGATGGTCCGGGCGGCGGTTTCGGTATTCTGGGCCGGCAGGGGAATGGTCGTCAACAGTCCGGCCAGGAGAAGCGCTATGCGCTTCCCGATGCCACCACTCAGGCATGCTGGCCGGTTCACGCGGACATTTTCCCCCTCCCGCCCGCCGCGGGCAAGAGCCAATTCCTTTTCAGGTCGCACTCGGCCACCAGAGATAGAGGAAGCAGTAGACCAGCACGCCCGTCACCGACACATACAGCCAGATCGGGAAGGTGACTTTCGCCCATTGCTTGTGCGTCTCGTAGTCACCCTGGAGCGCGAAGAGGAACGTGCGGGGCACCAGGTAGGCGATGGCGATGGCCAGGACGATGTGCGAAATGAGCATCGTGTAATAGAACGCGCGCAGCGCCGGGGCCTCGCCGCCGAAGGGCGTATGCACGCCGCGGATCAGCACCTTGTGCGTCATGTAGCCGGCGAGGAACAGCGCCGACACCACGCCGGCCGTCAGCATGGCGGCCCGGTGCGCGTCCTTTTTCCCCTGCTTGATGAAGAGGAAGCCGAGCGTGATGAGCACCGTGGCGGTGGCGTTGAGCGCGGCGTTGAGGGTGGGGATGTCCTGATTTGTCATTTGCGAAACGTCATTGCGAGGAGCGGAGCGACGAAGCAATCCAGATGGATCGCCACGCCCGCTGCGCGGGCTCGCGATGACAGGTGTGTATTATAGTTTGAAAATCACCCGGTCCGCCACGAGCAGACCGAGCAGCAGCGGCAGGTAGCCGAGGGTGATGTGGAACAGCCGGCGCGCCTCGGTCTCGCGGACGGCGGGGTTGAGGAAGTTGAACGCCGATTTCAGGATCCACAGACCGAGGGCGGCGGCGCAGGCGAAGTAATACCACGAGCAGTAGCCCAGCAGGGTGGGCAGCGCGCTCGCGGCGGCGAGCAGCACCGTCCAGATAAACGTCCAGCGCGTCAGTCGCGTGCCGCTCGGGTCGGTGACGGACAGCATGGGCATGCCGGCGGCGGCGTAGTCCTTGCGGTAGGTCCAGGCCAGCGAGAAGAAGTGCGGCAGTTGCCAGGTGTAGAGGATGGCGAAGAGCACCCAGCCGAGCAGGGGGTTGGAGCGGCCGGCCGCAGCCCAGCCGATCATCGGGGGCAGCGCGCCGCTGATGGCCCCGATCTCGGTGTTCCAGCGCGACCAGCGCTTGGCCGGCGTATAGATGGCGAGGTAGGCGACGAGGGTGGCCAGCGCGATGAATGCCGAGAGGCCGTTAACAAATTTGAAGAGAACCGCCAGCCCGGCGATGTTCAGCGCCCAGCCGAGCACGAAGGCGGAGCCGGGCGCGATGATGCCGGCGGGGAGGGGGCGGTCGGCCGTGCGCTGCATCAGGGCGTCGGTGTCGCGTTCCATATACATGTTAAGCGCCGCCGCGCCGCCGGCGCAGCACGCCGTGCCGAGCACGACGTAGAACGTGCGCGACCAGTCCCAGAAGGAATACGGCACGGCCGCGAGGTAGCCGAGCATCGCCGTGATGACCGACATCATGCTCAGCCGCGGCTTCGTCAGTTCCAAATAATGCCGCCACGTCGCCCCGGTGGGGGTTGCGATGGCGGCTGGCACTTGTTGCTCGGTCTGGATCATGGGCGGGCCGGTTCCATCGAGCCGCGGTGGGTGATAAAAGCCACCCCGAAAGTCACCGCCAGCGTCAGCGCGCTGAGGATGACGTGCCCCGTGGTCATGGTGACACTCCGGCCCGTCCAGATGATCTGCGCGCCGAGCCAGATCTGGCCCGCGACCAGCCCGACCAGCAGCAGGCTCGCCCCGCGCAGCACCGGCGCCAGGCCCCGGTCGCGGACGAGGAAGTGGCCGTAGGCCGCCACGCCGATGGCGATGGCCGCGGCCATCACGCGGTGGGTGAAATGCAGCGCCACGCGGTAGTCCCAGGCCGCGGGCAGCAGGCCGCCGTCGGCGTTGGACCAAGGGAAGGTGGGAATGGCCAGGCCGGCGTAGTTGTGCCGCATCGTGGCCGCGACGGTCAGCTGCACGAACAGCAGCACCACGCACCACCAGCCGAGCCGGCGCACGAGCGGCCGGGCCGTGCCGAGGGTGTTTTCGATCCACGGGCGCGACAGGCCGGCGGCGATGGCGAAGAGGATGCAGACATACACCTGGGCGAGCACCCCGTGCGGGATGCGCAGCATCTGGCCGAACGACATCGCGAAGCCCGGCACGTGCATCCGGTCAAACAGCACGCGCGTGCCGCCGAGCACGCCTTGGAAAATCACGATGCCCAGCGCCCACCAGCCGAGCCGCCGCAGCCAGGCGCGCTCCTCGCCCCGGTGCAGCCAGACCGCGAGGGCGAGGGTGATCAGCCCCATCATCGTGCCGCTGAGCCGGTGCGAGTGCTCGGCGAACTTGTCGATTTCCTCCAGCCAGCCGTGGGGGTTGACGGAGCCGTTGGACAGCGGCCAGTCGGCGAAGGCCATGCCGGCGCCGATGCTGGTCGTGAACGCCCCGAGCGCCACCAGCACAAACACCCAGGCGCTGCCGAGGGCGGCGAACCAGGCAAGGCCGGGCTGGTAGGTTTTGATGCGGGTCATGGCTGGGTTGGGAGCGTGGAAAAGTGGAAGTGATAGGCCGGGCGGGCGCGGCGCAAACCTTTTGACAAATTTCCGCTTTGGCAAATGGGTGGACGGGATGAAGCCCGGATATTCGCGCCTGCCCCACCTGACCGCATGCTTGCTCGTGCTGGTCGGCGTCCTGGGCGCCGGGTGCGGGAAGCAGCCGGCCGCCGCCGCCGTGGCGGCCGCGCCGGCCGAGAAGCGCTACCCGCTGACCGGCGAGATCGTAAAGGCCGATCCCGGGCGCGCCGTGCTCATCGTGGCCCACGACGAGATCAAGGGGTTCATGATGGCGATGACCATGGAGTTCAAGGTGTCGAAGGGCGACCTCGCCATCGCCCGGCCCGGCCAGCACATCCGCGCCGAGCTGGTGCAGCGCGACGACGGGTTCCACCTCGAAAAAATCTGGCCGGACGACGCGGCGACGTCGCGCGCCCTCGAGGCCTCGGCCAAGGCCCTCGCCCAGGACACGGCGATGCGCGGCAAGGAGGCCTACCGCGAGATCGGCGAGAACCTGCCCGAATTCACCCTGCTCGACCAGGAGGGGCGCGCGGTGACCGGCAGCCGGTTCCGCGGCCGGCAGGTCGTGCTCAACTTCATCTTCACCCGCTGCCCCATCGCCACCATGTGCCCGGCCGCCACGCAGCGGATGGCGGAGCTCCAGAAGGCCGCGAGGGCGGCGGGCGCGAAGGACTTCGAGCTCGTGTCCATCTCCCTCGACCCGGAATACGACACGCCTGGCGTCCTCAAGGAATACGCCCAAATCCGCGGGCTCGACCTGTCGAACTGGTCGTTCCTCACCGGGCCCGACGCCGCCGTGCGCCACCTGCTCGCGCAGCTGGGCGTCATCCGCGAGTTCGAGGGCGCCACCATCAAGCACACCCTCGCCACCGTGCTCATCAACGAGCAGGGCAGGATCACCTACCGCGTGGACGGCAGCATGTGGCTGGTCGACGATGTCGTGCGGCACCTGAGAAAGGAATGAACGCGACTGATCAAGGTGGAACCCGGCCTCCGGACGGGTTAAATGGCGCGCGAATCCTGAAAACGCGTCCGGAGGACGCGTTCCACCCATGAGCCGGAACCGCCAGATCATCCTCATCACCGCCTCAGCGCTCCTGCTCTACCTCGGGGTCCGCCTGCTGCCCACCGGCACCAACCTGAACCACATGGATTTTCGCGTGGAGGGGAAGGGTTCGCTGGAGTTCTGCGACCCGGCGAACCCGCAGTTCATCCCCGTCGTGCAGGTGCGCTCGCCGATCGTGCTCACGCTGAAGGGCGACCGCGAGCCGGCGCGAAACCAGCCGGTCAATTTCACCCTCGTGATGCGCACGGCCAGCGGCAAGCCCATCGCGCCGGAGGACCTGCTCGTCACGCACACGCGCAAGCTGCACCTGCTGGCCGTCGATCCCACGCTGTCGGACTACCAGCACATCCACCCCGAGCCGGGCCGGCGCGCCGGCGAATGGGTCTTCACCCTGGAGCCGCAACGCGCGGGGCTTTACCGGGTGTTCGCGGACTTCACGCCCGCGGCGACCTCCCGCGGCCTCTACGGTGTGGCGGAATTCACCGTGCCCGGCTCCGTGCCGGTCGTCACCCGCATCCCGAACACCACGTGGCAGGGCGGCGGCTTCAACTTCGAACTCGTCGTGCCGCCGGTGTTCCGCGCCGGGCAGCCGGCGGACCTGGTCTTCCGGGTCCAGAGCCAAGGCGCGGTCAAGCAACCCGTGCCGCTGCAGCCGGTGATGGGCGCGTTCGCGCACATCGTGGCGTTCGACGAGGCGCGCAGCGGCTTCGCCCACCTGCACCCGCGGGAGACCGACTTGGCGAAGCCGCCCGACGCGCTCCGGCCCGAGCTGAATTTCCGGGTCACAATCCCCGCGCCCGGCCGCTACGCCATCTGGGCGCAGGTGAACCTGGGCGGCACCGAGGTCTTCGCGCCGTTCTGGGTGGACGTGATGCCGTGAGGCGGGCGTCGGTTTCCACCCCGGCGCCTGTCGCCGATATGGAAATCGGCGACCACCATCCCCGAGTCTGCCGCCACCCTCACACCGGCCGGCCGGAAAGCTCCATCACCTCGCCGCCGGCGGTCGAAAGGAAACGGTGCAGTTCCGCGCCGGGGAAGCTGCCGAAGTTGCCCGGGTGGCAGCGCAGCAGGCCCTCGCGCGCCAGCCGCATGATGCTCCGCCGGTTCAGCTCCGGGTCGTTGCAGAAATAATGCTCCCGGGCCTTGTTCGGCCAGACGAGGCTGCCGCGCAGCACGTCGCCGATGACCGCCTCGCCACTGCCGAGCACGACGGACGCCGAGCCGGGCGTGTGGCCGGGCGTGGCCAGCACGCCGCCCTTCACGCCGTGCGGCTCGAGCGAGAAGCCGTCCCGGAACACCAGGTCGGGCTCGAACGCCTCGAATTCCTCGTCCACGAAGGGCCGCACGATGCGGCCGAGGGCGTCCTGCGGGGCGAGCACGCCGTTGCGGCCGCTGCGGACGAGCGCGGTGTCGCCGGTGTGCAGGGCGATCTGGGCGCCGCTGCGGCGCCGGAGTTCCGCGGCGCAGCCGGCGTGGTCGCTGTGGCCGTGGGTGAGCAGGATGAGCGCGAGCTGTGCCGGCTCCACGCCATGCGCCGTGAGCGCGGCGAGGATGCGCGGGAGGTCGCCCGGCGCGCCCGTGTCCACCAGCACCGGCCGCTCGCCGAGCAGCAGGTAGCAGTTGGAAATCGCGCCTTTGATCCGGATCAGCATCGGGGGATTAAACGGAAGGGGATTTAACCACGAATGACACGGATTGACACGGATGAATTGAATTACCCGTCATTCCGAGCGCGGCGAAGAATCCAGCATCGGTGGCTGGCAAGGCGGGATTGGATCATCCGTGCCCATCCGTGAAATCAGTGGTCAGCAACCCCTTCCTATACGGGCTCATGCAGTTGGTGGGCGTCGGTTTCCATACCGACGCCTGTCGCCGATGGGGAAATCGGCGACCACCTTTTAGTGCGGCCACGTTCCGAGGGAAACCAACGCTCAATTGCATGAGTCCGCTCAGAACTTCAGGTGCTTCACCGTCACGCCCCGGTTGATGAGCTGCTTCAGGGAGTCGATGCCGATGCGCAGGTGCATCGAGACGTGTTTGTTGTCCACCGCCTGGTCGCTTTCCTCGGTCTTCACGCCCTCCGGGGTCATCGGCTCGTCGGACACCAGCAAAAGCGCGCCGGTGGAAATCTCGTTGGCAAAGCCGGTGATGAAGATGGTCGCGGTCTCCATGTCGACGGCGATGGCGCGGATCTTCCTGAGGTATTTCTTGAAGTCGGCGTCGTGCTCCCAGACCCGGCGGTTGGTGGTGTAGATGGTGCCGGTCCAGTAGTCGCGCCGGTGCTCGCGGATGGTGGTCGAGATGGCCTTCTGCAGCGCGAACGCGGGGAGGGCGGGCACCTCGGGCGGGAAATAGTCGTTGCTCGTGCCCTCGCCGCGGATGGCGGCGATGGGGAGGATGAGGCTGCCGAGCTTGGCGCGGTGCTTGAGCCCGCCGCACTTGCCGAGGAACAGCACCGCCTCAGGCCGGATGGCGCTGAGCAGGTCCATGATGGTCGCCGCGGTGGCGCTGCCCATGCCGAAGTTGATGATGGTGATGCCGGCCGCGGTGGCGCTGGTCATGGGCTTGTTCCGGCCATGCACGGGCACGCGGTGCCAGTGGGCGAACTGTTCGACGTAGCGGTCGAAGTTGGTCAGCAGGATATAGCGGCCGAAGTTTTTGAGCGGCACGCCGGTGTAGCGCGGCAGCCAGTTCTCGACGATTTTCTTCTTGGTTTCCATGGATGGTCTTTTGCCCGCAAAAATTTAGCCCGCGCCCGGAATACCGCGAGGGAAATCTGTGGGCCGGGTTGGTGGGCGCCGGTTTCCATGCCGGCGCCGGTCCCGGAGGGGGAAATCAGCGGCCACCCTATCAGGCGCGGGCCAGCGTGTTCGCCGTGTTCAGATGCCCCACGCCGGTGTATTTCACCGACTGTTCGTCGGCGTGGTAGCTGGAACGGATGAGCGGACCGGATTCCACGGTGCCGAGCCCGGCCTCGAGGGCGAAAATCTTCCAGCGGGCGAACTCCTCCGGCGGCACCCAGCGGTCGATCTGCCAGTGCTGCGGGGTGGGCTGGAGGTATTGGCCGAGCGTGAGGATGTCCGTGTGGTCGCTCGCGATGTCGCGCAAGCACTGGGCGATCTCCTCCTGCGTCTCGCCGAGCCCGAGCATGATGCCGGTCTTCGTGGTGAAGCCGCGGCTCTTGGCGTGGCGCAGCACGGCGCGGCTGCGGTCGTAGCGGGCCTGCACGCGCACCGGCTTCTGCAGGCGCTCCACGGTCTCGACGTTGTGGTTGAAGATGTCGGGTTTGGCGTCGAGCACCGTGTCGACCTGGTCGAGGTTGCCCTTGAAGTCCGGCACCAGCACCTCGATGGCGCACGCCGGGTTCCGGCATTTGGTCGCGCGGATGGTCGCGGCCCAGACGCCCGCGCCGCCGTCCTTCAGGTCGTCGCGGGCGACGGAGGTGATGACGCAGTGGCGCAGGCCCATCCGGGCGACGGCGTCGGCCACGCGGGCGGGTTCGCCGAGGTCGAACTCCGTCGGCCGGCCGGTCTGGATCGCGCAGAAATTGCAGGAGCGCGTGCAGATGTTGCCGAGGATCATCACCGTGGCCGTGCCGCGCGACCAGCATTCGCCGATGTTCGGACACTGCGCGCTCTGGCAGACCGTGTGCAGCTGGTTGTCCTCCACCAGCCGGCGGGTGGCCTGGTAGGCGGGGCCGGCGGGCAGCTTGGCGCGGAGCCAGTCGGGTTTGCGGGAGGTGGGCGTCATGCAGCGGGACAGAAGGTGGGAAATCTAACCACTAATGCACACTAATTTCTCACTAATCATGAGTAAGTGCCGCCAGGTGATTTTCGGTATCAGCGATTAATTAGTGTGGATTAGTGGTTTCCAAAAACCCCCGGCAGCAGCCGCCAGAATTCCGCGGCGAGCACGCGCTTCACCTCGGCTTCGTCAACCGTGCCGCCAAGCTCGCGTGACATCGAGGTGACGGTGCCGTCGGTGATGCCGCAGGGCACGATGCCGTCGAACGCGGCGAGGTCGGTGTTCACGTTGAGCGCGAAGCCGTGGTAGGCGGTCCAGCGCTTCACCGCGACGCCGATGGCGGCGAGTTTGCGCGGGCCGAGCCAGATGCCGGTCTTGCCCTCGCGGCGGCCGGCGGCGAGGCCGAGGGTGCCGACGGAGTTGATGAGCACCTGCTCAACGAAGCGCAGGTAGGCGTGGAGATCCGGGCGCGGTGCGAGGTTGACAATCGGGTAGCCGACGACCTGTCCCGGGCCGTGGTAGGTGATGTCGCCGCCGCGGTTGGTTTGCACCACCGCGATGCCGCGGCGCGCCAGCTCGGCGTCGTCCCAGAGCAGGTTCTGCTCGGCCCCGAGGCGCAGGCCGAGCGTGAAGACGGGGTTGTGCTCGGTGAAGACCAGCGTGTCGCCAATTTCGCCGGTGTTGCGCCGGGCGACGAGCTCCTCCTGCCGCCGGAATGCGTCCGCATAGCCGGTGCGCCCCCAGTCGAGGGTGGCGGGAATGAGGGCGGCGGCAGGGCGGGCCATGGCGGAGGATAACTAGAAACAGGTCCCCCGGGGGTGCAACTGTTTCGTCCGGTGACGTGGACGGCAGCAAAATCCATTTGCCCCGGCCCGCCGGGCCGCCAAGCCTGCGCCATTCCATGAGCGCCATTCCCGAGGACATCACCCATGACCAGTATGCCGTGCGGCTCAAGAAGCTGCAGGGCATGCGCGCGGCGGGCTGCGATCCGTTCCGCGCCAGCGCGGCCCAGACGCATTTCTCGGCCGACGCCATGAAGCTCCACGTGGAAGGCCAGGACAACGCCGTGACCGTCTCGGTCGCCGGCCGGCTCGTCATCATCCGCGACATGGGCAAGAGCCAGTTCGTCAAGATCCTCGACCAGCAGGGCCAGCTCCAGCTCTACCTCAAGAAGGACGTCATCGGCGAGGAGGCCTACGCGGCCTTCAAGAAACTCGACCTCGGCGACATCATCGGCGCCACGGGCACGCTCTTCAAGACGAAGACCGGCGAGATCACGGTGCGCGTGGAAAAATGCACGCTCGTCGCCAAGGCCCTCCGCCCGCTGCCGGAGAAGTGGCACGGCCTGACCGACGCCGAGCAGGTCTACCGCCAGCGCTACCTGGACCTCATCGTCAACGCCGACTCGCGCGCCCGCCTGATGCAGCGCAGCCGCATCGTCACCAGCATCCGGTCGACGCTGGCGAACCGCCAATTCCTCGAAGTGGAGACACCGGTGCTCGAGAGCGTGGCCGGCGGCGCCGCCGCGCGGCCGTTCGTCACGCACCACAACGCGCTCGGCGCCGATTTCTACCTCCGCATCGCGCTCGAGTTGCGCCTGAAGCGCCTGCTCGTCGGCGGCTACGACCGCGTCTACGAGATCGGCCGCATCTTCCGCAACGAGGGCGTCTCCCGGAAGCACAACCCCGAGTTCACCATGCTCGAGGTCTACCAGGCCTACTCGGACTTCCGCGGCATGATGGAGCTGGTCAAGGCCATCTTCACCGACCTGTGCCGCGACGTCATCGGCCGCTTCGAAATCCCGCACGCCGCGAGCGGGGAGACCATCAACTTCGCCGGCGACTGGCGCGAGGCGCGTTATTTCGACCTCATCGACGCGGCGGTGGACTTCAAGCTCAGCGCGCGGCGCAACCAGCCGGACTATGCCGCCCAGGCGGCCGCCGCGGCGCAGAAGCTCGGCCTCGAGATCCACGCCGGCTGGCAGCCGTTCGAGATCGTGAACGAGATTTTCTCCAAGAAGATCGAGCCGACGCTCATCCAGCCGACGTTTGTCACGCACCTGCCGAAGGAGCTGTGCCCGCTGGCCAAGCTGAACCAGGACGACGCGGGCCTGATCGACGTGTTCGAGCTCATCATCGGCGGCATGGAGATCGCGCCGGCCTACTCGGAGCAGAACGACCCGCTCGTGCAGCGCGCGATGTTCGAGGCGCAGGTCGGCGAGGACCAGCAGAAGATGGACACGGACTTCCTGCTCGCGCTCGAGCACGGCATGCCGCCGGCGGGCGGCATGGGCCTGGGCATCGACCGCCTCTGCATCCTGCTCACCGGCGCCGAGAGCATCCGCGACGTCATCCTGTTCCCGTCGCTCCGCCCCGGCAGCGCCGGCGCGGCTGCGCCAAGCAGCGAGAAGCAATAAGCTTCAAGCGGTAAGCCAGAAACAGGTTGGCACCGTGAGCTTACAGCTTATCGCTTAAAACTTACCGCTCACCCATGCCCTGGCCGATCTACCTCGCGCTGAAGCAGCTCTTCCCGTCGGGGCGGCGGCTGCCCTTCTTCACGATCATCTCGATCCTCGGGGTCGGGCTGGGGGTGGCGCTCATGCTGGTGTCGACCAGCGTCATGGGCGGCTTCGGCCACCAGATCAAAAGGATGATCATCGACACGCAGGGCGAGGTGCAGATCCGCGGCCGCCAGCCGATGGAGACCAGCGCCGCCGTGGAGTCGGCCATCGCCGGGGTGCCGGCGGTCGCCGCCTCCGCCCCCTACGCACAGGGGGTCGTGATGGTGGAATACGAACACCGCCCCGCGTTCCCCGTCATCCAGGGCTTTGACCTGGCGCGGATCCGGAAAGTGGTCCCGCTGGAACGCTACCTGACCGCCGGCTCGTTCGACGACCTCGACGACGACTCGGTCATCCTCAGCTCGCTGCTCGCGAGTTCGCTCGGGGTCAGCGTGGGGGACAAGGTCAGCCTCTACACGCCGCTCATGCTCGAGCGGATGAAGCGCAACGAGGTGCTGCTGCCGCGCGAGGCGCGCGTCGCGGGCATCTTTCGCATCGGCCACCAGCAGCTCGACAGCTCCACGGTGCTCTGCTCGCTGCGCCTCATGCAGGACCTCTACGGCCTGCGGCAGCTGGTCCACGGCTATAACGTGCGGCTCCAGCCGGACGCCGACCCCGATGCCGCCGCCGCCGCGCTCAACCGGGCGCTGCCGCCGGTGGCGTCGGCACTTACCTGGTTCGAGGCCAACGCCGACTTCCAGGCCGTGCTCAGCTTCGAGCGCAACATGATCTTCTTCCTGCTCACGTTCATCATCGTCGTGGCGGCGTTCTCCATCACCAGCTCGCTGCTCGTCACGGTGGTCCGCAAGACCCGCGAGATCGGCCTGCTCGGCGCGATGGGCGGCGGGGCGCGGTCGGTCGCCGCCTGCTTCTGCTGCCAGGGCCTGTTCATCGGGGTCGGCGGCACGGTCGCGGGCCTCGGGCTGGGCTTTCTGTTGCTGCACTACCGCAACGCCGCGGTGCATTTCATCGCGAGCTTCACGATGGGGCAGGAGGTGTTCGTGAAGTTCTACCAGTTCAGCGACCTGCCGGCCCACACCGCGCCGCGGGACGTCGTCATCATCGTGGTGTTCTCCCTCATCGCCGCGACGCTCGCCGGGCTCATCCCCGCGTGGCGTGCGGCGAAGCTCAAACCCGTGGAGGCGCTGCGCAGTGAGTGATTTCAACTGTAGGGCGGGCTTTATGCCCGACGTGTCGGGGATAAACCCCGACCTACAAAAGAGAGGCCGCTATGTCTGACGCCGTCCTTAGGGCCGCCAGCCTGCGCAAGACCTACCCGAGCGGCGACCGCGTGCTCGCCGTGCTGACGGGCGTCGACCTCACCGTCGCGGCCGGCGAGAGCGTCTCGATCCGGGGCGAATCCGGCTCGGGCAAGAGCACGCTGCTCAACATCCTCGCCGGGCTCGACCGGCCCGACGCGGGCGAGCTCTTCTGGGCGGCCGAGGCCGCGCACCGGCTTTCCCTCGGCGACCTCACCGCGCGCCGCGGCCGGTTTCTCGGCATGGTCTTCCAGTCGTATTACCTCATTCCGGAGCTCGACGCCTACGGCAACGTCCTGATGGCGGCGCGCATGGTCGGCGGGGTGGGAGCGACCGAGCGCGCCCGCGCCGCGGCCCTCCTCCAGCGCGTCGGGCTCGACGAGCGCGCCGGGCATCTGCCCTCGCAACTTTCCGGCGGCGAGCGCCAGCGCGTCGCCGTGGCCCGGGCGCTCATGAACCGGCCCCACGTCATCCTGGCCGACGAGCCGACCGGCAACCTCGACGAGCGGACCGGCGACGAGGTCATCGGCCTCCTGCTGGAGGTTTGCGCCGAGGAGCAGGCCGCGCTGGTGCTGGTGACGCACAATCCCGCCCACGCGAAGAAGACCGCCCGCTCGCTGCTCCTGCACGCCGGCCGGTTTGCCTGATTCTTTTTTGCACAGGATTTCCCCAATGAGCAGGATGACCGCAGCCGCCCGCCGCGGAAATAATCCTGTCCATCCCGTCAATCCTGTCTAAACCGGAACCAGCGCTTTCCCTCCATGGCCAAACCCAAGATCAAATGCGGCGTCGCCGGTGTCGGCTCCCTGGGCCAGCACCACGCCCGCATCTACGCCTCCCTGCCCAACGCCGAGCTCACCGGCATCTTCGAGGCCAGCGACGCCCGCGCGGCGGAAATCTGCGCCCGGCACAACTGCCGGCGCTTCGCCACCCTCGCGGAACTGGGCGGGGCGTGCGACGTCGTCAGCGTCGTCGTGCCGACGGACCGGCACGCCGAGGTCGCGCTGCCGCTGCTGGCGCAGGGCTGCCACCTGCTGATCGAGAAACCGCTCTGCGCCTCGCTGGCGGAGGCCGAGGCGGTGCTGGCCGCGGCGCGGCAGCACGGCGGCATCGTGCAGGTCGGCCACATCGAGCATTTTAACCCGGTGATGGGCTACCTCGAGAAGCACGCCGGCCGCCCGCAATACATCACCACGGAGCGGCTCGCCCCCTACCAGACGCGCGGCACCGAGGTGGGCGTCGTGCTCGACCTGATGATCCACGACATCGGCATCGTGCTCGCGCTGGTGAAGTCGCCCATCCGCAAGATCGACTCGGTCGGCATCAGTGTGCTCTCGAAGACCGAGGACATCGCCAACGCCCGCATCGAGTTCGAGTCCGGCTGCGTGGCCAACCTCAGCGCCTCGCGCATGAGCCTGAAGAAGAACCGCGAGATCCGCGTCTTCCAGGACAACGCCTACCTCTCCCTCGACTTCATGAACCAGAAGGGCCACCTGGTGAAGAAGAGCGACATCATCGCCTACGGCCTGAAGCTGAAGGTCGGCCTGGCCAAGGCGGGCGAGGACAAGGTGCCGGTGCACGAGATCCCGATCGAGAAGGGCGAGCCGCTCGCCATCGAGCTGGCGCACTTCCTCGAGAGCGTGAGCGAGGCGAAACAGCCCAAGGTCGGCGGCGCCCTCGGCAAGTCGGCGCTCGAGGTGGCCATCACCATCACGGAGCAGATCCGGCGAACCAAAAGCTAACCACGAAGGACCCGAAGTGCACGAAGCGGAATCGCGAGGGTGTGTTTGCAAAATGCCTTGTCATCGCGAGGCCCGCAGTGGCGGGCCGTGGCGATCCAGCGGGATTGCTTCGTCGGCCCGCTCAATGGGCCTTCTCGCAATGACATGTTGCAAACACTTCCCAGACAAAACCTCGGGTTCTTCGTGAACTTCGTGATGAGAAAATGAATGTGGCCGAGTTGAAGCTCCCGCACGGCCTCCCGGCTCCCGCTGGTGGTCCCGTCGACCTGCTCATCGTCGCCGGCGAGCATTCGGGCGACGAGCACGCGGCGCGCGTCGTGCGCGCGCTGCGCGCGCGGCATCCCCGCCTGAAGATCTGCGCGCTCGGCGGGCCCGGGCTTGCCGCGGCCGGCGCGCAGCTGCTGCACGACCTGACGGCGACCTCGGTCGTGGGGTTCGTCGAGGTGCTGAAGCACTACGCGTTCTTCAAGGCGCTCTTCGCGGCGACGCTCCGGTGGGTCGCGCAGCACCGGCCGCGCGCGGTGTGCTTGGTGGACTATCCCGGCTTCAACCTCCGGCTCGCGGCGCAGCTGCGGGCGGGCGGGCTGAGCGCGCAGGGCGGGGGCACGGTGAAGCTGCTCTATTACATCTCGCCGCAGATCTGGGCGTGGAAGCCGCGGCGCCGGTTCGCGATGGCGCGCGACCTCGACGCGATGGCGGTCATCTTCCCGTTCGAGCCCGGGTGCTACGCCGACACGAAGCTGCCGGTCGAGTTTGTCGGCCACCCGTTCCTCACGGCCGACTACGCGGCGCCGGTGCGCCACGACCCGGCCGGCCCGGTGCTCCTGCTGCCGGGCAGCCGCACGCAGGCCGTGACCAAGATCTTCCCGCTGCTGCTGGCCGGGTTTGCGGAATACCGGCAGACCGCGCCGGAGGCGCGCGCCATCGTGCTGTATCCAAGCGCGGAGGTGGCGGCCGCCGCCCGCCGGGGGCTCGCGTCATGGCCGCAGCTGGCCGGTGCGGTCGAGTTGCGCGGCAACGCCGGCTGCACCGCGGCGTCGGCCGTGCTCACGTCGAGCGGCACGATGTCGCTGCATTGCGCCCTCGCCGGCATCCCCGGCGCGGTCGTCTACAGGACCCGGACGCTGACCTACTGGCTGGGGCGGATGCTGGTGAGCGTGGAGTTCATCGGCATGGCGAACCTGCTGCTCAAGGAGCCGATGTATCCCGAGTTCATCCAGGGCGCCGCCACGGCCAAGGCCCTGGCCCGTCAGCTGCGCGCGTGCGCCACGGACGAGGTGCGCCGCGAGCGCACCCGCGGGCAGGCCGCGAAGCTGCGCTCCCTCCTGGCGCAGCCGACGAACGGCTCGGCCGCGGACTGGCTGCAGCGGCAGCTCGCGCCCTGACGGGCGGCCGGGTCGGACGGTCAACAAAGGATCTGCAAGCTTCGGCTGCCTTGTCCCTTTTCCCGGACGAGAGGTTACCATGATCCGGATGCAACCCCCCCCGCGCGTGATCAGCCGCTTGCGCCGCGCCGGCTCCGGGCGGCGTTGCTTGTCCCCGGCGCCGGGTTGCTCGTCATCGCGGGCTTCCGGGTGCTCCAAGACTGGATCCGGGAAGTGGAGCATGCCGCGTCCGCCGGCAGGCCTGACGGCGACCGCACCTGCCATTAGGTGGAGAAAAAAGTCGCCTTGGCGCCCGCGGCAAAGCAGAAATCCGCCATGTCATTTTCGCCGGTCAAGGAAGCCCTCCGCCGCCGCATCACATGGCTGCCGTGGCTGGTATTCCTGCTGCTGGCGACTCTGTCCCTGACGGCCTGGGGGCTGGTGGCGCGGGGAGTGAGGCAGACCGCCCGGGCGCGGTTCGACCGGCTGGCCGAGCGCGTCGGGGGCACGGTGCGTGCGCGCCTGACCACCGCGGCCCACCTCCTCCACGGTGCCGCGGCGTTTCCCGCGGCGAGCGACGAGGTGACGGTGACGGATTGGTCGGTTTATCTTTCGCGGGCGGCGGCCCAGCTGGACAACGGGGTCGTGGGCCTCGGCTACATCGAGCGCGTGCGCCGCGACCAGGTCGACCAACTCGAGGCGCGGATTCGCGCGCAGGGTGAGACCGGCTTCACCGTGCAGCGCGAAGGCGGGAATACCTGGCTCGACGTGGTTGTCGCCATCGAGCCGCGGGTGCGCAATACCGGCGTGCTCGGCCTCGACATCGGCTCCGGCAACACGCGCCGCACCGCCGCCGAGGATGCCGCCCGGCGCAACGAGCTGATCCTCTCGCGCCGCATCCGGCTGGACTACGACGGCCGCCAGGTGCCTGGTTTCCTGCTGCTCCTGCCGGTGTTCGAGAAGGGCGCCGCGGTGCCTCCGCCCGAGGAACGGCTCGCGCACGTGCGGGGCTGGGTTTACGCGCCCATCCGGGTCGACCAGCTGATGGAGGGCGTGGCGGAAGCCGCGACGCTCCAGCTGGACTTCGAGGTGTTCGAGGGCGACGGGGCCCGCTCGGACACGTTGCTCCATGACATGGACGGCCACCTCACCACGGGCCTGGGCCGCGAGATCGGCGAGCAGGATTTCGCCGGCCGCACCTTCAACACCCGGCAGACGCTCGACATCTACGGCCGGCGGTGGACGCTGCGGCTGAGCACGCGGCCGGAGTTTGACGCCGCCAGTTTCCGCTTGCTGCCGCTGGCCGTGCTGGCGGGCGGCCTGGCCTTCAGCGCGCTCGTGGCGTGCGTGACCTGGCTGCTGGTCAACTCCCGCCGGCGCGCCCTCCAGCTGGCGGAGAGCATGACCGCCGACCTGCGCCGCGCGCAGGCGGAATCCCATCGCCTGGCGCTGGTGGCGGGCCGCACGGCCAGCGGGGTGGTCCTCACCGACACCGCGTGGTGCGTGGAATGGATCAACGACGGCTTCACGCGGCTGTTCGGCTTCACGCTGGACGAGATCAAGGGCCGCCAGCCGGTCAAATTCATGACCGGACCGGAAACCGACCCCAAGGCGCTGGAGGCGATGGCCCGTGCCGCGGAGGTGGGCCGGCCCTATCTCGGGGAGATCCTCCACTACGCCAAGGGCGGCCGGCAGGTCTGGACCGAGCTGGAAATCCAGCCGCTCATCAACGAGCGCGGCGAGCGCACAGGCTATATGTGCTTGCAGCTGGACATCACCGAACGCAAGCGCCAGGCCGCGCTGTTGCAGGCGGCCAAGGTGGCCGCGGAAAGGGCCAACGTCGCCAAGGGCCAGTTCCTCGCGATGATGAGCCACGAGATCCGCACGCCCATGAACGGCGTCATCGGCATGGCCAGTCTGCTGCTCGATTCGCCGCTCACGCCCGAGCAGCGCGAGGCCGCCGAGACCATCCGCCAGAGCGGCGAGTCGCTGCTCACCATCATCAACGACATCCTTGACTTCTCCAAGATCGAGTCCGGCCGGCTCGAGCTGGACCACACCGAATTCGTGCTGCGCGACTGCCTCGAGGGCGCGCTCGACCTGCTGGCCGCGAGCGCGGCGCAGAAGAAGATCGACCTGCTCTACGAGATCGCCGAGGGCACGCCGGACATCGTGTGCGGCGACGCGGCCCGCCTGCGGCAGGTGCTGGTCAACCTCATCGGCAACGCGGTGAAGTTCACCGGGCGGGGCGAGGTCAACGTGGCGGTGCGGGCGCTGGCCTGGCATCCCTCGGGCGTGGACCTGCACTTCGCGGTGCACGACACCGGCATCGGCATCCCGGCGGGGCACATGGAGCGGCTCTTCAAGCCTTTCAGCCAGGTGGATCCCTCAATGACGCGCCGCTTCGGCGGCACCGGTCTCGGCCTGGCCATCTGCCGCCGCCTGGTGGAACTGATGGGCGGGCGCATCAGCGTCGAGAGCGAGGCCGGGCACGGCTCGACCTTCAGTTTCACCCTGCGCCTGCAGGAGGTGGCCGGCGGCCTGCCCGCGGTGCCCGCCGGGGCGCGGCAGAGCCTGCACGGGCGCCGCCTGCTCATCGTCGAGGACAACGCCACCAGCCTGCGCATCCTGATGGACCTGGCCCGCAACTGGGGCATGGAGCCGCTGCCGGCGGCCACCCCCGCGCTCGCGCTCGAGCAGCTGCGGGCGGAGGGGAAGGTGGACGCTGCCGTCATCGACCTGTCGCTGCCCGGGGTCACGGGTCTGGCGCTGGCGCAGAGCATCCGGGAAATCCCGGACTGCAGCGGCCTGCCGATGGTGCTGCTTTCCGGCCTCGGCCGGCGCGAGAACACCGCCGGTCAGTTCAACGCCGTGGTCACCAAGCCGGTGAAGCCCTCGCAGCTGTTCAATGCGCTCGTCGAGATTTTCTGGCGCACCGCGAGCGCCCCCGCGGTGGCGCCGGCGCCCGTCCGGGCCTCCGCGCCGCCCGTGGAGCCGCCGCATCCCGGCCGCCTCCTGCTCGCCGAGGACAATCCCATCAACCAGAAGGTCAGCCTGCACCAGCTGCGCAGCCTCGGCTGCCGCGCCGACCTGGCCGCCGATGGTGCCGAGGTGCTGGCCGCCCTCCGGCGCCAGCCCTACGACGTCGTGCTTCTCGACCTGCACATGCCGGTGATGGACGGCCTTGAGGCCGCCCGGCAGATCTGCCGCGAGTATCCCGACGCGGCCACGCGCCCATGGCTGATCGCCCTCACGGCGAACACGATGCCGGGCGACCGGGAGCAGTGCCTCGCCGCGGGCATGGACGACTACCTGGCCAAGCCTCTCCGGGTGCACGAACTGGCCGCCGCCCTCGCGCGCGCCCGCCTGCGCCTGCACGCCTGAGCCGGGCTCATGCAGTTGGTGGGCGTCGGTTTCCATACCGACGCCTGTCGCCGATGTGGAAATCGGCGACCACCTTTTAGTGCGGCCACGTTCCGAGGGAAACCAACGCTCAATTGCATGAGTCCGGCTGAGGGGTTCTCTTGAAAATGGAGGCGGGGTGCCCTCACCCCGCAAAGCGAGGATTCAAATCGTGCAGAGTGCCCTGATACGGCCAGTCAGCACTTTGGAGGCAAAGCTCTTT